>ERZ650308.668-NODE-668-length-18505-cov-9.371762_pt1 | contig 18505 bp, 8 predicted proteins | sample MGYA00376244_ERZ650308 | MGnify/ENA primary metagenome ERZ650308 (study PRJEB26733, sample SAMN07839295) | wastewater metagenome | biome: small river; feature: stream; material: water | place: USA: North Carolina | collected 2016-04-26 ... | reverse complement strand
AGGCACTTGTCATATTTGTCAAAGTAACTACCTGGCCTGAGGTGTTATTAATCGTAACTAATCTTGTATCTACTATATCGAGGTACATTCCATTTACAGTTGCTGAAAAACCTTGATTTACTGGCACTGCAACCGGTCCACTATTTGGAAAAGTTAATGAAAATGTCGCACTTGAGGAACTTCCTACTTGAAAATCCACATAACCCACTGTATTTTCAAGTGTTCCAATTCCTATTTCACCTGAATCTAATGTACAATTTGTAATTGTACAGACTAATCCTGTTGGGGCTCCTATAAACGAGGCACTTGTCATATTTGTCAAAGTAACTACCTGGCCTGAGGTGTTATTAATCGTCACCGTTGGCATCAAACTTATGTTAATACCCAATCCATCAGAAGTTACACTTGCTGTAAAACCTGTATTAGGGACTAAATTTGAAAGAGCCATTCCAGTTGCTGAAAACGCGATTGTAAATAGAGTAGTGTATTGAGGGCTTCCTCCAGATCCTGTTTGTATTTGAAAGTCGACTGAACTGCCTACAATAGTGCCAAGAATCCCTGAAAATCCACCAGGGGCTTCTGGACTTGTTTGAGCCGGAATAGAACAACCGCTTGCTGAACAAATAGGTGTTCCACTTAAATTAATAAAGGAATCAATCTCTGTCCCTGCTAAAAAAATCACTTGTGGAGTGTTATTTGTCAGATTAATCGGATTAATTTGCTTATTAACAAACAATTTCAGCGGAATCTGCGTAGAATCTATTAATCCTAGATAGCCACTATTTGCAATATTTCCAACTTCTAACCCCGTCGACGAAAACGTAACCTTGCAAATGGGACTATTTTCGATAGTAAATTGAGTTGGTTGTGGCAGAGTTATAATATCGCCCATAAAACCAGTTCCAGATCCCTCTGAAAGGATACATAATCCAGTAGAACAGTTTATTGCTTCATTTGTTTCAACTATTGAGTTAACGTCAGTCCCTTCTAAAGTGATTGAATTTCCTGTATTATTTTGCACAGTTATAGCTAGCTTAGGGATAATTGTAATAATCGCTCCATAAAAATTACCATCACCCTCTTTCATAGCCGGATCTGATTTAGATAAAGCTATGAAAGAAGATTCCTTTGACCATGTGATTAAGGGTGGATTTTGTTGAAACGAAACACTAAAAGCTTCATTTCCATTTTCCAAAAATTTAACCGGATTTATAATTTCTAGAACTCCCATAGAGCCAAATGCAAGCCCTGACTGAGGCTTGATGGTACATGTCCCTGATGCGCAAGAAAAACCTCCACCTGTACTTGTAAAAGACTTCGTATCCGATTGATCGATAGTAAATTGATTGGAAGTAGTATTGTTAAATGTAACTTTATAGGGATCCCTATTGGTAATATTAAGAGAGAATATATTAGAATTTGAAATTGAAATTGAAGCAGTAAATCCAGAATTTGGTATATAGGAAACCGTTGGGAGAATTATTGCCTCAGAAGAGAATGTTTGAGAGAAAGTAACGCCAAAAACTGGGTTATTCCCTATGCCAAAATAAATCGGTTGATTTTCTGTAAACAATTGCCCAATACTCCCTCCACATTGCGTTTCTTGGCACCCAGAAGGAATCGGGTATGTATTAGTTTGAGTGTTATAAGTTCCTCCTGAAAATTCGCTAAAATCATCTGACTTACACTGAATATCTATTTCGGCAACAGTACTATTTTGAAAATAAATATTTTGCGTAGCAATTGTTAATGCATAATTTGAAGAGTTAGATGTACTTTGAAGAGTGACTTGAATAAGACCTAAACTAAATTCCAAGGTTTTTCCATTAAATACTAAAGGGAACGCAAAAATTAAATTTGAGCTTGCATTATACCCTGAAAAATTTACTAGATTATTAGCCGGAAGGACTGGAATTGTAATTATTGGTCCGCTCTGAGTACTTGTAACATCTAAGTGAACCACACATCCAGTCAAATTCTGCAAAGCGATATTAATTTCCATACCATTCTCTTTTTTTCAAAAGTTAATTCCCAAAAACTAAGTTTACACTCCCCGTTATTCCGTCTATGAAACTATAAGTTAAAGAATTTGAAGAGGTAAAGGACCCCGTAATCGTTATGGTAGGTAGATTTAAATTAGGATCGAGCGTCGTTACAGTCAGATTTAGATCAGTAACAGTATTTCCGTAGATTGTTGCGGAAGAAGCGGTTGACGATGACCCTAAAGTAAATGAAGCAATCGAACCTGATGGACCTGATGGACCTGATAATGTAATTGTTCCAGATGAGATCGCGCCACTTACAGGCGCTGTAAGAACTAAATTAAACACGAACGAAATAGTTGAAGGTCCACTACCTGGCTTGAATAGGAGGTAATTATTATTTTGGTATGCAGTTGGAGAGGTTTGTGTGTTTGTATTAAACGTGAGGTAAGGATAGATGTTTACTGGCTCTGAATCAGTAAACGTAATTGTTATGCTTGCATTGTATAGAGAATCTAGCGTAAGTGTTAATGAAGGGTTTGAGGGAATTGTAATAGGCGCTGAAAATAATGAAGAAGGGGCATTAGAAGGGATAAAGGTTGATGTTCCATTACTTTGACTTGTAATATAAAACTGGTTCCCTGGCGTTGGAGTTGTTACAGAATAGGCTCCTACACTCAAATCTCCGGGAGAAAAACCTGAAGGATTTGTCACTGAACCCCAAGTTTCGGAAGCTATCGGAATTGCAGCCCCTGAATCATTATTCAGTGGAAATGTCAAAGAATTTGTATCCAAGCTAAAGAAACCGTCAATTGAAAGAGTAGCGCTTTTACCCTTGTTACTCATATAACTAAGAAGTTTAGCCTCTGACATGGCTGACAGACCTGTTGGACATCCACTTATAGGCGTACAAGATGCCTTTGTTCCCACCCCTACTGCTGAAAATACCCTTGTATAATCCAACTGCATGTGAGCTTGGTTATTTATGGTATCCATACTAGCCCCTGTCACAAATAGAATATTGTTTCCAGAAGTTGGATCCTGGACTACTGGTGTCATACTTCCTTTGAGTGTAAGGGTTACGTTGGAGTTAGGAGCAGAAAAGGAGATCACTGGTCCTGATGAATTCGAGCTAATATTGACTGAATAGCCAGACATAACCGAAGGAGTCGTAGCAATTTTTCCATTAAAATCAATCTTAGCGATTTCTGTCTTAGCGCCAGAAACTAGGGAAACACTAACTTGAGAGAGATTAAGAAGGTCATCAATCAATCCCGTGCACACAGGTGTTGCTACCTTTCCTGTACAGGCACTAGGTATTGTGTATTGGTTCGCAGAAGGACCTGAACCCTGAGTAATTCCTGAAAGTGCTGTCAACGCACTTGCATCTGCTGTGATAATCAAATCCTGACCTAAAGAATTAACAAAGGTGATAGTAGCTGGAGAAAAGGTTACTGTGTATGGGTTGCTCCCTGAGTTTTGAAATACTACGTTTACAGATGGGTTTGGTGTAGTACCAATTTGGCCTACTGAAAATACAGTCTGCTCGCCGCTCACCCCTGTAAACGCCCCTAAAATATTACCTACTGAGTTAAGGTCAGTTACATTAAACACAGTTGGGGTGCTACACGTAGTCAAATTTGCAGGAATTTGAAGTGATGTTGAATCAATACACCCCAAGTCAATAATCTGTCCTTTATTCGATCCTATCGAGGCCATTGATATTGGATAATCCGTGGTATTAATAAATGTAATACTTGTAGTTGTTTCTGCAATACTAATTACTGTAGGCACATTTATTTTAGTTTGCGTAAACGACACTGTCTGTGGTACATCTGAAATTACTACTGGATTTTCCGTGAAATCTACTATAAATGTATCTGTTCCTAAACTAAAAGTAACAGATGCTAGTTCACTAACATTCCAACAAGTGTATCCTAACTTGCAGTTTGACCCAGTGTAGGAAACTAAGTTAGAACACGATGTGTCACTGCACCCAAGGGTCAATCCTGAGGTGTTATTAAATATAACAATGCTAGGATTAATTGTTATTGCATAAACACCTCCTACTACGCTAATATTTTGTGTATCAGTCTGTGTAATAACAGTTGATGAGCCAAAAACTGCACTAAATGTTGTGTTTGCTCCATTAAAACTTACTGGATTCAAAAGTGTCACAAATGTTGCTGTAGCCACAGTCTTTGGCCCAGCATTTATATAACAATCAGCTGAGCCTGATTCTGGGCATGTAATTCCTATATATCCTGGTTTAAAAGAATTTGCTCTTGTCCCTGTTATCTCAATTTCAAAATAACTGTTATTTGTAAATGTAACACTCTGAGGAACTGGAAGTGCAGCTACGGTTACAGAATAGTTTCCAGCGTTGTCGTAGTTACCAGTAACTGTATAATTCGAATTTGGTTCATAAAAAGCGCTGATTGAAGGAGGTGCACCCGCGGCAAAAGTAACGGCAAATCCTTTTGTAGTATCGTTTGGGGTTGTTAAATTAAATTCAAAACCACTGGATAACTCTCCTGCAGGAATAGTTGGTATATTACAACTTGTAGCTGTCCCTAGCAATAGGTAGGTATCGGAAGCGTTTTGTGGAATCATACAGCAGGGAGGGAAAACTGTAGGTGTAAAGATATCCAAACCTATTATTGTGATTGGTATTCCTAAGGGATAGTTAATTGTAAGATTTGGCTGAACATTGCTTGGATTGAATGTCTTTACATCAATATAATAGGAGCTAATCGAAGACGACGAACCTCTCTTAAATAAGCTAGTCGCGTTTGGTGGGATAGTCGTTACTTGAGGCGTAAAGGAAATTGCACCTGACCCAAAACTACCATCGGAGTAACTTCCCGTCAATTGAAGAGGCTGTGTAGAGGTCGAATCAGTAATAAATTCTTGAGAAACAACCATTGTTGTCCAATTTGTTTTATTCACAATAGTAGAAGCATTTCCCTGACTACCTGCACCTGAAAATGATTCAAGGACCTTCTGCTTATCGAATTGAATAGTAAAAGATGAACCAAAATCATTATCAAATAAAATTACGGCCGCTGTTGAGTCTACAAGCCCGAAACTAATAATATAGTTACCTGAATCATTAGTTATTGATAAATTAAACAATCCACTTTCATCTGTAATTGCAGTTGTTTTATTTTCTATTAATACACTATTAAATTGGGTTGGGTTTGGAGTCGCTAAAAAGGGGGGATATTGAATCGAACCCTGGCCTGTATTATCGCTTAGAGTAAAGCTTACTAATGTCGTGGGAATTTGGCTGTACTCAACAATCGTATTAATTGCAAACGGTTCTAGAGTCAATGGAGGTGGGACACTATTTAGGCCAGGCAAACAGGGCCCACCACCCTTACATGGGCTTCCAATTATACCCGAAACTGTATTTGTTAAAGCACTCTGAATTTCCTGCGGAATAGAAATATTATAGGGGGTATTGTTATTAAACGTAATTGTTGATTTTGCTGTGCTGGGAGTTGGTATTGTTACCGTCCAAGTGCTTTTTGTATTATCATAATTAATTGTAGGAGCGCTTGAACTTGAATAAGAAGAGGAATAAGAAAGAACAACATTATCAGAAAAATCTAAGTAGATCCAATTCCCCTTTTGGTCATTTAATAAAAAATAATTATATTCTTCATAAAATTGAGCTGGCTCCAAAAAATTAGCAAATCCATTAGAGTCCGTAATAGTCCACGTACAAGGACTACTTGAAGTGCATGTGCCTGGAATTTCATAAGCGCCAGATTTATAAGATGATGAAGAATCATACGCAAATTCGGTTCCTGTAAAAGGAACTTTTGTAGCCACAAGAAAAAATGAATTGGTGCTACTGGGCAAGTTCCAAATTATCGACTTCGTAACCACGGGTGTTGGAGGCAAATTGCCTGACATATCAGTAACACTAAGGACATAGGTTGAAGTTCCAGGTATAAATGCACCATAGGTTGAGAATCCCCCTGGAGTTCCTGTGGGATTAAATTGAGGCGTGTTATTAGAAGGAGTTGAAGAAGGAGCCGCTATTGTGACTATCGTAGAAATTTGCTTAGCATTCGCCCCCTGTCCATAAGTACCCGTCACCGTAATTGTTTCAGAGGAGACTGTTGAATTAAAAAATGAAGCAAACTCTCCAGTAATAGACGAATTGGGACCAACCGTAACGGTACAAGAATTGCCTGAGCAACTTATTCCTGTTCCTGGTGCGAGCCCACTTCCAGTTGATGTTATAAATGTCATACTGGAACTGGTATTATTGATAAATTGTATGGATACTGGATTCAAAGAGAGTGTATAAGCAACCTTCCCAGAATCAAAAAAAATCGAAGCACCAAAATTTGCCTGAGTTGCGGGTGCGTTTGCAGAAGGATTTATAATTAGATCGACTAAATCAACATCGTAACTAAAATCACTTGAAGCACCTGTTATTGCAAAAGGAGTCTTTGAAGGAAGCGATGTTAATGTACCAAAGCCGCTACCTTTACTTGCTATTGGAGATGTGATTCCGCTTATATTTGTAAATTGCGATGAAATAGATTCGGTTGTGTTATTTATGATTGTAATTTGAGGCAGATTAATGGAAATTGTATAGTCGATTTCATTTCCAGATTTTACGTAACTAATCAGCCCTTCATAATATTTTTGATTAAGGTTACCTGAAGAACTAACAGGTAAAATCTGAGCTAGAACAAGATTTACACTGAATATAAAATTCCCGCTTGTTAAGTTAAAGGAGGGATCTGTATAGCTGCTCAAAACCGGATATTTCTGATTAACAGCCAGTTGAGATGAACCAGTTTGAAAAACTCCAGCTTGAGCTGTAATAGTCTCTCCCCCGTCTGAAAGAAGAGTTACGGTCATAGATAGTGTTGGAGGTGAAGTTCCGTTCGTAATATACGTATAAAATGGGATCAAATAATTGTCCCACAGAAAGGTCACAGTCTCAGGCCCCATTCCTAAATAAAAATTATTTGAATTGTCCGATTGAATCGTTACGATATTGTTTACAAAGGAACTAATATTTGTATCTGTAGAAGTTAAAAGAGCAGTAAAATCTGTTTCTTGATATACACTATTTTTTGCTTGAGCCATCCACTGAATCGCTGCCATTGTCTGAAGTTTTGCAGCAACGATCCCAAGCGTTGTACTCACGCTATTGATAGTAACTGCAGTGGTATTAGTATTAATGATGGAGCAAATCACCTCATTCTCACTACAGAGTTCCCCTGTCCCATTAGGCACCTGATTATTATTAGCCTCGGCTGCTTGTATCATTGCGAAAAGATAATAAAATTGATTTTCAGGGGCGTCTGGAGGCAAATCATTAGAAGTTGGCGCTCTACTCCAAAATGTGCAAAGATCTGCATATGTAGTATTAGCACAACTAGCAGAAGCATCAAGCGATTTCATTATTTTCATAATTATTTTCTCAATAATTAATTCTTTTTATTTAATTGTACATGCCTTGGGAAATATCCGTAATCCAATGATTTTATGATAGTTACGTTTTTTTAACAAAGTAGACTTTAACATCTAACCCTTCAAATCAAAATAAGGATAATTTTTTTAAATTGATAATAACGGATCAATTATCTATAGTTTTTGCAAAATTATTATCCGAGATAAAAATGACTTCCTTAGCAGCCACCCACTCATCCTATATAATACAGCGAAATCCGGAAAAATTTGGAGGGCGTCAAGCCGATTTTTTAGAAAGAGAAGGGAGCGCAGTGACTTCCGCTTGCACCCTAATAAGAGAGTGTGTTGACAAAGAAAAGGATATAACTGCCTGCTTTTATAAAGTGCTTAGAGGCCTAGCAAGGGCACGTAAACAAGCTGCAATCTCTCATAAATCGGCAAATTCTGATTTTTTTGGAACCCGAAGAGATGACGAAGCGGACTGTAAAGAAATTTGTCACGGAAAAAGTCTTATCTTGCTAACTTTCTTAAATGGAGACTATTCGGAATTCCATACAAAAATGTTTACCTCTCTTACTTCTATTATAAACCGTCTACCGCACACCAACGAAAAATTCCTAAAAACAACATATTCAACTGACTCTATTGCTCTTGGAAGATTAAATCGATTTACATTAGAAGTGTTAACTCCCAAGAAGGTCTCTTCCCTGTTAATTTCTCCTACTCTAGACGAACTAAATAAAGCCGTAGAGAATTTTGAATCCACCACCATAATAGATTTTCAAACAAACGCAAGGCTATTAGCTACCCTTAAAGAAAGAAATTCAGAGCTTTACAAACGCTTAAAAACCTCTTTGCAGATCTCTCAGTATCTGCTTCACTATCCTAGCATTAAAGACATCCCCGGTGTTATAAACTACTTAGTTACCCTCGAACAAAAGCCTTCCTTGAACTGTTTTTATCTTCTTGCAACCAATCGTATAGAAATTGAAGGTAAACTATTTGCCCTTTCTCAATATTTTACACGAATCTACTGCGACTTAAATAGCTCTACTGCTCCTGTAAAGTTAGGTTCACCGATAATGGTTATCCATCAAGACACATTTCTTATCGGAAAAACTTTAGAAAACATCTCAAAGGTTTTTCGCGACTGCATTACCTCTCGTATTGATAAGATAGGTCTAGGGGAATTGCAAACCAAAATAGGGCTACTTCGTTATGAGTTTTCACACTGCATGCCCTTTCTTAGAGGGAGTGCTGCTATCGGAGAGTGGTTAGAAAAAGCTATTTATCGCTTTCACGGATTTAAGCCGACACATTCTTCTAGAACTATAGGAGATTGCGAAGCTTTAACCGCGTTAGACCTAGAAAAATTTCTTACGGTCTACCCAACAACAATAACTCTTGATCCTATAGTGAGTTAAAACCGGATCTTCTACTTATTGCATTTTCCAGATATTGGTAATTGGGGTTGCAGTAGCAGATTTACCCAAATAGTGAAGGCCATACATATCTTCGATTGTCCTTAACACATTGTAGTGGTTGATTTTTTGGGTATAAATCCCTGGTTTTATATGTGCCCCATAAAAAACCGTCGGGATATTTCTCTTAAATTTAACATCATGACTTGGCTCATCAAAAGTAACTATCAACAAACTATTGTGCGTTTTGGCCCATTCTGCATAAGCGCCGATATTATTTTTGAGCCAAGTATCCATGGTCATCAAAGAGCCGTCATGACCGTCATTTTTTAAATTGGGGACTACGATACAAACGGTGGGCAGTTGCTCAAAATGCTTCGGAAATGCAGAAAATGGTTGATTGACATGGGGACTCAGTGTCGTAAACTGAGTGCTTGGATTGTGCCTTCGAACATAATTTCCTGAAGATATTCCATCAAACCCTACGCTTGGCAACCCCTCGGAATATCCAAGATAGGTCTTTCCTGCAGCAATCAAGAGACTTCCCAAACACTCTGCTTCAAATTTAGGATGAAACTGATTGCCCATATTCTGGGTAGAACCTGAAAAAAGGGCTAAATAATTAGGCTGACTCAGACTGGCATTAATCACAGCATACGATTGACTAAAAGAGGCCCCTTTTGCAAGTAATTGATTTATATAGGGGGCAGATTTTGAACCGACAACCTCCTCATAAGAGTGATTTTCTTCAATTACAATGACAATGTGATCAAAATCGGGAAATAGGGTTGTTGCATGAAGTGATGAATCTATCAGAAAATTCAATCCGGCTAAGAAACTTATATAAAAAACCTTAAGCATCCAAGAATTAAAATTTTGCTCTAGTTGAAACTGACCTCTCTGCTTTTTCATCGTTACACCTTTTATAAATTGAACCTATTTTTTCACAATTTTGGAGCCATTTCTCTAAAATCCACTACAGCCTCAATCGGAATTTTCCCCTCATATAAATGATAATAATGGGTTGTCCCCCCAGGATTTGTTTCATAAACAAGCCTCCCAATCATCTTTTTGGGATCGACTCTTAAAACCACATAACTCTTCCCTTCCCAAAACTTTTTGGCAACAGGAACTACCTGCTCTTCTGTAGCCAAGTGAATAAAAGAGCTATCTATACTTCCCGTTACTAGATACTCCTTTCCTTGGCTTTTTTCCCAATCCTCAACCGATACAATTTTATATAAATAGGTAGGAACAACACTCTCATCACTCACAAGATTCCCCTTTTCTTTATCCACCTCAGAAGAAAATCCCCACGCTGCAGATAGAAGAGAACTGACTAAAATTAAAATTAGACCTTTCATCCACCCGTTATACACCTAATAGAGAATTTGTCTCTATGGATTTTCACGAAATGAATAGGAGGTTCAAAAGCTATAGTAAGAGGATTTTCTAAAAAAGTTAGGGGACAAACTTGAAATCTATCATGATTATCCCAAGAATAGGGAGGTCAGGACCGCCGAGAATCGAACTTGCAACCATCGCTATAGCATTTAGAGTAACAAACTCGGTCAAAGGCCCAGGCAAAACTTTAGAAATCATATTTCTTAAGGAAAAATTGCCGTGGCAATTTATGGCAAACCTAGAAGTTCTGCTAAAAAACTTTTTAGCAAACAGGTATGCTGCGGAATGAGAGGGGAAAATTCGAAACAACTTAGGCACCTCTAAGCATTTCACTTTTTTAAGAAGGTTCAGTGCTGCTAGAGAGCAAATCGGACCACTCTCCTTTGAAACCAGCTCTTTTAGTTTGGCAATCTGATCTTCGCTTGCTTCTACAGAAAATTCAAAAAAAGGTCTTCCTCCATGTTCTCCTGCCCCAAAAACTTCTTCTAACTCCCTATCTTCTAACACGCAATTTTTAAGCGAATACGATCTCCCTAAAAACGCCACCTCTGCATGCCCCACATAGACCCCTCTTTGAGTAGGCCAATAAAGGTAAGAAACTTTTCTATCTACAGGATTCATAATAAAAGCACCTTTAAAAAATTTACACCTGAACTGCTTTTGAAATCTGGAGTTTTATAAGCTGATCATTAATATCGATCTCTTTACCCTCTTTAAGGGGTTGAAACAAGAGAGATTTGGCTAAAACTTCCCCCGATATATAGGGATAATAAGCTTTACAAGCCTCTTCTATCTCTAATGGGGCCTCAATTTCTAGATTAATCCGGTCTGTGATTTCAAAACCCTCTTGCTTTCTGAGAGTGTTGATTTTATTAATGATTTCACGAGCTATCCCCTCTTGTCTAAGCTCTTGAGTGATCTCAGTATCAAGGACGATTGTAATACCATCCACGCACGCTGCAACTAACCCTTCAAGAACTTCCCTTTCGACGACAACATCCTCTGCTGTAAGGAGAATTTTTTGCTCTTCAATCTCTATTTCCACAACTTCTTTATTAAAGATTTTTTTGAGAGTGTTTTGATCAAATTGATCTATTTTCTCTCGTACTTGATTCATAAATTTTCCGACTTTCTTGCCAAGCACTCGGTAATTTGCTTTAGGCTTGAGTTTTACAAAAGCAGTCTCATCTCCTTGAAATGCCAAGTCTTTTACATTAAGCTCATCCATAATTAGATGCTTATGTCTTTCTAGACCTTCCAAAACTCTCTTTTCAGAGGCAACAATATGAGCCATTCTAAGGGGCTGCCTCACTTTAATTTGATGCTCCTTGCGAAGCGCGTGACCCGAATTAACAATCAGTTGAGTCGCAGCCATCTCCTCTTCAAGTTCAATATCACGTAAATACTCATCAACTTTTGGAAAATCGGTTAGATGAACGGACTCTTCAGAACCCTCTCTCTTAAGCTCCTGATAAATCGACTCTGTTAAAAATGGGATCATGGGTGAGGCTAGCTTTACAATTGTCAAAATAACTGTATAAAGGGTCTCAAACGCCTGCCTTCGATCTTCTGAATTTTCATCTGCCCAAAATCGTGTTCTGCTTCTTCGAATATACCAGTTAGTCAACTGATCTACAAAAAGTATAATAGGCTCTACTGCAGCATCAAGCTCGTACCGATCCATCCTCTCTGTGACATCTTCAATTAATTTTTGGAGCCTAGACAAAATCCATCTATCAAGATCGGCTTTAGGCCTGTCAAAATTATCTGCTGTGGGAACCCACTCATAAATTTCTGCATAAGTTGCTAAAAATGAATAACTATTCCAAAGAGGCAAGAGGACTTGTTTTAAAACCCCCTCAACCGCTGTTTCAGAGAAATTCATATCCTCCGCCCTAACAACCGGGCTATTTAATAGACAGAGCCTGACTGCATCACTTCCATACTTTCCTATAACCAATTCAGGGTCGGGATAATTTTTAAGCCTTTTTGACATTTTATGGCCATCTTCTGCGAGCACAATTCCATTCACAATCACATTTAAAAAGGCCGGTTGATCATAAAGGGCCGAAGCAATCACCGTAAGCGTGTAAAACCATCCCCTTGTCTGATCTAGCCCCTCAGCTATAAAATCAGCAGGAAATTCCTTCATGGTTACTTCCGCATTTTCGAAAGGAAAGTGATTTTGCGCATAGGGCATCGAACCCGATTCAAACCAACAATCAAAGACTTCAGTCACCCTGCGATACACTTTACCATTTTCTTCAAAGGTCAAATGATCAATGAAATGTCTATGCAAATCCTCAACTTTTTGGCCGACCCTTTGCTCCAAATCTTCAACGCTGGAAATAACAATCATATCTCCATCCTCTGATCGCCAAATAGGCAGAGGCGTTCCCCAGTATCGATTTCTACTAACAGCCCAGTCCCTTGCACTCTCTAGCCATTTTCCAAACCGGCCGTCTTTAATATGATGAGGCACCCAATTAATAAGTTGATTGTTTGCCTCAATTTTATCTTTTATCTTCTCTACGGCAATAAACCAAGTCGAGACTGCCCTGTAGATAAGGGGCAAATCTGTTCTCCAGCAAAACGGATATCTATGTCTAATTGTTTGATGCTTAAATACTTTTAATTCGCTCTTAAGTCGCTTGATAATCTCTTTGTCGGCATCCTTCACAAAAAGCCCTTGATAATCAGGGACTTCCAAAGTAAACTGGCAGTTTACATCAATCGGGCAGACCCCTTCAATCCCTGCGGCTTTACAAGCATAAAAATCGTCTTCCCCAAACGCGGGGGCCATGTGAACAATTCCCGTCCCCTCATCGGTTGCAATAAAATCACCCTGTAACACAACAAAAGAATTCGGATGGTCTTTGAAATAGGGAAATAAGGGAATATACTTTTTACCAAGAAGTGCTTCTCCTAGAAAACTATCTACGATATCAAAATTTTGCTCTGAAAAAATCGCCTGAAGACGACTCTTAGCTAAAATATAGAGCGCTCCACTTTCCCGCTCCCTAATCTTCACATACTCAAGTTTAGGACCTACAGCAAGGGCTAAATTAGACGGCAATGTCCAAGGAGTGGTCGTCCAAACCAATAAACACTCCTCTCTACCCTCTAATTGAAATTTGACTGTAAGGGAGGGATCATCCACTTCTCGATAATTCAAATTCGCCTCAAAATTCGAAATCGGGGTTCCGAGTTTTGGCGAATAATGCATCACCTTGTATCCTTCATAGACAAGACCCTTCTTCCAGATCTCGCTAAACACCCACCACACAGATTCCATAAAAGAGCGATCCATTGTGTGATAAGTCTTGTCAAATTCTACCCACCGACCCATTCGCAAAACAGTTCGCTTCCACTCACTTGTGAACCTGAGAACAATTTTTCTGCACTCTTCATTGAATTTTCCAATCCCATAGTCTTCAATCTGCAAAGCGCCACTCAAGCCATGAGTCTTCTCTATCTCGTTTTCAACTGGCAACCCATGACAATCCCATCCAAACCGCCTCGGCACGGAAAAGCCCTTCATCGTCTTATACCGAGCAACCACATCCTTAATCGTCCCTGCTAAAATATGCCCATAATGGGGCAATCCCGTCGCAAACGGAGGACCATCATAAAACGAAAAATGCTCAGCGTCAACTCTATTTTTTAAAGACTTATGAAAAATATCTTGGCTTTCCCAAAAAGCCAAAACCTTCTCCTCTCTCTTCGAAAAACTCTCTTTATCCCTCTTAAACATCACACCCTTAAAAATATCACAGTATACCGAAATCCCCTTTTCCTGTACAATAAGTTTGTAAATTATCATACGGGGGTGACCAGGTTTCGACTTGATCGTGAAGTTGTAATGGCATGCGGAGGATTTCAGTGGGCCTCCTAAAAAAACTGAAAAAAAAGAACAGTAAAAAATACAAGAAGAAGACAATCTGACATTCAAGAATTCGTTCCTGAGTGTGAATTGGAGCTTGTAGCTGCTTAAGGCTTAACCGCCTCAAGTTGCCGATAACCTAGGGCTGGACCAAGGACTCTAGAATTATCGTCATATTACTTGGTACGAAAGGACGGGCGTACTAGCTTTCTTGGCCCCCCTTTTAAAACTAAAGAAAGTGGCTAGCTCCAGAGGCGCACTCTGCTATCGGAGCTACCTAACTCCAGAGTGCTAAGCATGTAGTCATTACCATGGAGTCGATTGAGGACGAGAGTTCGATTCTCTCCACCTCCAATCAAACAAAAGGCTTCAGTTTTACGACTGAAGTCTTTTGTTTTTAGCGAGATACGCTTGTAAGTTTTCATCAGAAAAATCAACTGCGCAAAGCTCAATTACGCAGTATTTACGCAGTAGACTGGATGAAACCAGAGCAAAACAAACCCCTGTTTTTCACTTTTTTCTCTATGGAGAAAAGTACTTTTTTAAAAACTCTGCATTCCAATTTTCAAGCTCTTGTCGAATTTTTTCCATCACCTCTGGAGTAAGAATAATTTCCTGTTCGGCTATGAACCCAGTTATCAATTTAGCATGTTTCACCTCAGGCGTTGCTTTTGAATCTCGGTAAGATTCGAACCAGGTATGCAGTCATGCAGTTTGAGATTTTAGGACATCTACTCATCAGATGTTACATTCATTATAAGACACTCATTGTAATAGAGTAATTTTTAAAGAACTGTTTCCGAAGTGGATTGATCTTTTAACTCAGTGGCAAGAAGTGCAACTTTTGCATAATGGCTGCATACGTGGTTTGAATCACTTAGATATGTTTAAATTTAGGCCTGCCAACTTGATAAATTTTCTGCAAATTCCAGATTTCAAAGCATGACTCGAAGCCCCACATTCGATTAAAATATAATAAACAGAAACGCATACCCGGTTCGACTATAGCTTCCCGCAAAATTATTCTCCTGTGCTGAAACCATCTTCAGAAATTTTTGATTTTTCTGTTTGAACGGCCTCCCATGTCTTTCAAAATGAGATGAAAACTAAATGACTGCATACCTGGTTCGAATCACACCCCAACTCAGACCCGAATTTTGCTCAATTTCAAATCCGAATAACCGAAGCCTGACCCCAATTTTTTTTAGAAGCACCCCCTTTTTAATATTAAAAAATATTTCAAAACTAAAAGGCAATTATAACCCTGAGAGGGACCATGGCCTGAGGTCTAAAAATAATGGCCTGTGCATAAACGCGCCATACTTATAACAAGCTACTAGCGTGAGAAATTTGATAACGTGCTATAATTTGATAAATTAGGGTGTTTTCTCCTTCCCCATTTGACTCTACTTCTAGTATTTGTCTAAGTAAGTCCCTATGAGTTGGTGTGATATGCCCATCGTCAAGAAGAGCTCCTTTTTGAAGCAAATATCGAATTATTTTAATTCGTTCTCTAATCTCTTCAATTGAGCTTGTATCATTAAAATATTTCGCTATAGACAGCATTTGTATTGTTTGAAAATAAAGAGGCGAAAAACGACGATCCTCCTCGCTTAATTTATTTACTGGCATGCCTAATGCGTTAACTAAATATTGAATTGTTTCTAGAGAATCTCCTGTTTGTAAAATGTATGTTTTTTTTAAATCAAATCCAATCGAATATAAATAACTGAGGATTCTTTTTTGTCCCTTATTTCCGGCAGCATCAAAAATATTCGTTAAATGTATTGGCATTAACTTTCTTACTGTAACATTCCAGTTGATTACATCTCGAATTAAGCAACCGAGCTCGAGAACAAAATCCCATAAGTTTTTTGTAGAGCAAATATCTAGATTAGCTCCCCTTTGAATTAATTCAAGCGCTTTTATTTCATTGCCATTTTCTACCTCATGAAGAGCCTTTCTTATCAATTGATTTGGATGATTTTCCCTACGATAATTAAATATGGCGATTACAATTGCACTAACCGCTAGACCAATGGCAACTACAGAAGCCCCTATGGTTACAGAATAGAAAGCTCCGATCCCCAGCGTAAATGCAATGCAATTTATTGAAAATGAGCAAAGACTCTGATATACAAAATTGCTCATAAATTTCTCTCGAGCAATTCGATCAATTCTTTCCTCATCCGAAGATACTAAATTTTTTATTTCAAATATAGATTGGCCACATGAACGAATCAATCCACCTGATATAGATAAACTCATAAAAACCTTCCTCTACTTAAAAGCAGAATCGCAGATGTTACCTTCATTACTCCACACCACCAGCTATAGTCAAAATTTTGACTATTTCTTCTTGTCCATAACGTTTTGCAAAAGTCAATGCGGTTGATCCGGCAGGAACCGTTTCTGTTTTAGGAAACAAGGAGTATCCGTTCTCGGTATATTGTGATACTTTAATATAAGCAACCTTCAATGTTCGAATATTGGGATCAGCTCCTGCTTCAATTAGAAGATCCACCATATTGACTTGACCTGCAAGAGTTGTCCAAATAAGAGGGGTTGCTCCTATTGAGTCTTTTTGGTTTACATCAACATCTAGTTTGTTGATAAAATATTTTGCCATTAATTTTTTTCCAAATTTCAATGCCCAAATAAATGCATTTTGCCCCACTTCATCTGTTGCATCAATATTCGCACCATTTTCAATTAATATTTCTAATGTTTTTACATTACCTGAACTTGCCGCGTACATTAATGGCGTTTTTCGAACATTTGATCTGCTGTTTACTTTTGCACCAGAATCAATGAATAACTGTATTATTTTTGGATAAGCTATATCAAATGCTGCTTTCATCAAAGCTGTTTCACCCGCAGTATCTTCGGCATCAATTTCTGCCCCATTGCTAATTAAGAGCTTTGCAATTTGCATGATTTCATTTTCGGAATATCGGTAAGCAAAATTCATAAGAGCCATCAATGGGGTGGTACCATATTTGTTTGCAATGTTCACATCCGCCCTAGAATCAATCAAATATTTAATAACATCTATTTTAGACTCATAAATAGCTCTAATTAATGCTGTATCTAGTTGATACTGTTCATTTATAGGATCATTAATTCCTATAAGCGAAGTCTCAATCAAATATTTGACTTTTTCTAATTTATTGCCTGCTATCGCTTCCATCATCTGCTTTTGATAATCCGAATTTTCTACAGCTTCTAATTGAAGCCCCACAAACGCTATTGCAAGAATATAGTTGATAAATTTCATCATAAATTTCCCAAAAAATATTAGATGTAAGGGACGCTCTCATCTCAGGTTGCAATTTGATGCAACTTAGCATCCCTAGTGTTAAAAAATGGTGAGTATAGAATCTTTAAAAGTTTTTTAGCAAGCTGTTGATAACCCAAAACTGAAATTCTTAGAACCGACTTGCTGTCAATGTACGTAAATAAGCAACAGCCCCGCTACTACCGTTTATTCTTTTGACTATTTGAAGGAGTGTCTCTCCTAAGTAAGTTATTAAATGGTCTGCACCCCCTCAATCAAAATAACTAGCTGTCATTATGGATCCCTCCCCGAAATTATTGCTCTTACAGAATCGATTTGATACTCACCTTTTTCACCAACATATGAAGGATTAATTTAAAAAATGTGAAGTGTAGCATATTCAAGGCCTAAAATCAGAGCATTTTTCATTTTTATAGAAGAAATAATTTTTGTATCCGAGAGACATCAGCTTGTGCATTGAGAGGGATTTCAAAAAAATAAGGAAGCTGCCATTTTTGAGTCTTATTAGCTTGTTTATTATCCGTTCTATCCCACGGTGGATAGACTCTTATGGCTCGCTTGCCCCCCTTTCCATCCTTAGATACAATTCCTTTTTCGTATAGCACAAGTTTGGGGAAAACAAACTGTCCAAAATGTTCAGGTGTGCGAACACTGATAACAACTAGATCAAAAGGATCTGCCATATCAAAAGGTTGAATAGGCCCACCCTCTATCCGCTTCCAAATGGTAACAAACTGTCCAATCTTTGTCGGAGTGATCTTCGCTACCCGGAACTTAATATTCCGATGATTCATTTTGAATTCAGAGGCTCCATACTCTTCACTTTCCGTCTCTATTGCAAAATGATCTCCCATTAAGCCGCTTGGTTCATACGCAAATTTTTGAGCTGCAATAAGATCAACATGAATCAATTCAGAAGATTTTTTTTCTTTAATTACCATCGACCCCTCTAAGCATTTTCTCACAAATGATAGAGAATATATTGAATTTATCCCATCGAAAAGTTCTGAACTCGTCCAACCACCTCCAATCAAACAAAAGGCTTCAGTTTTACGACTGAAGTCTTTTGTTTTTA
>ERZ650308.665-NODE-665-length-18530-cov-7.478160_pt1 | contig 18530 bp, 22 predicted proteins | sample MGYA00376244_ERZ650308 | MGnify/ENA primary metagenome ERZ650308 (study PRJEB26733, sample SAMN07839295) | wastewater metagenome | biome: small river; feature: stream; material: water | place: USA: North Carolina | collected 2016-04-26 ... | reverse complement strand
GCGATCGCCCCGCCACCGGTCGCCACCATGCCGGCCCCCGCGACCGCTGTCGTCGCCCCGGCCGCACCGCCGATCAGCCCGGCCGACCGCAGTAACGCGGCCCCCTTGCTCGCGGCGCTCATCAGCCCGGCCGCGCCGAGTCCGACCCCGCCCGCGACCGCCGCGCCGGTGATGCCGAACCCCATCGCCTTCTGCTGCGCCGGGGTCAGTTGCTCCAGTCGCCGCCGCACCCACCGGACCGCCCCGGTTAACTCTCGCATCGCCGGCACAAGAGCATTGGCGACCTCGCGGTGAAGGAGGGTCATCTCCGCCGCGAGGGTTGCCCCCTGTACCGTTCCGCTGAACCCTGCCCGCGCCATGCCGACGCCCGCCGCCCCGGCCCCCGCCAGTGCCCCGCTCGCCGTCGCCAGCCCGGGGGCGAACCGCTCCCCGGCGTGAATCGCCCCGCCGAGCCGGCGCCCGTAAAGCGCCTGCAACTCCGCCCGGCGTTCCGCCTTCGCCAGCGCGGCGTTCTCGCCCTCGGCCTTCGCCCGCGCCGCGACCTGTTGGCTGAACACGCCCGACGACAACGCCAGCCGCCGGGTGGCGAGGGCGAGTTGGGCGTCGGCCCGCTCGACGGCCGCGGCCGTTTTCATCCGCGTCAGGGTGACGCCCGACCGCAGGTCGCTGGCCTTCTCCGCCACCCCCAGCCGCGCGTCGGTCCGCTCCAGCCGGGCGGCGTCCCGCGACTGCTGGCCGTACAGCCCCGACGACAGCGATTGCGCCCGGAGTCCCTGACCGAGTCGGGCCTGTTGCACGGCGGCGGCGGCGGCCGTCTTGGCGCGGTAGAGGGAGACGCCGGCGGCGAGGTCGGCCCGCTGCTCGGCGAGGGCGAGCCGCGCGTCCCGCCGGTCCGCGCGGGCGGTGGCCTTCGCCCGCGCGGCGTAAATCCCCTGCCCCAGTTCCGTCGCCCGCTCGGCCTGCGCCGCGGTCCGGGCGGCCTTCGCCGCCTGGTCCCGCAACCGGGCCTGCATCGCGTACTCGCCCGACAGGAGCCGCGAGTTGCGGACCGCCTGCTCCCGCTGCTGCCGCTCGGCTTTGGCGAGGTCGTCCGTCCGGGCCTTGATCTTGGTGAGGTCGAGGGCGGCTTTGGCGAGGGCCGGACTCGCCATCGCCTGAAGTTGCTTCAACTGCTCGGCGTGGGCCTTGCGGACGGCGGCCTCAAGGTCCGCCGTCCGGGCGATGATCTCGTCCAGCCCGTCGGCGCGGAATTCGACAACCTCGCTGCCCAGCGTGTTCCCACTACTCACGGGGCACCGACGGTAGGAGGTGAGGGGGAATGGTCGGCCGTTCGCCGCGGGCGGCCCGGCGGCGGTTGATCGTGGCGACGAGCCCCACGGCGTCGGCCGCCGCGTCCGCCCCGGGCGGCGGCTGGAACTTGAAGAACAGCGCGAACACCTGCGCCGCGGTCAACTCCCACAACTCGCCCGGTGACATGCCCGGCGGCCCTTTCTCGGGGCGCCACTGGTCTCGCCAAATCTTGTTCAGGTCGTGGCCGCAGACGAGCCGGGCGAGGGTCAGCGGGTCAGCTTTTGGGGTCGTCGGCCGCGCCGAGTGCCTCCCGAATCTGCCAGTGCAGGTCGTCGGCGTTCGCCTCGGTAACGACCGCCTCCAGGTCGCGCAAGGCGACGTCCGGGTGGGCGCGGCGGGCGCGGAACCAGAGCTCAGTCGCCACCCCCTTCGGCGACCGCCGGGCCGTCTCGGCCGCGTCGTCGCCGGGGAGGTCGCCCCGCGCCTCCATCGTGGCGGCGGCCTGAAGGATCGCCGCCGCCCGCGCCGCCGCTTCCGGCGTCTTGATCTTCGCCAGCCGGTCGAGGACGGGTTCCACGGCGGCAACGAAATCCACCGCCTGTGCCTTCGCCAGTCGTCGCATCTCGTGCAGGAGCGACACCTCCTGCCGGAACGGTAACGGCTCCACGAACAGCACCAGTTCCGTGCCGCCATCGCCCTTGATGCGGACCGTGCCGCCCGCCCCGACCGCCGCCTTGTCGCTCATGCCCGTCGCCCGTGGGTGTCCGCGTGGGCCGTCAGCCCATCACGATTTCGTAATCGAGCACCTGCGAGCCGGTCCCCGACACGTCGATGGTCTTGTGCGTGCTGTCGATATCAGGCCCGGCATCTTTCAGGTACAACCCCACCGTCTGATCCGGGCTGAGCGTCAGCGTCCATGTGTCGTTGCTGGCCGCCAGGCCGATGCCGTTGCTCGCACCCTTAGTGATGGTAATTTTGTTGGCGTTCGTACTGCGGTTGTGGAGAATCAGCAGTTGCAGCTTGAGCCCCGTCCCGTCCACGACCTCGTCAGCCGTTCGGCCCGGCAGGACGGTCAGGTCGAGCGTGCCCGACCCGGACGACAGCGTGAGCCGCCCCGCCGCGTACTTGGTCGCGGGGACGGTGCTGGACGCGTTCAGCACGCCCGCGATGTTGAGCCCGTTGGTCGTGGTCGTGGCGTCGGCCGCGGACACGAACGGTCCCGTCAGCGTCTCCACGATCGTGCCGGTGACGGCGTAGGTAACCTCGATGCTCACGGCGTCACCTCGCACGTCAGGGTCCGGCCGTCCGTCGCCGCCACGACCCCCGCGAACCCGCGGGCCGTCACCGCCCACCCGGGCTCGACGGCGAGGTCCGGGTAGTCGTGGGCGAGCGTCACCGCGCCGCCGTCGATCCGCTCGGCGTACAGCGCCAGCGGCTCCCCGCCGGGCGGGGTCAGGAACACGCGGGCGGGCTCGACTGGTTTCACCCCGGCCCCGACGGTCACGCCGTTCATGGTGTCACGCCGCGTTGAGTGAGAGGGTGCCGCCCTTGCCGGTGATCGTCACGCCGATCGGGTCGCCGTTGGCGTTGAGCACCCGCTCCGTGCTGACCACGGTCGTGTTCGCCACCTTGTCGAAGGTGGACAACCCGCCGAGCTTGAACTTGACCAGCGCCAGCTTGGTGCCGATCACGAACCCGGCGGCGATGGCCGCGTCGGTGTCGTCCAGGAACAGGGTGAACGACCACTCCGGGTCCACGACGAACACGGCGTACACCGTGCCGCCGCCGGCGTCCGTCTGCGTCACCTCCACCCCGCGGCCCTGCCAGTTCCCGCGCCACTGGTTGACGGGGACCGACGTGGCGCCGTTGTAAGCGTGGCCGCCGACCGGCGTGACGAGAGCCATAGCGACCCCTCCGTTACTGCTTGCCCACGAGGTAGAGCGTGCCGGCCACGGTGACCGCCGACGGGTTGTTGATCCGCAGCACCCGGGCGCCGCCGGCCGTCACCGTCCACCCGGAGAACGACGGCCGCTGGACCCACTGGTCCACCACCTCGTAGGCGCCCGCCCCGACCCCGGAGAACCAGAGTTGTGCCCCGTTGGTCACGTTCTGCGGCCCGACCCGGAGCGACTTCGTCCCCGCCGGGCTCGTGACCGCCAGGGCGAGGTAGTAGAGCCTGCTCAGGTTCAGCGGCCGGTTGACGCGGTCCAGGAGTGTATTCGCCGGGTCGGCGAGGTCGATGTCGAGGCTGGCGGACGCGGCGAGGCTGACCGCCACCATCACCTGCTGCCACACCTCCGCGCCCGTCTGCGTCCGCGTCACGGCGAATTGCGGCAGATCGCCGCCGACGGACAGCATGTCCGTCAGCCCGCCGTCCTGGTAGAACCCGCTCCCCGTCGTCTTGAGCCGCAGCTGGAAGGTACTCACGCCGCCCCCCCCGCCTGAATCGCGGCCAGTTGCGCCCGGCACCGGGCGAGCGTGTCGCCGAGCCCCTTCCACCCGCGACGGCGGAGGACGGCGAGGTGCTCGCCGGCCGGCGTCAGCCCGACCCGCACCCGCCCCTCGGCGGCGATCCGCCGCCGGTCGGCCGTCTCCAGCGACACCGCCGCCCGCCCCTGCCCGGTCCGCAGCCGCGGGAACTCGCCGCGCGGGGCGGGGTTCCGGTGCGGCGCCGGGTTCCCCCGGGACAAGTCCTTGCGGGCCTCCGCCTGGAACGTCAGGGCGACGGCGAGGAGCCGCCGCGCCGCCTGGTCGCGGAGGCGGGCGGCAAGGCCGGCGGCGTCGATCGTCACCCCCGTACTCACGGCGTCGAGTCCCCCGCGACGAGTAGTTGCCACGACCCGCGGCTCAGGAACACGTCCTTCCCCCCGCGGGCCTTCGGGGAGAACTCGCCCCGCGGCGCCCGCGGGAGACAGTGGACGACGACCCCCGACGCCAGCGCGGCCCACCCGGTCACGGGCAGGCACTTGTTCACCGCCGCCTGGACCGCGGCCGGGGCGTGCCCGCTGCGGCCCTGGTCCGTGTACACGCCGGTTTGCAGCGTCCACTTCTGGAGCATCGACCCGTCCGTCTGCCGCTGCGGGTCGCCGTCCGGGTCGAGCGTGAACACGAGGTACGGGGCCGCCGCCTGTTCGTCGGCGCGGGCGAACCACGCGCCCCCCGGGCACGCGGCCTGGAAGTCGGCGGAACCCGGGTTCGCCACCGCGAACCGGGCCTTCACGCCGGCGGCGAGACCGTCGAGGGTGACCACCGCCGGAGAGTACCGGCGGTGTGCCGGGCGGGGCGAACCGCACCCCGCCCGTCAGTCGGGAATCTTCAGAAGTTTCAGACTTTGCAAGTCCCAGATGCGTTCCGGGTTGTCGAACCCGAGCACCGAGTACGCCACGCCGTCCACCTCGAACACGTCGTGCGCCATCAGGGCCAGCGGCTCGGCGAGGTAGGCGGTGTAGTTGTCCGGGAGCATCAGTTGGTCGAACAGTTCTTCGGCGGCGCTCGACTCCGGTTGCACCCGGCACGCCACCGTGGCGACGGTCGTGTACGTCGCGTTCGCCGGCCGCCCCGCGGCGTCCGCGGCCGACGCCGCCCGCTTCAACGCCCCCGTCGCGGTCAGGCCGTTCGTCAGGGCGAGGGCGCGGCAGACGCACCGGTAGGTCAGGCCGAACTTGTTGACCGCCACGTCGCCGACAGTCCAGTCTACCGCCCCGCCGTCCCGGACCACGTCGCCCGGCCGCGGCGTCACGCCCGCCGGCAACACCTGCGACGGGATCAACCACGCCCGGTCCGACCCGGTGTATACGCCCGCCGACGCGGCCAGTTCCTTGAACGAGATCGCCCGGCGCTTGACGGCCCCGCCGGGCGAGTAGGTCAGGGCGTGGTCGGTGTACGTCCCGGGCACGTCCGTCCGGTAGCGGAGCGTGACGTTCTCCCGCTCCGGCCAATACTTCCAGTCCGCGGCGATGGCGTCGGCGAAGGCCACGGGGTCAGTCCCAGAAGGCCCAGATGTCCATGCCGGCGCCGGTGCCGGTGGACTTGACCCGCACCACGCAAATGGGATGAATGCAACCGACCGCGAGTACGCCCGACGGGATCGTGACCTCGGTCCCGTCGGGCCGGACCACGCACAGCGCGCCGGCCGTCTTGAACGCAATCCCGCGGGTGCCGGCCTTGATGTTGATGTCGGGGATGTCCGCCGAGTCGCTCGGCGTGACGGCCGCGTACTTGGACGCGGGGCCGGCGTCGGTGCGAGTGTATCCTGACACCTCACGGCCTCCCGTATGTCCGGCTGATGAACGGCCCGGACAGTAACCGCTTCGTCTTGATGAGACCGGCAATCTCGTCGTTCTTTGTCTTTAGCCACTGATCCCAGCTATAGCTTTCCCCGTCTACAGAAAAGCTGGGCGGGCTTCCGCTCGCCACCCACTCCGCCGTCTTGGCGGCGATGACCGCCACGAGGTTGTCGATGGCGGTGTCGATACTGGCGGTGTTCGCGGCGGCGGGCATCAGGCCGCCCGCCCGACTGGCAGGTCAGTCTCGTGGATAGTCGGGCTGTGCTGCGACCCGGTCACGCCGGTCGCCCGCTTGTAGCACTCGTAGGGGTGCTCGCTCGGGCCGACCGCCACGACCCACGCCGGGCCGTCCGGGATGGTGACGAGGTAGTTCTTGCCTGCGAGGAACACCGGCGGGCCAGACGCGGCCTTGAGGCGGTCCACCTCGGCGGCGTGCGACGCCTTCAGGTCGGCGATCTGCCGCTCCAGGTCGGCCACCGTCGGGCCGGACGCGGCCGGGGCAACGTCGGTGACGACCGGCGTAATGTCATCGGCCGGGGGCTTCGGGGCGGCGGGCGGAGTCGGCTTCTTCGGGTCGGCCATCGGTCCCTCAGTACGGTGGCGGGCGGGACAACTCGCCCCGCCCGGTCAGGTCGCCGATCACCCCTGCGACCGCACGCTCCGGCGGGGGTCTTTCCACATGGCGATGCCGCGGAGGTCGGCCTTCACGAACATCACCACGCCGCGGTCGATGAGGTCGGCCTGCCCGGGGGCGGCGGCCTGCGTCCGCAGCGGCACGTTCTCCACCCACACCAGCGTCTTGCTGCCGCTCTCGAACATCCACCACGCCTTCGCGGCGTTCGACGCGGACAGGGCGAGGCCGTCGCTGGCCGTGCACCGCTCGAACACGAGCGGCGACTCCATGATCTTGTACCGGCCCTTGTAGTAGGGACTGGTCTGGTTGATGATCGTCTTGACCCCGGCGCCCGCCGTCTCGTTGTCGCGGAGCTGGTAGCCCTCGGCCGTGTCGCCGAAGATGCCGTGGGCGTACCGGAGCCGCTCGCGGTTGACCAGCACCGTGTTCGGCTGGGTCAGGATGCGAGTCCCGGTGTCCGGGTCGGTCATGTCCCGGAACTTGATCTCGGCGGCCTGGACGTTGTCCTCGTGGATCAGGTCGTTCCCGCTGGAGATGTAGTTGTCGTAGTACCCGGCCGCGATGTACGTCGCGTAGCTCGTGCCCTTGTAGTTGTAGCTCGCCGTCACGCCGATGAAGGCGTCGATGATGTCGAGTTCGCGGGCGTACCCGAGCCACTCGCCCACCCCCGCCGCGCCGCAGTGCTCGGCGAGCTGCCCGCCCGTCAGGTCGAGGAACATCGCCTCCTGCGTCACCTCGCAGGCCAGCGCCTTCTCCTTCGTCCGCGGCTGAACCACCCACCGCTCGCCGGCCCCCACCCGCCGGGTCGGCATCCCGGGGAGCCGCTCCTCGGCCACGTTCCCGAGGCGGCTGACGCCGATCGTCTTGCGGCCCTCGTACTGCTTCGACGGCTCGGCCGGGGCCAGCGTGTCGCCGATGAAGGTCGGGTTCTCGTAGGCCTGGAGGATCGCCACCTCCAGCAGCCCGCTGACGACGCCGGTGTAGGCGTTGATGTTGCTGAACGCGGACGCGCCGACCGCGCCGGCGCCGCTGTCCTCCAGGAGGCTCTTGCCCCAGGTGTCGTACCCGGCCGACTCCAGGAGCGACCGGTGTTCCAGGTAACTGCGGATGGCCGCCGGGTTCGGGCTCTCGCCGAGCACCGCCTCCAGCAGCCCCTTCGTGCTGACCTCGCCCGGGTCGAGGCGGGCGACGGGCCGGCCGTTCCCGTCGGTCGGGTCGCGGAGCACCCGCCGGCCGAGTGGCCCGGTGTGGTAGCGGCCCTTGCGGTCGGTCAGGCCGAGCAGGTGCGTGACCCGCCGGCCGAACTCCCGGGGGTCGCCGTTGCACTGCGACTCCAGCAGGTTGCGGAACCCGGCCTTGTTGATCCCGTAGCCGCCGCCGTTCTGGTAAGACACGTCCGTCTCCGGTGGGTGCGAGCCGGCTCGCGCCGGGCGGTCAGGTCAGCGTGAGGGCGAAGCCGACTCGGCTCAGCCCGGGGTGATCGGGGCCAGGGCGACGGTCACGACGAGACCGGCGGTGTTCTGGATCGCGTGGGCGAAGTCCACGCTGAGGCGGTCGCCAGCCGCGAGGACGAGGTCGGACGCCGTCGCCGACAGCGTGCCGTTCTGCACCGTGTTCGCGGTCGCGGCGAGGTCGAAGCCCGCGGCCGTGTTGTCCGTCAGCAGGTCGGTGCCGGCGCCCGGGGCGTTCGTGCCCGTGTCCTTCGTGACCTGGAGTTTCGACGCGCCGCCCGCCGTCACCGCGAACACGCACGAGATCGCCACCACGCGGCACGGGTACGGGGCGACGAAAAACACCTGATCCGTCGCGGCCGGGGTGCCGGTAAAGTAGTAGGAGGCGTAGGCCAGTCCGCGGCTCAGGGCCGGCGGGGCGTAGCGGCTGAGCAGGTGGCACTTGACCTTCGTCACGCTCGTCCCGGCCTGGACGCACACGCCGATCGCCGCCGCCGGGTCGGTGACCTTCGCCACCTTCTGGTTCTCCAGCCCGTCGCCGCCGGAGTTCTCCACCGCGCCGACCAGATCGCCGACCGCCCAGGTGGTCGAGGCGCAGCCGAAGTAGGCGACGGCGTCGGCCCGGACGTTGATGTCCCGGGTGCTGGGGTCGGCCGCGATCTTGGCCTCCGCCGCGACGCCGAGGAACAGCTTGGCGAACAGGAGTTGGTTCGCGGCGGCGGTGAGTTGGTCGGCCTGCGCCGACGCCTTCGCCACCACCCCCGCGTTGTTGAACAGCAGATCGCCGACGGCGATCGCGGTGGACGCGGGCGACGCCACCTGAATGTTGTTCGCGTCGTTGAAGAATGTCGGCGCGGCCATCGCGGCTCCGGGGCAGGGTGTGCGGGGTCAGTGGTCGGGGCCGGTTCAGCCGCGCAGGGCGGCGAGGTCGTCGGCGGCGTCGTGGCTCTCGACGCGGTTCTTGTCGGCCGGCGGCTTCACCGCGCCGGGCGTGATACTGCGGGGCTTGGGGGCGGGGGCCGCGACCGGCCGGAACCCGGCGATCAGTTCCTTCCGCTCGGCCTCCGACTCCAGCAGCGACAGCGCCTTGATCTGGGCCGCGGTCGGCTTCACGCCCTCCATCAGACACAGGCGGAGGCTGGCGTTCTCGGCGGCGAGGGATTCCGTCTTGTCCTCGGGCTTCTTGTCGTCGTCTTTCTTCTTGGCCGCGTCGTCGCCCTCGGACTCCTCCACGTCGTCCGGCTCGTCGGCCTGGGTGAGCTTTTCGTGGGTCACGAGGTAGTGCTTGATCTTCGCGGCCTTGTCCGCGGCCGTGCCGTCGCCGTCGAGGATGGCGAGGACGGCCGACCGGAACCCGGCGGCGAGGGCGTCGTCCGGGCTGGCGTCCGCCGCCGGCTCGGCCTCCGCCGCCATCGGGGCGTCCTCCTCGTACATCTCCAGCAGCTTGTCGGACCACTTGCGGCGGGGCTTGGACAGTGCCGCCCGGCGGCTTTCCAGGAGGGCGCGGAGGGTGGTGGGCATGGTGGTTCGCTCCGACTCCCAGAGGTTCTTGTTCGTGGCCGGCTTGCGGACCAGATCGACGCCGCGGACCAACGCGAGACTCTCTACTACCACCCGCTTGGCCTGCCGGTCGAACCGCTCCCGGGCCGCCGCGGCGTTGTGCGACAGGCCGAACACGCCGAGCCCCCGCTCCACGTCCTCGCAGACGCTTTCGCAGAGCGACTTGGACCGCAGGTAGTGGAAGTCGGCGTAGATGCCGGGCTCGCCGTCCCGGCCCGTTTCGACGCGGGCATTACGGAGGACGCCGAGCCCGTCGTCGGCGTCCCGCTCGACGCCCGGCCGGGTGCGGTCCCGGGGGTGGTCCTCGTTGACGTGACACCCTTCGTACAGTTGCCGCTTCACGGCGTCCGCCATGCACGCGGGGCTGTACTCGGTGCCGTTCTCGGCCGCCGGGTCGTAGCGGTTTTTGCTGAACCGGCCGAGCACCTTGACGCCGAAGATGATGCCGTTTTCGCGGTCCACCTTGAGAGGTGAACCGGCCGGGGCGCTGACCGCGTACTCCAGGAGTTCGCGGGGGGCGGTGTACTTCGGCTGGGCGGCGGTCCGCAACATGGGGCCGAGTATGATGGGGACGGGCGGTGTGGGGCGAACCGGGAGGAACTACCGATGAACGGATGGGTGAAGGCCGACGTCCACTACGGACTGCCGATGGCCCGACTGTACGTCACGGCGGAGCAGTACCGCGGCGGGTCGGTGGCGGAAGGCATCCACCGAGTCCTCGAATCGAAGGCCGACGACCCGGCGGCAATGGAGGAGTTCTTCGCCGGCGTTCTCCGCCTCTACCGGCCAGAGTTGGTCGGCGGATCGCTGCTGGCCGTGCGGTTCGACTTCGAGCGGGCGTGCTGGGAGTTCCTGTACGTCCACCCGAGCCTGCCGCGGAAGGCAACCGGGGACGTGACGGAGAGGATGCCGCTGCTGCCGGGTAAGGACGGCGACCGGCCGCGGGTCGTGGGGTGCCCGCCGGAACACCGGGAGGCGGCGGAGCGGTTGCTCGCCGATGACGACTCGGACGACGTGGGAGCGGCGGGCGGTACGGTTTGGGAGTGACGGAACGCAGGGGCCGGTAACTACGAGGGAGGGACCGATGGGCCGCGCTGCGACTGCGACCGTGTTCTACGGCATCGCCTACGACTACGAGACCCCCGACGCAGACCGCTTCACCGGGGCCGACGACGACACCCCAGAGGACGACAGCCCAGCGGCGATGGTCTACTACGGCGAACCGAAGGGGTGCCGGGTGCGGGCTATCACCTACGGCGGCGGCGACCTGAACCGCTACGCGATCGCCGCCGCCGGAACCGTCACCCGCGGGCGTGACTGGCAGGCCACCGAGCTGCGGTTCAAGGAACCGCCCGCTGACGCAGACGACGTGCTGCGGGCTTGGTGCGAGAAGCGTGGGCTGACGTACCGGAAGCCGCGGTGGTTCGTCGTGCCGTACTACGGATAGTTACAGGCCCGGCGACAGGATCGGATCGAGAAAGCAACGACAGTTAAAAGACCATCCCCCACCATCCTTCGGCGACTCCCTCGGCGGGCGAGGCATCTCCTCGAACCCCAACTGTCCCGCCTTCGGGTGCCGGTAGTACGCTGTCCCGTTCCGCTCCCGATGCTTCTTCCGCGTCGCCTCGTCCACGACCGCCCGCACCGTGTACCCGACGACGATGTCCGACAGCCCTTCCTCGTAGACGTGCAACTCGGCCTCGTGCGCAATCCAGAGTCCGGCCGTCCGCGCCACTCGCCGCGCACTCGTCACCGCCCCCTGTACCGCCGGCCGGATGTCGGCCGCGATCCGCTGCACCGTCCAGCCCTGCTGCACCCCCGCGGCGACCTTCGCGGCGAGGACGCCCGGGTCGGCGAGTTTCGACAGGGCCGCCACGCGGTCCCACCACCCGCCACGGTAGACGACCGCCCGTACCTGCGACGGGAGTAGCGGCGGGAGGATCAGGTCCGCCAACTCCTCCAACGCCACGGGCGACTCGTCCTCCAGCAACCCCGCCGGCCGGTGCCACCGCCGACCGCGCGAGCGGAGCCGGGCGACAGCGCGGGCCGGGAGTCGCCGGGCGATGTCGGCGGCGGTGAGTCGTGCCGCGTCCCGCGCCCCGGCCTCCAGGTCGGCGAGGACGTTCGCCCCGACCGTCGGCAGCTGCCGGGCGGCGTGGGCGACGCGGGCTGCGACGGCGTGGGGCGGGCCGGGTGTTTCGAGTGCGGCGAGAATGAGCCGCCAGACGTGACCGACGGCCGCCTCTGCCGCGTCAGCAGAGCGGTCGGCACGACGGAGGAGAGCGGCCTGATGGGCGTGGGAACCGCCGCGGGCGAGTGTGGCGGCGGGCACGGGCTTACTCCGGGTCGTCGTCGTCCGGGAACAGGTCGCACATCTCCGCCGCCCACTCCGGCGGCGGCTCGGGCGGGGCGTCCGGGTCGTCGGTGTCGGGTTCCGCGTCGGCGCGGTCGTCGTCGTTAGGTGGCGGCACGGGCGTTCTCCAATTTGGCGAGGGCTTTCATGTACACCTGCCGGACGACGAACGCGGCGTCGGTGCTGTCCAGGATACCCGAATCCATCGACCCGACCCGCCGGGCTTCGGCGTGGATGGCGGCCGGGTCGATCCCCGCCTCCCTGGCGTACACCTCATAACGGGCGCCGATCGCCTTCCCGTCGTCGGACGCCAGCCGGGCGTCGAGCCGCTTCACCCCCGCCTCGTTCAGCGCCAGGGTGTACGCGAAACTCAGTTTCTCGCCCGGCGGCATCGTCCCGTTCGGGTCATACACTCGGGCCACGTTCGCTTCGGCCGCCCGGCGAATCTCGTTGTGGTCGTACCCGGCGCGGTGTGCCGCGATCGCCCCCCGGTCGTGGGCGTAGTCGAGGTTCGCCTGCCGCAGCCGGTTTAGTTCGTCCTCACCCTTCTTCTTCGCTGCTGCCACCCGCGCCGCCTGCCGGTCTTTGTTCGCTGCCGCCTGTTCCGGCGTGTACTCGATGGTCGGTTGCCCCTTCGACGCGAGGTAGGCGTTCAGCACCTTCAGCGACTTCGACCCGGGGCTCACGTCGAACGTCATGCTCGTCGTGGTCCCGTTCTCCCGCCACCAGTCGCGGCCCTCCTTCGACTCGTACAGATCGAGGACGGTCTTTGCCCCCTTCAGCCCCGCCGGGAGCCGCTTCCGTTGCCCGTCAGTCAGCGGCGCGTCGTAGCCGAGCCGCGGCCACGTCGCGTAGCCGTTCATCGGCACGCCGTCGAGGGTGCCACGGCCGGCGGTCGTGCGGACGCGGGCGACCCCGTGTTCGACCGCGGCGGCGATCTGGCCGGCAAACGCTTTGGTCCCGAACCCGTCGCCCTGGGCGTTCGGGCGCAGGAAGAAAATCGCGTTGTACACCTCCACCGAACCATCCGGTTGGGCGCTGACGACGCGGCTCCAGTCGGTCGTGTCCGGGTGGTCGAGAGTGACGAACGCGACGCCGCCCTGACTGCCCTTAGTTACCCGGGCGACCGTGCCGGGTTGGCCGCCCATCAGCGCCGGGAACGCCTCGACGGAAAGGCCGACCGCACCGGCCGCGTCCTCTGCGGACTTCTCGAATCCCGGAGTGAGCCTCGCCGGCTCCTTTAACCGTTCTGCCCTCGCATCCACCGCCGCCCGCCGCTCCCCCTCGGTCCGACCCTTCGGCGGGGACTTGGCGTAGGCGACCTTCCCCGTGTACCGGTTGACGTAGCGGTTCTGCGACTTGCCGGTCGGCGCGTGCTGCCAGTCGGGCGTCTGCCAGTCTGTCGGGTCGGCCTTCGCTCGGGCGCCCCCGGTGGCGGTCCCGGGGGCGTCAGCTTTTGGGGGTTCGTCCTTCTGGTCGCCCGGCTTGAGGGTCGCGGCCGGTTGTGCCGCCGGCGGGGCGTCTACCCGCACCATCACGGTCCGCTGGAACGTCCCCCCGGACTTCTTGTGGACGGTCACCTTCTTCGGCACCAGCCCCGCCCCCGCCTCCATCACCGTCCGCCCCTCGGCGTCGATCTCCTCGGCGAGCCACGCCCCCGACTCGGCCATCGCGGCGAACGTGTCCTCCGACACCGATTCGGCCCGGTCGGCGTCCGCCATCGACCGCAGGCTCGCCGCGATGTCCACAGCTTCCGGCGGGGCCGCCAACCCGAACTCCGCCGCGACTGCCGCGACCGCCTCGTGGACCACCGCCCCGAGTGCGTCGTACACGTCCCCGCCGTCCGACTCGTGCCGGGCGCCGGCCAACCGCTGCTTGACGTACACCAGCCCGCGGGCCAAGACGTGCGCGGCGATCTGCCCCGCGAGGTGGGCGGACACGCCGGTCGCCGACTTCACCGGGTCGGCCATGTCGTGATGCGTGCCCAGCGACGACGGGTTGTAGCCGAACTTCGACTTCATGTCGTCGGGCGTGTCGAAGATGCCCTCCAGCACGCTCGTCGCCTTCAGCATGGCCGGCGTGAGTTTCGTCAGGGCGATGTGGGCCTTCGCCGCCGCCGTCAGTGCCTTGTCGGCGAGCCGGGCCATGAGCGACGGGTTCGCCGCCGCCACCGGGTCGGCCGCCTTGACGACGTCCGCCAGCCCGGCGAGGACGTGATCACGCGGCGGGCCGTCCGCGGGCGGGGCCGTGGCCGGGCGGGCGTGATTCTCGCCCCCCGCATCCGGCCGCACCATCACGGTCCGCTTGTACGTCTTGCCGGTCCTCCGGTTGGTGATCTGTACCTGTCTCGGCACGAGCCCGCCGGACACGTCCTCTGTCAGCCACCGGCCGATACCGACGAGCGTCCGGTAAGTTTCCTCCTCAACACTCTCAATCAGCGACTCCGTCACCGCCTCGGCGTCACCCTTCGGCGGCGGCGTCGTCCCGGGCAGTCCGTCGGCGTCCGGGTCGCCGGGGAGGGGCAGCGGCCCACCGGGACTCCCGTGCTTGTCCTCCCACGCCGCGTTGTCCGCCTCGATCTGGTCGAAGTCCCGGCCCTGTCGCTGGGCGTACTGCTGCCGACTGTCCGCCCCCAGGGGAATGTCGATCTGGGCCTGCTGGGCTTCCGTGAGGCGGTTCCGCGTCTCCGGCGACGGCGCTTCAACCAGCAGATCGATCTCGCGGCAAACTTCCTCCCACGTCCACGCGCGGCCCGCGGCGGTGATGCCGCGCGTGCGGACGTGGTGTTCCGCCGCCGCCCACACCGGCCGGCGGAACGCCTCCCGGTAGCCGCGCTGCCGCCGCGTCACCGTCCTCACGAACGGCGACTCGGCAGTCAGGGACGAGCTGTAGTTGTTGTTGCTGGCATCCCCGGACGCCAGCCACTCCGGGGCGTTCCACTTCACCCCGGCCGACCGCAACAGCCCTTGAAGGATTGACAGGTGGGCGGGCGCATTCTGCGCTCCCGGCCCAGCGACGTACTGCATCCCCTCCGGGATGTCCTCGTGCCCGCCCCGCCGCATCTTGCGGTATCGCTGCTCCGTCCCGGTCAGCGGGTCGCGTTTGGTGAACTCCGCCTGCCCGTCGTTGAACGCCTCGATGTCCGACGCCGACCCGGTCGCGTGCTGGCGGACCATCACGATCGCCGCCTGCTGCGCCGCCCCGTCCCCCAGGTTCGTCCGCAGCGTCGCCGCGAGCGACAGGGCGTCGAGCGTGTCGAAACAGAAGTCGGTGATGCCTCGTTTCATCGACCGCCGGACGTTCCGCCGGAAGTGCGTCAGCCGGTCGGCCGGCACCCGCTCCCCGTCGTGCGGCGAGTCGCCCCACTGCACCCAGTACGCGAGTACGTTCTGCACGTCGTCCTTCGGCGTGATGACGCCGAACAGCCCGTCCTCGTCGTCCTCAAGTTCCCCCGGCGGCGGCGCGGTGATCTGCTCCGGCTCGGCCGTCCGCACGTCGGTCGTGCCGTCCTCGTTCGGCGTGTCCACCAGCGCGAACTCGCCGTCCTCCACCGACCGCTCGAACAACTCCTCCTCCATCCCCGGTTGCTCGCCGCCGTACCACTGGTTCCGCCGGAGGAAGTCGTCCACGACCCGCTGAACTTCACGCACCAACTCGTCCGGGGCTTCCGACTCCCGCGTTTTCTTCGCCACGCGGTAGGTGTACCCCGACCCGATGACGTAGGACGTGAGCCCGGAAAGCAACCCCTGCGCGTACCCGCTGGTGGCGACGAGCAACCGTGCCGGCGCCCGCAGGAGGTTGAGCTCCTGTTCGGTCTGGTAGATCGGGTAATTCCGCCCCTGCCGCCGCTGCCACGCGGACGACGGGCCGGCGAGGATCGGGTCGGACGCGGACCGGAACCGGTCGAGGAGGTCGGCGTAGGGCGTCACCCAGTCGAGCGACAGCGACTCCAGCAGCCGGCCGCGCCGCTCCTGGTGCCGGGTCGCGGCGGTAAGGCGGGCGGATTCGAGACGCTCCCGGGCGAGCCGGTTCTCGGCGCGGAGGCGGCGCCAGTCGTCGCGGGTGGGGTCGGCCGGCATCCCCGGAGGGTAGCCGGGGGCGGGTGCGTGGGGCGAACCGTCGGGCGGTCGTTACCGCTTGCCCTGCTTCCCGTTCCACAGGCGGATTGCCAGTCGCAGAGCGTACTCAAGGCTGTCTGGTCCGTCGTCATGGTCGGCCGTCGGGAACTCCTGAAGTTGCCGCACGAGCAACCGCGTTCCCGGGGTGTTGCGAAACCTGATCTGCTTCCGGGTGATGTAGCTCGACAGTCGGCGGATACGCACCTGCTTGTTCACGCCGCCTGTCAACATCTTGTACAGCGGCAGCATGAACCCGGCCGCCTGCGTCTGCCGCACGAACTCGTCGGCGAGCAACTCCTGGAACTGGTCCGACTCGACGCCGAACCCCTCCACCGTCAGCCCCGACGACGCCGCGACCGACCGGGCGAACTCGATGCCGTCGGTGACGATCCGGGCGAGCGGCCGGCGGGCGAGATTGGCCTCCACCCACAGGCACCCGTCCCGGTCGCGGGCGAGGGCGACGAGGGCGGAGTAGTCGCCGGACTTCGCGTCCTTCCCCTTCGACGGGTCCAGGGCGATTGTGAGCAACTGTAGGTGGTCGCCGCGGGGCCAGTCGTCAAACCAGATGGACGAGGGGAAGAACTCCTTGCCCCACTCCGTCCCGCCTTCCGCCCGCGGGTCTTGCTGGTACAGAGCACTCCACCAGTACGGATCGGACTGGTGGGCCTTCAACGCTTCGACCGAGTACCGCGCCGGCCACAGTGCCTCGCCCGGAGCCCGCCCGATGGCGTCCAGCCCGTTCCCCGTGGCGATGGCCGGAAGGCAAACCACCTCCCACGGCTCCGGGTCGTCCTCCATGCCGCCGCCGAGCAACCACCCGGCGAGGTCGTCCTGGTGCCATCGGGTCATGACGAGCACGACCGCGCCGCCCGGTTCGAGGCGGGTGAACGCCGTGGACTTGTACCAGTCCTTGTGCTTCTCTCGGAGTACCGGACTACGGGCGTCCTCGGCGTTCTTCACCGGGTCGTCAATGACCAGCACGTCGGCGCCCTTGCCCGTGATCGGCCCGCCCACCCCGGCCGTCACCATCCCCCCGTCGCGGTCGGCAATTTCCCACCGGTTCGCGGCCGACGAGTCGGACCGGACCCGGACGCCAAACACACCCGGCCCGTGAGTCGCCAACACGTCCCGGGCTTTACGACCCCAGCCGGCCGCAAAGTCTGCCTCGTACCCGGTGAGGATGACCCGCCGGTCCGGGAACGACCCTAGATACCACGCGGGGAAGTACCGCGAGACGAGCTCCGATTTGCCGTGCCGCGGTGGCATCGACACGGCGAGCCGCTTCACCCGACCCGCGGCCACGTCGAGGAGCTTACGGTTGAGGAGCGTGAGGTGCTTCGGGCTGACCCACCGGCCCCGGCTGGCGTGCCACGCCAGCCCGCCCGGCGTCATCCGGGCGAGTTGTAACGCGCTCAAGGAGGGCGGCGGCGTGGGTGGACGCAACAGGGTCGGCATAGACGGCAATCAGGCCGGGCGCGTCGTCGGGTAGTTTCGTCGGCTCGCCGCGGAGAAGCCGGGCCTTGTCAATGGCGATCCCCATCGCGGTCGCGGTGTGGCTGAGCGACGCATCCCCAATCTTGCCTTCGATCGCGCCGAGCAACTTCCACGCAATCTCATCGAGGGCCGCCGCCATCCCCGCCTTTTTTTGCTCGCCATTGTCGGCGGCTTCCGGGTGGGCGGACCCCTTCGCCCAATTCTCCAGCGTCTTTGCCGGAATGCCAAGTTGTGCGGCCGTCCGCGATACGTTCCCCGCGTTCGCCGCGAGTGCGGCCACTGCGTTCGCCCGCTCCTCGTCGCTGTACCTCCGCCGCTTGCTCGCCATGTCGCCCGCCATCCTACCCGCCCCCGCCTCCGCCGGACGAACCGCAGTCGGTCCGCCCCGCACCCGTCGCTCCCGGTATGATCCAGTCTCCCGCCGAGGGGGCTTCGGCCCCTCAAAAGAGGGAAGCCCACCCGTTACCGCGGGTGGGCTTCCATGACACGTCCCGGCCCGGGGCGGTGTCTGTGCTGGTATTCTACCACGCACGGACCCGACCCCGCATGTCCAGTTCCGGCACGCAACTGACGTTCGCCGAAGTCGCCGAGTCGTGGCCGGTCGCCGACGGCCCCGTGCGGGACCGCGCGGCCCGGCCGGTGCGGGCCGCGGACACCCGCAAGCTGGCCGAGTTGATGAAGCAACTCCGTTCCGTGCTGGACGACTCGCCGGCCTTACGGCGGGTGTTCTGGCGGGAGGCGAAGGGCCGGTGGCGGCCGAAGAACCCGGTGCCCGACGGGGCGTCCGTGCGTGTCGCGTCGCGGCTGGTGCGGGAGGCGATCCTCGACCGGCTGGCCGCGAAGGTGGAGGCCGGGGAACTCGATCTGGACGAGGACGACAACGCGATGGGCGAGGTGGCGATCACGCAGGGGGAGTACGCCACGCTGCTCCACTGGATGATGCCGGAGGAGTTTCCCGCGGAGTTACCCGCCGCCGCCGCCGTGGACGCCCCGCCGGGGAGTCCCGCGAAACTCGCGGTGATGGCAGACCGGTTGCGGCGCGGGGAGTCGCTGTACCACGCTGGCGACCCGGGGATGTCGAGCGGCGGGAAGGTCGCCGAGGTGGTGACCCGCGGGAACCGCGGGAACCGCCGCTACGACCACACCCACGCGGACCGGATGGTCGTCGGGTGGGCGGCGAGGACGGCGGCCGAATCCGGTGACGACGCCGACAACTAGACCGACTCCGGTCCGGTTGCCCGGACGCCCCGTCGCGCGTCGGTACGCCGGCGGCGGGGTCAGGCGGGGACGAGGTTGGGTGTCACGGTCCGCAGGCGGCGGGCACAGAGGTCTACCTGCGACTGC
>ERZ650308.664-NODE-664-length-18537-cov-4.545882_pt1 | contig 18537 bp, 45 predicted proteins | sample MGYA00376244_ERZ650308 | MGnify/ENA primary metagenome ERZ650308 (study PRJEB26733, sample SAMN07839295) | wastewater metagenome | biome: small river; feature: stream; material: water | place: USA: North Carolina | collected 2016-04-26 ... | reverse complement strand
GATAATCTCATGGCGGTACGGCTGCTTACTTCATGGGCCGATAAGAATCCTGGCCAGCTCTATAACGGGAATGATCAGGATTGGCTCGTTGCTCAAGGTTATGCGGACAGGAATCTTTCGCTAAGCCCTGATTTCGCATCATATTACGGCACGTCCGGCCAGCATTATTCGACAGCCACCAGCGCGGGTTTGCAATCCGCTCTGGATGTTCTTGAAAACCAGCAATTTCCTGGTGTTGTTGTGCCAAAAACGGTGCGGCAGGTAACGAACCGGACTGCCATCCCGTCTACCAAGTCGGGTGGTTCGGTCAATAGTGGATGGCGCGCGTGGCAAATGTCGTTCGTGCCCATTTCCGCCATCCAGATAATTATTGCCAACTTCTATGTTTCGTCCACCACTTCGGGCGTTGAGACGGGCGCGGGCGGCGTACTCAACTGCTATCTTTCCGTGGAATATCCGAAAGGGACTTTCACGCGCATCACCTGGAACGGTGGCTCGCAATTTGGAGTAATTGCCGACAATTCCTATGGCGCGACCGACCTTTTCCCGCTGGGCTTCACTATTCCGGCCTTCGCAAAATTTCGGATAGCCGGGTACAATGTCTATCCATCGGGCGGGACGGTCCTTTCCCAGAACTGGTCGAACAACTGCGATCGATCTGGCGGGGACGAATATCAGACCGGCGCAGGCGTCGATAACACCATGAACAGCACTGTTATGGGGTCTGCTCTGGTTGGTGGGCATCTGCCGAGCGCAGTCATGGCGCTGTCTGACCGTGGCGTGTGGGCGACCATCAGCGACAGTATCGGTGCTGGCGTCAATGACATGACCTTTGATCCGAGCGGGGGGCGTGGGCTTTTCGGGCGTAGCTTGGCCAAGATGGGGCCAAATCTGAACATGGGGATCCCCGGCGATCAGGCGACGCAGTACGCGGTCAATAGCACGCGCCGTCGCGCGATTATGGCGGCGGCCGGGATGACATCAGCCATTCTGGAGCTTGGCGTCAACGATCTCAACAACGCGCGAACTTCTGCGCAACTTCTGGCTGATCGCGTAACTATTCGTGGATTTTTCCCTGGGGTGAGCGTCTTTGACACGACAATAACGCCGTCCACGACAAGCTCGGATGGATTCAAGACGGCCGCAAATCAGACTGTCACGAACGCAGGCAACAATACGCAACGCACAACTTTCAATGACAGTTTGCGCGCGACCCCCCCTGCTACGTCCGCCGGGATAATTGATATCGCACAGGTCGTCGAGACATCGACCGCCAGTGAACTCATCCCGGTTTTGAACGGAGGCGTGTGGTTGCCCGGCTATGTCGGCCCTACGGACGGGATTCATCCGAGTTCCAAGGGGTATATGGCTAGCGAACCGCTGATCACTTCCACAGTAGCGGTGTTGAGATGAGCGATGCCTTTTGGCTTGGCTACTCTCAGTTCCCACAGGAAGAGGCCCGGATCGCCTTATGACCTCACCTTCCCTGACCTGAAGTTTTTTACCAAGGGTTCCTACTTTTGCTATGCGTCTCCATGGGGCCGGGGAGCGCTAATTTCTCCAGTCGATTATCTCGACACTATTAGCATTCAGTCAGCTTCTTTTCCGGCGAACACTCTAATTCAGTGGCGCTGGCCTACCGATGTCAGCACACCAGTTTTCGGGTTCATGTGTGCGGGCTATGGGAATTACGACTGGTCAGTCGTTCAGAACCAGGTAACCCCGCGCCAAATCAGCGGAATAACCGCCTTCACCTCATCATTTTCCTACACGGCAACCGGACCTCATTATGACGTTCTCCACGAACTCTATCTGACGGTCACACCTCATCAAAACGATCCGCTAACCGACAAGAAATTTGAGGTAGGGTTCATCTACTATGCCGATGCTGCGACAATCGCTTGGATAAATACCGGAGCGGTCCTTGGGGTATGGACTGATGCGGGCGGGAAGCAGTGGAAATGTACGGGAAGGCAGGGGGGGGCAGCGGGCTATTATATCATCTTCTTCCCAGTTGATGAGCTGACCGTGCTGTCAGGCACCTTGGACTGGAAAGCGGCCCTCTTGTGGCTGACTGGCCTCGGTCTTTCATTGACCAGGCAGGGGGACGCATCCCCCACGCCGCTCACCAGCGCATTTTATGTCAATGGCGTCGCCATGGGGGCGGAAGTTATCGACGGGGGCGGATCGGGTCAGTATCTGCTCAGCAGTTATAGCGCGTCTTTGTCCTAGCCCCCCTCCCCGCGTTCTCCTAATGTTCCCATATGGAATCACTCGCCGCCCTGGCGAAATACAAGCTGACTGTCCTGATACAGTGCCTCGCCTGCCATCATGAGGCGCGGGTCAAAGCGGGGGACCTACTGGAGAAGTTTGGTCGCGATCTCCGGCTCAGGGAAGTGCAGGACCGGCTCAAATGCTCTCGTTGCGGGAGGAAGTGGTGCAAGGTGAATGTGGGGGCGCGATGACTGCGCGCCATTTCGGCACCGCCTCCCCCACTGCCTCTGGGGAGGTGTTGACCTTGTGGCGGCGAATATAGCTGTTCAGGGTCGCCACATCCAATCGCAATGCCTCAATTTCGTCAGCCGCTTCATGGCCAATTCCGCCACAGAATTTTCGTAGGCGTTGCAGCAGTTCCGCCCCTTCGGTTGTGGTCATGGCTGCTCTCCAAGGGATGCGACAAAATCATCAGTCGTCGCAAAGTGCTGCACAGCATCGATATGATGAAAAACCGTCTCGCGCGGACCAATGATCGTGAGCCGCTTGCCCAGCGCCACGGCCATACCGAACTCAATATGTCGCCCGCCCCGCGTGTTGCTGCGAGGTTCTTCCATAAGCGATATCATCCAGTCGCAGGCCAGCACATCGTCAATATCCTCCATCGCAAAGCGCCTGCGTTCGCTGTCTTCCGCCTGGGCAGAAAGGCCGGTTGGCATGACATGATCGCAATCCGGCTTTACCCATCGGCTGGTGATGACATGGCCGTGACGCTTGAGAATTTGCGCCAGAGCATTGCATTCCGGTCGGCGGCTAAATCTTGCTGCTAGGTATATGTTCATCACCCTCTCCCCGTGGCTGGTTGCGACCGACTGGCTGTTTTCTCTTCATATCGGCGTTTGCTGATTGAGAATGCTGTGTCCGTCGATGGTTGTAGGGCGGCGTCCAAGTTTTCGTATGCTTGTCGCTTCTCATCAGTCCAGTTGATGCCCTCAGCGACGGCGATAAGAATTTCGCTTGCCGCTACTCTCAAAGCATCAGACGATGGGAGAGATGCTAGGGCGGCCAATATCTCATCTGTAGCCGCGCTTGCTGCCCTCGGGGGCAGGCGTTGCATCAAAAGGTTCTTGACCACCTCCCTCGCCATCTCTTGTGGTGAATGTTGATGGGTCATTTGAAGCGCGCTCCTGCCAATGCCCGCGCGGCGACGAAGCCAAATATCGCTAGGCCGATGATTGCTATGACTGTCGGAACGCCGATCAGCAGACCAAGCGTCCATAGCAGCCAAATGGGTATCGTGATTGTCATGGGGCTTCCTTTCGGATGGCGGCGGCGTCTTGAAACCGCTGTGTTCCTCTGTTGTTTTCAACGACCTTCGCATCAATCTCTCGCTGATCTGCGCGGATTTTGGCTTCAAAGCGGGCAAGTATTTGATAGACGCGAGGCGATGCCGCTACCCCGCCCATCAAATCAGTGCCGCATGCGATTGCCTCCTGGCTCGGCTGCAATGGTTCGTCAGACATCGGGTTTCTCCTGGAGAAGGGTGCGGGCTTGCTGGCCGAGAAGGGTGAGGCGGTAATATCTCCCACCCCTCGCGATGTATTCTTCAGCAAGACCAGCATTGACGAGGCCGTCTACCTCACTCTGCGTTAAGTGGTTCGTTTCATCTCGGACGAGCCGCCGCTGCGCCTTCGTCAGCTTGCCCATGGTATCCCCCACGGTTGATTTGTTCTTTTCCAGCTTTCGTCTGGATTTACCGCTTCCCAGCATTCCCAGAGCGCGTACTTGTGCTGGCATTCTTCAGGCCGTTCGTCCGGATGGCAGGTGCATTCTCTCGCCGTCAGCTTGGCAGCCAACCCGGCAAGGTCGTCAGGGGTAGGGTTGGGGGTGGTCATGCTTCACCCCCTTGGGCGATACCCTTCGGGTCCGCGCTCGCATCGCTTCGCGACGGCACTTCGTTGCCGCCCTTCGGGTTTTGATCGCTATCGCGGGCACCCCATTCAGGTGGCCAGATGACGTTAGGCGGCGCGCCGGCAAACAGCGGTTCGATCTGCTCCCGTGCGTACCCGGCCAACCCACAGCCTATTGGAGTCAACTGGAACTGGCGCATCCAATATTTGCGGGCGAACGTCATGAACTCATCGACGAAGCCAGCAATCATCCATAGCGGCAGAGTTTCGAGGCGGTGTCCTTTGGTCGGGATCGCATAGCTGTCGCCTTGGATGCCATGACCTTGGCCGTAAACCGCTCCACGATGCTTGCGCGCCCACAAAGCGGCCCCCTTGCCGTGTCGTCCGGTAAGATTGCTCCCGAATACGAACACCGGGACGCGCGACGGACCGAAGCCCGAAGGGGCAAGATGCGAAGCAGCTTGATCGGAGACGAGAGCCGGGTCCGTAGGACGCGCCATGTCATTCTGTGTTTCGTCACTCATGCGTCTGCTCCGTGGCGGTGGTGGCTAGGCGAGGCCGCTCATCCCAATAGGCCTCTATCCCCTGGACGATCTCAACATCGCGCAGGACACGGCCATCAAGGATTTCGTGATAATATTCGAGCGGGTCGAAGGTCAGGTGGCTGATGCGGTAATAGGGTGCCTTACGCTCGCCCAGATCCACGCGCTCCAGCACCTGCTTGTACATATAATGCCGCTTGCGACGCAGGGCTGCCGTGAAGTGATAGACCTTCAGGATGTCGCCCGGCATAATGGGAATGCGGCGCTTGTCGTAAAGCCCCGCCTCTACTCCATCCAGATCAGGGGGCGTTGGGGTCATGCCGCCAATCTCCTTTCCGGCGCGATTTGCGCCAGCATTTGCCTTCCAAGAAATTCGGTATAAGCCGGTGGGATCGCCTCGCTCAGTTCGCCCAGCGTCATCCAGTCGATGCCCATCGCTTCCGACGCGGCGGCTTTGTGCCCGCCCTCCCAAATGTCCCGCGTCCCTCGCCCGCCATGCTTGGCAGACCGTCTACGAGCATGTCCGCCGTAGACGCCGATCACCGGCCTATCGCTGTGCCGGCATTCGGGAGCGAGTAGCGGGAAGCTGGCCTCGAATAACCGGTGCCGCAGCAGATCATGGCCTTGCGCGCCAAGGCCGAACATGGAGCCGCATAGCGTCACCGGGTTCTTCATGTCCCAGCGCGCGCCATCGACGTTTTCGATGATGTAAGGCAGGCCAGTCGCATCCAGCTTACGGCGAAGCGGGTCGATCAGTTTGGGAGCGCCAATCGTTCCCGGCGCCCGCATTTCGGTATAGCCTTGGCAGGGCGGACTTGCGTGGATCGCGTCGAAAAAGCGCAGGAAGCGGTCGTCCAGCGCCATTACGTCTGCCTGAATGAAGGCGAACGGATACCGTGGCTGTGGCTTAATATCGACGCCGATCACATCGAACCCGGTGCGATGATAGCCCATCCCTGCCCCGCCGGCGCAGCAGAAGAGATCTAGGAGACGCGGCCTCACCCCACCTTCTCCCCGGTGTTGGAGGGGGAGAGGGCTAGGGACCACGGCTGAAGTTGGCGGGTATAGGGCAGCATCAGCGGATGACAGGGATGCCCGTCCTTCGCAGGCGCGCCGATCGACATGGGTTGCAGATGCATCTTGCGGGCAAGGCTGTCCACGTCCCGCCAGTGGTCGCGTAGCCGCTTGGGCAATTTGGCCATCGGCCCCCAGGCGAAAACCGCTTGTTGTGCATCCAGGAATATCTCAGCGAGGCGGTAGCCATTGTCAGGCCCTATAGGGTCGGCAGCGCTGGCAAGTTCGCGCACATCCGTCGCCCGATAAGCGAACAAGTTTCCGACGATCAGATTGCCCCAGCCATGCCGCGCGCCGAAGCCCTTCAGCTTTCGAATGGTCGCGTCATCGTTCTCCGCATCGGCGGTGGACGGATTGACCATGATAATAGCTGTCGTGAAGTCACCGAATACATCTGGGCGCTCAAGCCGATAGCGATAGGTGCCACATGGACTGATGATTGCCCCGCCCATCACCCGACCTCCTTCGAGGTGGTGGAGAGGGCAACCACCGCCCTAGGGTGCACAGTGAACCGATGAACCCCGGCGACTCGGCAAAGCAGCGGATTAGACCGGGCGTAGGTCTCGCTAAAACCAGCCAGATACGGCCTGATCGGAACCGGGTCGTGGGTTTTGTAAACCGAAGGTCGGGGGTTCAAATCCCTCAGCCGGCACGTTAATTTCAAGGGGTTAGCAGCATTTCGCAACTGTGCCCCAAGGTACTCCCGAACCTCTACCATGTCAAAGCCTCCGCTGCGTTGGCGAGAAATGAGGGCGAAAACCGGCTGTAAACACGCTCGGTGATTCTGCTGTCGGTGTGCCCAAGGAACTGCGCAATCTGAGAAAATGGAATGTTTGCCTCGGCTTGCCACACGGCAGCGTTGCGACGTTGTAGACGAGCGCCGTCACCTCTTGTCTCCTGAGGGTGGGAGTGGCTCCGCGAAGCCAGCGGCATTGCGATGCCCACCGCCGCCAAACAGGCTGGCAACCTGCGAAACATCCACCCGGTCATCCCGGCTGCGTAGGCTCCACATGCGCTTCTCGCCAGCCTCATACCAGCTCGCGGCGAAAGGTGCGTCGGGATGCTTGTCCAGAAGCGCGTGGCCGACTTCGCTGGCAAACATAGGTGGGCAGTTGACCACGATCGGCATATGCTCGCACAGAGCGCGAGGCTTGGCGAAGGAGGCTATCTCATCCACCTTGGCATCGAAGAACTTCTGCATCGCGGCGGCTTCGACCATGATTTGCCGATTGCCCATTTCCAGCTTGTAATTCACGCTATCGAACCGCTCGAAACTAAACGGTTCCGACCGCAGCCAGAGGGAGAAAGGCTTGGTATCTTCCATCGTGAAGCGCCAAAGGTCGCGGTCTTGGATGAGACGCAGCAGCATCGGCACCGGTTCTTCGTGGCAAAACTCCCACGCCAGCACCGCGCCGGATTTCTCCGTATCAAATAGGGCGGCGATGGGCTGGCCTACAAAGTCATCATTCTGCCGAACCAACTTCATCGGATTATCACCAGCCCAGAAATCACCAGCTACATCCTCGATCTGCCAGTCGGCAAGATCGGCTTGGGCCGTCTTGTGATGATCCAGAACTATGACCGAAGCAGCCGCCCTCCCCATCGCGCGCAGCGCGTCAGCCTTGTAGCTGAAGTCTACGATTAGGACATGCTTGCCAGCAACGTCCGGGGCGACTTGGCCGTAATTCGCAGGAACATATTCGCATTGATCCTGCCAGCGTTTCCAGCAGGCCCAAGCCGCGCCAAAGCCGTCTGCGCAATGATCGTGGTAGATCACGATATCTGGCTTGTAGTCCGCCATCTCTAAATCCTTCTCCAGCTTTTCCCGACCGGGGGTGGTCGTGTAGCTCGCTGGTGTGTGCCGCTACTGGCGCGTCCTCACGTTATGTGGGACCAAATCATGCTGCCTTATCCAATCCAGACCAGACGACGCCGTGCTTGGCCCCGTACGCATAAATCAGTTCGATCAGCCCGGAGAATTGCTCGACGGTGAGGGTTGATGATTTCAGTCCGACCGGGAACATGCCCTGCCCTTCAAGCGCGGGCAGGAAATTCATTTCCACCCCCAAGGCATTCAGAAACCGAAGTTTCATCGCATCCTTGGAAAAGCTAGCGCACTCGGGAACCTGATGGATCAAGTCCTCCAGCATCGGCCAGAGCTTCCGGTTCTGCGCATCCCGGCGCGTCTCTGCCGCGACCTTGACGACCCATCCCGCAGGCGCATCATCGATGACCTGTTTTGCGTATTCACGCTGGCTATGGCCAACAAGGCGGATCGTCTGGGCCTTATCCATCGCGGGCAACCTCCAGTTCGCGGCGGCGGGGGCTTGCCTTCACAAATTCCCGCGCAAGATACTTCATGTCGATGCCCGCCCACTTCTCGAACGAGGTTTCGCCGATCTGATGCTGTTTGGCGTGGCACTCATGGCAAAGGCTGATCGTCCAGTAATCGCCGGGCTTCATGCCGACACCGCCGTCTGTGCCAGTGCGGACATGGGCAACCTCAATGGATGCCTTCGATCCGCAGGCGCAGCACGCAAACGAGCGAACGAAATCTCGGTGCGCCGGAAACCTCCGCTTATCGCGCTTGGGCTTTTCTCGGATGCGGGACGGCAACATCAGTCGTCAAAGCCCGGCACGAAGTCGTCGCCATCGTCGAAGCCGGGGATATACCCCTCGTCGCCCTGGCTATATCCCTTGCGCTTCTCGCCCACGGGTGCGCCGTCCAGCATGGTCAGAACCGCGCCGGGGCCAGCAAGTGCGACCTCCGTGCTATAGCGGTCATTCCCCTGTTGATCTTGCCATTTTCTGGTGCGCAGAGAACCTTCCAGATAGACCTTGGACCCTTTGCGCAGGAAGCGCTCAGCTACGCCAACCAGACCGTCTCCGGTAATGACCACGCCGTGCCACTCGGTGCGCTCTTTCTTCTCGCCGGTCTGGCGATCTTTCCATGTTTCGGATGTTGCGACCCGAAGGTTGGCAATCCTGCCGCCGTTCTGGAAGCTCTTGACCTCCGGGTCGGCACCCAGATTGCCCACGATAATCACTTTATTGACGCTGCCAGCCATCAGAATGCTTCCTTCTTCGTTTCAACTTGGACGCCATCGATGACCCGCAGTTTGAAGTTGCGGCGGACATATTCATCAATGAATGCGGTGACGGCTTCCCGATCGTTTTTGGCGATCCAGTGGAGGGCCGCGCGGTGATCCTCGATCGCGTAGACCTGAACCGTCCGCATGCCCTTCACGGTGTCTTTCGCCGCCCGTGATGCAGCCTTTGCGGCTTCCTCGGCTTCGGCCATCATGGCGTCGGCGGCGCGCTGCGCTTCGATGCTGGAGGCGTTCGCGGCCTGATGAGCCTCGCGGGCAAGGCGGGCCTTCTCAGCAGCCGCTTCCTCGGCCTTGATCCGCGCCGCTTCTTTCTCGGCAAGCAGCTTGGCCTTGAAGGGTGCCTGTGCCGAAACGAGACATTTCACTTGCCGGTCAAGATCGTCCTGCGTCGGTTTCCAGCGGGCGACTTCGGCTTTCCAGACCTCATGCAAGGGCTTGGTCGATTCATCGCGGGCGGAGTCAACCGCTTTGCGTGCGGCCTTCAACTCCTTCAGAAGATGATCGGTCGCCTTCAGTTGATCCTCGTTCTCGACCTCCGCGCCGTCGAGCCAGTTTTCCGCCTCCATCAGGATGTCTGCGAATGGCTCCAGCGCAAGATCGATTGGATCAGGCGGGTTATTATGACCGATTTCGGCTACCTTATTCATTTCTAAACCCCTGAATTAGTAAGGAATTTCGTCCTCAAGTTCTTGCGAGTATTGCGGGTTGCTGGACGCTTTCGGCTGCGAAGCCTTGGCAATGCGACCGGCGAGCGATTTCATGGCGGCGGCAAAATGTGCGGCGGGCAGATCGGCCGCGCGGTTCACCTTGGACGGAGCGAGAAACTTGGCTGGATCGACGCCAGCTTCCCGCATCTTGTCCTCCAGCATGATTTCCTGTTCTGGCGTGATAAGCTCCACCGCATCCTGTGCAGGCTCCCTGCGGGCCTGACGCTTCGGTTCGGCCGCTTCCTGCTCTGGCTTTTCGGCGAATCCTTCGTCAGGCACTTCCTCCGCTGGCGTGGTGGAAAGCCCGGCGTTCATCATCACGACGACATGAGCGAAGGCGGAGCGACATGCCCGACTGATGGCACGGGTCTGCGCCATAGCCCGGATCGCATAATCAGCCCGTTTGGGCATTTCCTTGTCGAACCAGACCTTTTCCCCACGCTTCTCGCCCCACTTCCAGGAGCGCATAGTGCCGCCGTACCACGTCGGCTCATCCTCGCCGACAAAGCCTTCGGCCTCGGCTATGACGGCCCCATCGGACATTCGGCGGACCTCACCGATAGCGCGGACGCCACCGTCAACGCGCTCAACATCGCGCGCAGAAGCTGTGCAGCCGTGGGCAATGGCGATGGCCTGCCATCCTTCAACACAGACATATTGCCGGTCGCCCAGCTTCTTGGCAGTGTTGACGACAATCTCTTTGCAAAGGCTCGCAGCGTCCGTTGAGGCGCGATAGGCATCCACATTGGACTGCTGTACCGGAACAAGCTGGTTCACTTGATTTCCTCCGTCTGGTAAAATGGGTCAGCGTCGTGCCGGCCAGCCTCATGGGCGGCGACGATCCAAGCGATAGGGATGGCAGTGGCGAAGCCAGACTGACCCGAAGGGGCAGGACCGGAGGCAACAGCCCGGGCCGCTTGCGGCATCGCCCTATTCATGGGGCCAGCCCCAACGCCAGCCAGATCAGCCCCACCACTGCTACAGGCATACAGCCTGCCACAGCCCAGAACTGGCGTGGTCCTAACGGCTTACCCATGGCAGGCTCCGCTATGCGCTCGTGCATCCCGTACAGCTTACGCATTGGGTGCGTCCTCTTGAGAGAGGGCGGCGCGGACATGCTTCAGAGCCATGTTTGCTCCGGCCATTTTAGGTGGCGTGACACCTTCCAAGGCTACTTCTGCAATGCGGAGAGCCTTGCACATCTTGTCCCGCTCACCTTGAAGGCTTTCCAGGGCGGAGGCGGCTTCGCAGCACAGTTCAACGTCCCTGTCTTCCCATTCGCAATCGAGAAGTTCAGACGTGCCCCGCAGCCGCGCTATCAGGTCGCTATAGTTGGTCATGGGATGCACCTTGGAGATCTACCGCACATGTTTTCATGGGCGCCGATGTCAAAATCCTCTGGCTCAGCAGGCCACTCGGTCCATGCCTCACAGACATTGCACTGAAAGCTGATGGCGCCGTCGCGGTAGCTAAGTCCCTCTGGCAAGCCGAGAAGGTCATCTATCGACCATTCATCACATGGGGCCCAACCAAAGCGCCCAAGCGCCCAACGGAGGTTGAACAGATTGGCGAGGAAGCCTGAAACTTCCACAGGCCGGCGCGCTGTAAGCGTCACGACTTCACCGGCAGGGCATCAACAGCATCCCAGAAAGATGCCGGGGCCACGACGTGTTCACGGATCAGATCAAGGACAGCCTCTTTGCACTCGGCAGCCGTCTTGAGGACGCGCTGGGCAGACTTGGCTTTTTCGACTTTCGCCCACATGTCAGCGATGGCGGTTTCGAGCGTGTGGCCAGTGCCATGACAGGCCGTGTCGCGAAGAAGGTCGCCATTGGGCCAATAGCAGGTGGCGCCCCAATCCTTCGATGAGTGGAGATGGTTATCGCCAGGGACAAAAATGCTGAACCCTGGCGCAGTGCTGCCGATGCTGCCAAGAAACTCATGAGCGACCTGAACAGGCGCAATTGTGGTCGTATCCATATTACCGGCCTTTCGATGTAAGGGATGAAACAGGTGGCTGGGCTGTGATGGCGTCCAGCTTGAGGCGGACAGCCCTCAGGCGCTCGCACATGGCGATGACGTTCTGTGCGTGGGTCATGACCGTATCCAGTTCAGCTTTTTGCCGATTTCCTCGTAGGTTTCCTGCACCAGCCAGTTGCACCAACTCACGTCGCTAATGCCCGGCACGGTCCAAACTATCGATCCGCCCTCGATCCCTCCGTGAGGCTGAATTGCGATCACGTTGGCAAGGTTGAAGGCGACGGGGTCCCCATCGGTATTGGTCAGGACGACGAATTGATTAGCCATTCCCCACCTCCTTCTCTTCCTCATTGGGGAGGTTGGTGGCGAGGGAGGCGCAGACCGCTTCGAATGTGCCGGGAACAAGCTGGTTGTCCACGTAGACGTGATATTCCCCCGCCCAGTAATATTCCGACACCTTCTTGCCGTTGATGGTTCTGGTGCGCTCTGGTCTCATATCCCCGCCTCGTCAGCCAGATCGGAGGGGGTGGCGAGGGAGATGGCATCGTCGTACATCGCAATGAACGAACAGGCGGGACACTGTACGAGATCGCGTATCGGGTCGCCGGTTAGCGGCCCAGTCGCGTAACAATCGTTCGGCGCGAAGTGATCACCGAGTGCGCGACGCCCTTCATGCAGGGCCTCCAGCATCTTCGGCGCGGCAGCCATCAAATGGGCGTTCGCCTTCAGTTCCAGTTCGACCGGACCGACTGCACCGTTAGGATAGTCCACATAGATGCAGGCATGATTGTCGCGGCCGACCTTCCATGGAAACGGGCCGATCTTGTGGCAGAAGCCGGAAGAGGTCTTGACCGTCTCTAGCTTCCACGGCCCTTTTGTATGCCCGCTCACTATTCGCACTCCTGCTCAACAAGCGCCCGCGCGGCATCGATATGGTCCTGCGCGAGAATGAGTTGTTCGGAGACGTCACAGCCTTCAATGCGATCGGGCAGACCCCGGATCAGTTTGGCGATGGCGTCGAGTGTCTGGCTGGGGAACCGGCCGTCAACGTACATGGCATTCGATGACGGTAGCCCCCGGAGCGCTTCGTTTCTGGCGATAAGAGCGTCTATGTTCGCTTCCCGCTGCTCATTCGCAAGGCTGCCAAGGGGGCTGGTGATATTGGGGGAGTGAGCGTTCATGCGCTGGCACCCGTGGCTTTGGCGAGGGCGGCGCGCATAGCGTTGAGCATCGCCGCCTCTTTGTCGGCGGCTCCGTCGAAATCGCCCTCTCCATCAGAGTCTAGCCATTCAATCCAATTGCGACACGCGGCTAGCAACTCAGGCGCGGCGGCAATGAGGCGGGCGTTGGCTTCGGTTTCACCCTCTTTGAAGGTGCCGTGGAAAACAGTGGCGTCGGCGACCGCAAACCCGTCAGGGCCGTAGATGATCGGCATCGGGGTTTTCCCGCCTATGTGCCAAGGCCCCGGCGTATGTGCGCCAGCGATTGAAGCCGGAACGGCGGAGACAGGAACTGGCTCGGCAGCTTGCTGCGAAAGCGCGTTGCCGTCAGGCAGGCGTCCTAAATCTTGGGTCATCAGGTTGCTCCAGCTGTCTTGGGGAGGGTTAGGCGGGGGTGGACCAGCGTCCGCTGCGACCGGCTTTGGAGACGGGCTCACCGTCATCGCCACAGCCATCGCCGGAACAGTCAGGGCATTCCCCGACATCGGTTTCCAAATCCGGGTCGTCATATTGCGGATCATGCCGCCACAAACGCCCTTCGATGCAGCGCAGGTCGCCTTTCATGCCTCGTCTCCAAAGCATTCAGGGTGTAAGCGTCGCGCGATCTCTGGAAGCCAAGGCATCCGCCACCCAATTAATATTGGCCCGAAGTACAGACGGTAAGCATTAGCGAAACGAAACTGAGCGAACGGCATCAGTCGCCACGTGGCAGGACGCATCTCTAGCGTAAGCAGTCTCGCCTTCGGGAGTGGCCGGATCGTTTTCATGCCACCCACTCCGGATTGGAGTGACGGACCTTGGCGATACGATCATTCGCCACGTCGAAAAGATAAGCCGTGGCGCTGTCATCACCGTGCATGACAACTGCCACCATGTTCTCGCGAGCATAGCGCTTGGCGGCGCTATCTACGCTGCGGCGGGGGGCAAGAGCGGCCCACTCATTAACGGTTTTCACGAAAGCAGCGGAGCGAACGAACATAGGAGCCTCCCAAGGTTGGCCGCGAAATTGCGGCAGGGGCTGAATTGCTCTGTTCGTTTGAAGGGCGGTCATCATCAGGCTCCAGCTGTCTTGGGGAGGGTTAGGCGTGCTTCCTTTTCAGGGCTGCTAGTTCGTCGTGAAGATCGGGACGGCTAAGGCCAGCGGCGGTCGCGCGAGCTATCAGGCGTTCATGGCGAAGGATGCGATCAGCGGTCGTCAGAGACGCTTCTGCGCGATCACGCCGACGCTCAGCAGAAGAGCGGGCATCGCAGCTCATGCCGACACCAGCGCAGCGCAGATGAACTCTGCAGCCCAAAGCTCATGGTCGGCCTCGTCAAAGGACATGCCAGCGTCCACGCAGGCGTCGAAAAGGATGTTGGACTTGCGGACCCACGCACGGGGGTCATCGCACTCCATGAAGTCACCAGCGCGGACCAGCGCGTCATAAGCGCCGTCAACTGCTTCGAACTTGGAGAGGGAAAAAGTGCGGGTCATCGTCAGGCTCCAGCTGTCTTGTCTTGCTGGAGGGATAGTTCGCACATAACGAACAAACGTGCAAGCGGTTTGTTCGCACTTAGCGAATTTTATTTTTGACGCGCACGAATCGCGTCTCGCCAATGACGAACGTATGCGCTAATCTATGCTGTAGGAAAGGGCCTGCCGATGGACATTGATTGGGAAGATGATAGCTTTGCGGGAGCATGGCCGGTATTCGCCAGAGGCTTCGTTCAGGGTATGACCTTATCCCTTATCATCATCCTCGCCCAATATGTGGGGCAGGTAATATAGCACGGTAGCCAATAACCCGCCGCCAATGATTATTGCCATCAAGCTCCAGCTCACATCAATCCGAGACATGGCGGCGAAAACCTGCTTTTGAAGCGGCTCGGCAAGATAGGGTTGGATTAGCACTTTGACCGACAGCAGGGCGATACCCCAAGTCATTGCGACCGTCCAAGCGAAGAAATAGATGCCGCCAAGCCAAGGGTAGAGACGCCTGTATGCCGTGGGTCGCTTTACCGCCAAAGCGCCAGCGCCCAAAACCGCACCGGTCAACAATGTGGTAGCGACGTTTTCGAGCATCACCCTTCAGTTCCAGTGCGGCCCGGTGTCGGCCCGAAAAACCGGCAATATACTGTAGCTGCGGGCTGGTCGTTCCCGAAAATATTAGAGCGCCTATCCGTGTTCGAATAATCCACGGGATAGTGATCGACGCGGATCACCTCTACAACGTCGATCCGGTCGCTCATCTGGTAGTGGATGCGATCGCCAGCCGAAGGCAGACTTAAGAATCCCTGCGATCCAATATTCTCGACGATATCATCATCTGCCGGGTCAATCGCAATGACCTTGCAAAGGATGGGAGCTGCTCTCACCCTTCCGTTCCCGTCCTGTCGATATCCTCGCTTACCGCAGCAAGGCGAACAGCATCCTTGCGGAACTGCCTGAGGGCCATTGCTTCCTCAGGGTGCATCAGAAGCTCCCAAGGCTTGGCGTTGAGGGCAACTGACGCCTCATTGACGATTTTCGGACTGTAGTCCTGCTCGCCATTGAACAACTGGCTCATGGTGGCCTTAGACCACCCCGTCAGTTCCATCATTTTAGATTGCGCGCCGCGTCCCTTGAGGCCGACAGATGCCATCCATTCCTTGAGATACCAGTTGACCTGGCCCTTTGGGATGCCGCGTCTCGCCATGTTCTGATTGTGCGAAATAAACGCGCACAAGTCGGCGTGGCGTGTGCGAACTTTGGGTGTTGCATTTAAGTTCGTTATGTGCGAACTAAAGTCCATGCAACAAGTACCAGCAACCATGGAGTTGGCAGCCAAGGCTGGCATAAGCAAGTCTTACGCTTCCGAGATTTTAAACGGGCGGCAACCTGCCCGGCCGCTGGCCATCCACATCTTTCGAAAGACCGGATGGAAGCACGGCAGCATCTTGTCACTGACGGACGAGCAGATCGACACGCTTGAGGAAATCGACCCGTGGACGCCTCCGCGTGACCGCCCCCAGCAGGATGCGGCGGCGTGAGCGGGCTTGATGCAATATATGTTGGCGCGCTGGTTCTCCTGCATGCCTGCATCATCGCGTTGGCCATCTGCGGAAGGTCGCGCTAGATGACTCGCTGCAAAGCCTGTTCCGCGCTCTTGTGCGGCTGTCCAGATTGGAAATGGGCTGGTGTCCATGAACCGGCGCGCGATGCTGCTCATTGCGCTGCGCAGGTCGGGGAGTGTGCGGTTGGCGCTACGCACCTCCCCGTTACCTTTCGCGAACTGCTGGATCACATCATGTCCGCGGTCCCTCCGATCACCCCCACCACCCCTGATAGCGGGAGCCTGTAGATGACATCCATTGCACGTAAACTTCAACGCGCCTTCGAGCGCCGTTCCGGTCTTGCCCAGAACGATCGGCCTTGGCTCACCGAAGTGTCCGAGACGAACTATCGCCTGCTTCATCCGACCCGTGGGTGGCGCACCGTCAGCAACAAGCGTGTATTCGCCCGCCAGAAAATGGCGGAATTGCTGGGACACTAACCCATGCCTCCCCAATTCATCAAGTCCGCCCCCATTCCCCAAGGGGAAAGCCCTGATAAGGCTGAAACAGGGCTTCCTCAGGCGTCTCCTGCTGAGGGGGTGGTGGAGCGGGTTGGCGCGGCCATGATGCGGGTTGATCGTGACCTGCAGAACCACCGCACCGACGATGAAATCCGCACCCTCGCCCGCGCCGCGATTGAGGCGATGCAAGGTGGCTGGCAACCCATTGAAACTTGCCCTCGCGGTCTTCCTGGCTTCCTCGCCTGCAACGCCGAGGAATATGACTGCATCGAATGGCTCATCTGCCATAGCTGGGATGACAAGGAGCATCGGTTTCTTAATCAGAACAGCGGGAATTATTCGCGTTCCAACTATTGGACGCACTGGCACCCTCTCCCCTCCGCTCCCGCCGCCCTCTCGGAAAAGGGGGCTTGAATGGCTGACGCGCGCGCGCTCCATAACGCCGCCGCAGACTGGCTGGCAGGGCAATATCCCGACGCGCTGATCGTACACGAACTCAGCATCGGCTCTTGGGGTGCGGCTCTTATCGATGTCGCGGCCATCACCCCGACTGAAATCGTCGGCGTCGAGGTCAAGGGCGAAGGCGACAGCCATACCCGCATCGCCCTCCAAGCGGCTGTCTATTCCAAGGCGGCGACGAGAATGTTCCTCCTCCCCGCGCCTACGCTGGAGGCGAAGTGCTTCAAAGCCGCGCCGAACAGTTGGGGCCTGCTCTCGATCGCGTCCGGCCAGATAGAGCGGGCGGAGCCTTGGGAATACAAGCGTAAGGAGCAGCCTCCCCGCCTTTGCACGGCCCCGCATCAACTCGTCCAATGCTTGTGGGCGGAGGAAATTGCCACCTTGGCCAAGCGATTGGGGCACGCCTTCGGGAAGAAACTCTATCGCGAGGCCGCAGCCGCCGAAATAGCCGGGGCAATCCCGCTGAATACCCTCCTCCCCGCCGTCTGCGAAATTTTGAGGGAGCGTCAGTGGATTGGAAAATCCCTCCGCTGGGCTTCCGGCAGTCAAGTCGAGGAGGCTGCCTAGATGTATTTCCTCGCCACAGCCGCTCTCACTGGCGTCACCGCCATCTTCTGCGGTCTCCAGTACCTCGTCCACCAGCATGAGCTTTTCTGCCACCGCTTCGACCACACGGAGCGCCGCGAGGCCGAGGCTCAGCGTGGGGTGGTTGTCCAAGGCAAGTTTCCGAAATCTGTCCATATCGGAGGTAAATAATGACACCCCCGTCACAAAGTCCTGTGCATTTATCTCGCGCCTGCACAAAGTCCTATCGGGAGAAGGTCGCGCAGATCATTCGCACGGTCCAGCTAGAGGCTGGCGAAAGCGACTTCGACACGGCTGAGCGCCTTGGCTGTTCTGTCGGCACAATCCGCAACGCCCGCAACGGCGAAAGCGATCTGTCTGGCGTCTATCTTATCCGCATAGAGCAGGAATATGGGCATAGCAGCCTTGATCCCCTGCTTGGCTTGGCGAACAGCCGCGCTGTGCCGCGTGAGGCTGCTGAAGCGGACGCCCTGCCCCCTCTGACTGCCGCTGTCCACAAAATCGCTCTGGCACGCTCGCCTGACAGCCCTGGCGGTGTCGAGGAAGTCCACACTGAATTGCTCGACATGTTGCTGGACCTCTATGCTGCGCAGCGAGCAATCAACTGGATGCTGGCCAATGCGGAAAGGATTGCGGCGTGAGCAGCCTCACCTCACAGCAAGCAAGGCTTCTCGCCTTCATTCGCGCCCATATTGCAGAGCAAGGCTTCTCGCCTTCATTCGACGAAATGACGCAGGCAATGGGCCTCCGGTCAAAGTCTGGCATCCATCGGCTTATCAGCGGGCTTGAGGAGCGTGGTTTCATCCGGCGCATACCAAACCGGGCACGCTGCATCGAACTGGTTGAGGCGCCCACGCTTGGGAATGTGCCGCCACCACGCATCCGGCAAGTCCCTACCTCGGATCTGCTGCAGGAACTATGGAGACGCGGGTTTCGCCTGCAGGCGGTGCACGCATGAACCGCTATGGCACGACCCGCGTGTGGGGCTGCGGGCATCCTCGCACACCTGAAAACACGCAAGCTGTAGGGAAAGCGGGCGTTCGCTGCCGCACCTGCCGCCGGAAGATCGCGAACGCATATGCGCGCCGCAAATATCACGCGGCAAAGGAAGCGAGTGCACCGCTATGAACGATGTCCTCCCCGCCCTCATGGCTGGCGCTTTCATCCTCATAGGGGTGGCAGCATGGTTCGTAGCTGTTGCCG
>ERZ650308.663-NODE-663-length-18567-cov-6.898930_pt1 | contig 18567 bp, 16 predicted proteins | sample MGYA00376244_ERZ650308 | MGnify/ENA primary metagenome ERZ650308 (study PRJEB26733, sample SAMN07839295) | wastewater metagenome | biome: small river; feature: stream; material: water | place: USA: North Carolina | collected 2016-04-26 ... | reverse complement strand
AGAAAACCCGTTTCTACCAAGCCAGCACATCCGAGCTGTATGGCTTGGTGCAAGAAATCCCGCAAAAAGAAACCACGCCTTTTTACCCACGCAGCCCCTACGCTGTGGCCAAGATGTATGCGTATTGGATCGTGGTCAACTACCGCGAAGCCTATGGCATGTATGCCTGCAACGGCATCTTGTTTAACCACGAAAGCCCACGCCGTGGCGAAACCTTTGTCACCCGCAAGATCACCCGTGGCCTAGCCAACATCGCTCAGGGTCTAGAACAACGCCTGTACATGGGCAACCTAGATGCCCTGCGCGACTGGGGTCATGCCAAAGACTATGTGCGCATGCAGTGGATGATGTTGCAGCAGCCGCAAGCCGACGACTTCGTCATTGCCACCGGCGTGCAATACAGCGTTCGCCAGTTCATCCAATGGAGCGCCGAAGAGTTGGGTGTGACATTGAAGTTTGAAGGCAAAGGTGTGGATGAAACCGCCATCGTGGCTGCCATCAAGGGCGACAAAGCCCCAGGACTCAAGGTGGGCGATGTGGTGGTCAAGATCGACCCCCGCTACTTCCGTCCCACAGAGGTGGAGACCCTGCTGGGCGATCCATCCAAAGCCAAAGCCAAGCTAGGCTGGACGCCAGAAATTACTGTGCAGCAAATGTGTGCCGAGATGGTGGCTACAGATTTAGAAGAAGCAAAAAAACATTCGTTACTTAAAAAACATGGCTACCAGTTGAATGTCAGTATTGAATAAACCAAGTCTCAATAAAAAAACCTATTAAAAAAATTAGAAAGAATCAGATCTGCTATGTATTTAAGTAGGTCGACACGCCTATAAAAACTTAGCAGTTCTCAACACAGATGTTGCAAAGAAAAGTCAAGAAAATGAAGTTCTGCGTCAAAAGCTTCAATCTAAGGGGGCGGAAATTTTTATACAAGAGCCGAGTTTGCCTCAGCAAAAAGTGTCTCCTAAACGTAGCTTAGTAGTTTTATTGGCGATTATTATTTCAGGTTTTATATTATTGATTTACGTACTTGTAGAGTATAAGTGGCGAAGTATGCTTCATGATCAAAAATAGCAGATGAAATTTACATAAATAAAAATAACTTCAAATAAAATCGGATGGATGTAATTGCTACGACTATAAACTTGAAAGCAATCTCAGTTGCAAGAATAAGATTGTCAGTATTGATGTGCTTTATAACGTTGGCGTGGGCAGATATTTGTGCCTGGATGTTGACTTATCAGGCGATAGAAATTATTCAATTAGTGGATTTTAAACATTACTATTTACTGTCGACAGTGTGGTTTGTGTCGAGTGCATTTATAAATAAGCAATATACCAAAAGAAATTCTTTTTGGGGGGAAGTTGGTTTAATCGCTTATGCGTTATCTATGATGTTGATATTAAATTTAATTTTAGAAATTTATACTTTTAATGATGAGTACTTATTCCTGTGCTTATATATATATTTGACACTGATGATCCTTATCCCAGTATGTAGGGGAATTTCAAGGTATATATTGTTGAGTGTTGGACTATATGAATTGCCGACGGTCGTGATTGGTAGCGGAGAGAATGCTTGCCAAGCTGTACGAGCGTTGAGGGGTGAAAAAAACATGGGGTATGTTGTCAAATATAGAATTTCAACTGGCACTAATGAAAATGATACTGTTCTGGCTGCAGGGGCATTGAGTCATATTGCGTGGCCAATTAGTAATATAAATTTGAATAAGTTGAGCAATTACCATTGCGTAGTGGCATTGGAAGCGCATGAGTACAAGTTGCGAGATGAGATTCTACGGACGTTTGCAGCCAATAAAGTAAAATATGTGCATGTTATTCCGGCGATGAGAGGAGTCCCTTTGTATGGTTTTGAAAGTACAATTTTTTTCAATAATAAAATATTAATGATTCATGTAAAAAGTAATATAATTAATCCACTGTATAGCAAATTAAAGCGATTATTCGATATATTTATTGCAGCGTTGCTAATTGTGATATGCGCACCTTTGATGCTCTGGGTTTCCTACAGAATATGGCGATGTGATGGGGGGCCGGTAATTTATTCGCAGTTAAGGATAGGTCATAAACTAGATTCCTTTAAGTTTTATAAATTCCGTAGTATGGTTAATAATGCTGATGAGATTCTTAAAGTTTGGGAAGATCAAGATAGTGTTGAGTGGCGTGAGTATGTGGCTAATAATTTCAAGCTCAAGAATGACAAGCGACTTATAGATATCGGATCATTTATTCGAAGTGCAAGTATAGACGAGTTGCCGCAGCTTTTTAATGTCCTCGCAGGTAATATGAGCCTAGTAGGGCCTAGGCCGTTACTACCTAGAGAGATGTCTCAATATGGAGAGGATTTACAATTATATGCATTAGTTACCCCTGGAATGACGGGCTTATGGCAAATTAGTGGCCGTAGTAATACAACATTTTCTGATAGGGTGTCATATGACTCTTGGTACATAAAAAACTGCTCATTGTGGATGGATTTGACTATCCTATTTAAAACATGGGCTGTGGTTTTTAGGGGAAAGGGAGCTTACTAACCTTAAATAGTAGCTCAGATATCTCTAAATATCTGGTTATATTAGAGATGTAGATGTAGATGTAGATGTAGATGTAGATGGAGATGTAGATGTAGATGGAGATGGAGATAGTGTCCAATAAGTTTGGATATATAAGACAGGTGTTTGAACAAGTAATGGAGTTAACATGATATGTAGACTGTGTGGTGCTAAAAATACGCTAAAGATTATGCGGCTAGTAAATGCGCCGAATAATATCCAAAATTTATATTCTTCGGAAGAAAATGCAAAGAAATCACGACAAGATTTGGATGTTATGCAGTGCGACAGATGCGGATTCGTGCATATTGATCCTCAATTGCAAGATGATTACTATGACGATTATTTAATGGCAACAACTCATTCGCTTCAAATGCAAGAGTATCAAAGAAATCAAGCAAGCGAGTTAATTAGTAAATTTGAATTGGTAGGAAAGAAGATTAAAGACGTAGGCTGTGGTGATGGCAGTTTTATGATGCATCTGAAAAATTTTGGTGCAAATGTCACCGGTTTGGAGCCTTCTAATAAGTTTAGAGCTTATGCAAAACAAAGAGGTTTTGTTGTCGAGTCCAATTATTTGACTGAAGATTTCATTATGGCCGAGGCGCCATACGATGCAATAGTAACAAGGCAGGTATTGGAGCACATACCAGATATAAACTCCTTTATATCTGGTATGAAAAAAAACCTTAAATTAAATGGTGTTGGATTGATCGAGGTTCCGAGTTTAGAAAAAGCAATAGTTGACAAAAGATATTATGATTTTTTCACGGACCATGTAAACTATTTTAGTCTGAATCATTTGAGATTATTACTGGAGCTAAATGGATTGGAGGTCATTGATCTTTATCACGGGATGAATGATGAGTATAATATAGCTATATTCAAAAAGACTGAAAAGCTGAGTTTTTCAGCCTTGAATTCGAATATAGAAAAATTAGGAACTCAAATATCTGAATTGAGATCAGAAGCAACTTCAAAAGGAGCTGATTTAGTCATTTGGGGAGCGGGCGGCAAGGGGTTGAGCGTCTTGGCTAGTGCGCAAATTTTTGACGGTGTTTCATTGGTAGATACAGACCGAGCTAAGGTGGGGATGTTCACGCCTGTTACAGGATTAAAAATACAAGCGCCCGATTCGGTGAGTTGGTCGGATGTTACTGCGGTTCTAATTACAGCAATGGCATATCATTTGGAAATAATTGATACTTTGAGAACGAAGTTTGGGTATACAAATGATATATACGTGCTTGGTGATGGTATTCGCAAAATTTAATATATGTTGCTAACAATAATAATACCAACTTATCAACGTCCAAATGAATTAGTACGATGTTTAAAATCGATCGATATTTATGATGACATCGAAATAATTATATCTGATAATGCTTCTGATGTCGATCCTTCGGACTTAGTACCCTTGGAGCATCAAAGTCATACTAGCGTGCATAGACATGGTGAAAATATCGGGCCGCGATTAAATATTTACAAAGCAGGCATGCTAGCTAGAGGTGAATATGTTTTGTATATAACTGATGATGATTATTTTTGCCCGGGTCAATTGAAAGTATTTACTTCTGAGATTAAATCCAAAAGGCCGCAATATGGCTATGCAGCCTGCTATGTATGTCTAGAAAAGACGGGGGTAACTAAATATTACGGGCTAATGCCATCTTTTTTGGGTAAGGCTGGTCAAATATATAGATCTCACATACTGAGTGGTTTCTTTTCTAGATCTATAGAATTAAAACAATGTCTGCAAGATAGAAAGACTGACCTATCTGAAACTTGGTATATAAGTAAAGGTCTTATTGGTTATTCAAAAGGCCTGGTATTTATGAGAGAAACGCCGCTTTTATTACATACATGGGAAAATCAAACATTTTGGGGTATTTCACCCGATAATTCTGAAGTTTTAAATGCTGATAAATTAGCATTATATAAAACCTTATTCCAAACCAATTCAATTTCGTTTCGAAGCTATTTGATGCTCTTGATTTTTGAGATAAATATATTCTCTTTTGTTTTGAATGTCTATTTTTATGCCAAAAGAATTGTTTTTAATAGAAAAACTTTAATGGAGATTTAAATGGGTATCGACGTGCAAGCTATAAGGGTCTTAGTTGATTTAAGTAAAAAAAAATCTTTAGGGAAGGTGATTACATTAGGTCGTCAGAATCTGTCCTTATCTAACTTTGAGAAAAAGAAGCTTTCGAGAAAATATAATATCAAGCTAAGCTTGCTAGAAGAAGAATGGGCCGAACCGTTACTACTTGAACATTTTAAAGCAGAGAGTATAGATTCGGTTGACAACTCAAAATTTGAAGGAGCAACAATAATTCATGATTTGAATACGTTGATCGATGATGAATACGCAAATGCATATGACACAGTATTAGATTTTGGCACATCGGAGCACATATATAACATTAAAGCAGTCGTAGATAATTTGGTAAAGTTGACAAAAGTGGCTGGTCATGTCGTGCATATTGTTCCATCAAATAATATGTGTGGTCATGGTTTTTATCAGTTTAGCCCTATGTTTTATACTCAAATTTACAGTAGAAAAAATGGCTTTACACTTAACTTTTTAGCGATAGCAAAGATTAAATCCATTGACAAATGGTATAAAGTTGTTGATTTGGCTGGAATGGATCGGTATGTTTTTTATAATCAATATCCTTCAACAATAATAGTTATTGCTACGAAGGAAACGCTTCCAAGTTTAAATTTAGCAGCAATTCAACAGCCCGATTACGCAACTCAATGGATAACTGAAGAGAAGACTGATGTAAATCCCTCTAATGTACGCTTTTTAAAATGGATTAAGAAGTTACTTTTGTCTAATAATCAGGTCAAATTTGTAAATACTTTAGTGGCTATATATTTGGTGTTTAGACCGTTCCATGGGTACGCGGACTATTTGAATAGAATAAAAAACTTCAAAAGCATAAATGAAAATGATCCACTGCTATAAATGAGTCAAATATCAAAAATAGCAAGTAGAGGAATTAAATTTGTAACGTTGCTTAATTTAATAAAAGCAATTGGACAAATTTTAGTTCTATACAGTGTATCCAAAAATGTCTCTCAGTCTGAGGTGATATTAGCAGGTCTTACATTATCATTCATTTCAATAGCGCAAGTCTTTGCTGAATTCGGACTCAATTCCTCCTTGATGTATTATGGTAAGGATGAGGATGAGGATGTTGTTAGTACGCTCTTTTGGTTGAATCTATTATTTAGTCTTTTAGTGGTGTTGTTATTAATTATATTTGCAGCGTTCATATCTGATATATACAAGAGAATCGAATTAACCAATTTCATTCTACTTGCTTCATGTATCATACCTATGAATTCAATCTCATCACAATTAAAAATATTAAAAGAGCGAGAAATGGAGTTTCAGAGTATTTCGCTAATTGAAATAAATGCTTCAATTGTTGGTGTTATTGCTGCGATAATCTTACTTAATAATAATTTTGGCGTTATATCCATTATATTAGGTGCTATCGTTAATTCAGCGGTTTTACTTGTTCTGCTGTGGATATTTTGTAGAGATGGGTGGGTGCCTAAATACGTTTTAAATATAACGAAGATTAAGAAGTATTTTAAATTTGGCTTATATACATTTTTAAACAATATCATTGGCATGATTTCTCACCAAGCGGATATTTTAGTAACTGCTTTTTTCTTTAATTCAGCTCTTGCTGGAGCGTACTCATTATTCAGGGAGTTTCTATTGGGGTTAAGTAGACTTACAAACCCAATCGTAACCCGTGTTTATACGCCAGTATTTGTTAAGTCTAATTCAAAATCGTTATCGACTCAAAAATCGTATCACTTTATTCTATATTTAACAGCTTTTATTAACGTGCCATCATATGCTTCTGTCATATTCTACCCTGATTTTTTTATTAAATTAATTTTCAACTCTGAATACTTAATATACAAGTCGGTTTTACAGCTTATATCGGTGTGGGCGCTGTTTAGGTCGTTGAATAATCCTGTTGGTGCGCTATTGATTGGTTATGGAAGAGCAAAGCTAAGCTTTTACTGGAATGTCGTAGTGGCATTACTGCAAATAGTATTAATTACAGGCATCGCTGGTTTTGGTATATTTCCATATTTGATAGCGCTTAATTTATTTATATTAATAATTACCTATGCGACATGGAGGTGCTTAGTATATGAAATATGTGAAATAAGTTTATCTAAATATGTAAGTTCATTTTATAAGCAATTGATTAGTGCATCATTTGCGACTTTATTGGTTAATTTTATAAATATATATATATCGGCTGATATGGTTTTTCATGTTGCTTTATTTATGGTATTTTATTTAATCATAATGGCAACCTTTGATTATTCAAACATTTCCAAATTGATAAAAGGTCTGTATCGTGCATAGCGGCAAATTTAGTATTATTGCGAATGCATTTCTGGTGGCTGCTATTTTCTTAATAATTGCAATCCTACGACCACTTGATTTTGGTAATGATACAATTACTTATTATATTACTTTCATTGAGTATTATGATACCAGCGATAGAATTGATAGATTTCCTGATTTGTACTTTGATTTATTGTCGAAATTTATTGTTAATAATGTTCACAGTCAAGAAGAGGGATTTAGAATTCTACTAATGATCATTGGGTTATCACAATTTGCTTTTTTCTATAAAATATTAGCTAAGCAGTATAACGTTTTTATGATTTATGTAATAGGATTGGGTTTTGGACCACTAATATATTTTGACATATTAAGGCAGGGCTTAGCGATGGTAATCGTGGGCTATTTTTACCTTTACCGCGCGGCTATCATTTTTTTTGTTTTTTCAATAGGTGTACATTTAAATTCAATATTTGCGTTGCCAATATTATTTGGCTCTAATAAAATTTTATCTATAAAGCAAATCTTAAGTCTTTTTGTTTTTAGTGTAATTATTGTGGCTTTCCTATTTGAGGAAATCTACGGTCGTCTAGCATGGTATCTTACGCATGATGGCTATTTGGCATCGGTTATTGAGATAGATTCTTTGCTTGATTCGTGGTCAGCAATGAACTATTTGGTAGTGATTTTTTATATTTACATTATTAAGTCTTTTCAAATCAGGACAATGGAGGGGGTGGTTTTATTGGTTGCATATTTGATATCTATATACTATCCCTTATTGCATAGAATTTATATCTTCATACTTTTCCTGATTACCATTAATCCCGAGATTTCAATTTCAAAGATGAATAAAATATGCAGTTTAGTTTATTGTGTAATTATTCTAAAGTTATTTCTAAATGCGTTTCCAAATCAGTTTTAATTAGAAAATGCGAGTTCTCCTATATTCTATAAATTTCCACCCCGAGTGTGTTGGCGTTGCAAAATATAATACAGAAATGTTCGAATGGCTGCGTAAAAATGGATTTGATGTTCGTGTGATTACTGCGCCACCATCTTTTCCTGCTTGGAAAATATTTGAAAACTATAGTAATGATTATACTGTTGAAAATATTGCTTCTGAAGACGGGGCTTATAAAGTATTCAGATCTCCTGTATACATGCCACGAAATATAAGCTTTATAAATAGATTGATTTATCTATTTTCCTTTTTTATCAGTAGTATGTGGAATGTTTTTCAGAATCTAAAATGGAGGCCAGATGTTGTTTTTGTTACAGAACCAAGTTTTATAGCTGCGCCAAATGCACTTCTATTCAAATATTTTTCTAAATCTAAAATTTGGTACCACATACAAGATTTTGAAATCGGTTTAATTGGGAACCGAGGGTGGCTCAATGCTTTTTTTAATCCTTTGCTAAAGTTTTATTACAATCTTTTCATAAAGAGATGTGAATGTGTCACCACAATTTCTGAGGACATGAAAAAATCAATAAACAACATGGGTGTTAATAGAGAAATAGATCTATTTAAGAATTGGGTCGATGCTTCTGTATTTGAGAGAGTTATTAAAAGCGATACTGATATTTACAAATCAAAAATAAATATACCAATTGATAAGAAGATCGTAATGTATTCGGGCTCAATGGGTGCCAAGCAAGGGGTAGAAATTATGGCCCTAATCGCCCGTCATTATTTTCAGCAAGAGGTAAGAGATTTACACTTTGTTTTCTGTGGCGAAGGCGCTACAAAGAAGGATTTAGTTAATGCCTGCGAAGGATTAAGTAATGTATCAATTTTTGGTTTAGTTGATGAGTATGAGTTACCAAAACTGCTTAAATGTGCTGATATACATTTATTGCCGCAGAGGATTGGGATGGAGGCGTCGGTACTACCAAGTAAGTTACTCGGCATGATGGCTAGCGGCAAGCCTGTTGTAGTAGGTGCCACAATCGATACATGTTTAGCAAATGTAGTATCCATGTGTGGTGTTGTAGTTGAACCTGAATCTGTTAATTCATATATTGACGGTTTGAATTATTTGATTTCAGATAGCATTTCCTCAGAAATTCTTGGGCGAGCTGGTTTTGATTTTGTGTGTGAAACATATAACAAATCGATTATATTAAATCAGGTTGTGAGTAAACTTCGTTTGATGAGAGTTTGAATATATGAAGAATTTTGTTAAGCAATTAATTAAAAAAATTACTCTATTAGTATGGTCATTTATTTCGCGATCAAGTGATGATTTTACTGTCAGGGTATTAATGTTTCATGATATTCCTACCCATAAGCATGAACAATTTGAACTTTTACTAAACAAACTTAGTGAACGTTGGGATTTTATTAGTCCTGATGAATTTGAAAATTACTTAAAAGGTAAGTTTCATCTAAATAGAAATTCATTATTAATAACATTTGATGATGGATTTCATTCGAATTATCACGTGGCAATCAATATTCTTCCAAAATTCGGAATTAAAGCAATTTTTTTCATAGTTTATAAATTTTTGAATATAACAAATTCGCTTGAAGCTAGGGAGTTTATTTCCACTAATATTTATAAGGAGCATCGACTTGATCAAATAGATAGTTCATGGGTGAATATGACTCCTGAGCAGGTTTTTGACTTGGTTAAATTAGGGCATAAAATTGGGGCTCACACATTGACACATGCAAGGTTGTCTAAAGTTTTGTCACTAAAAACTAAACGTGAGGAAATAATTGATTGTGGACGATTGCTTGAGATCCATTTTGGAATTAAAGTCGATCACTTTGCATACACTTTTGGGGATTTTGAGGCATTTGATAAGGCGTCCGCAAAATTTGCTTCTGAAAGATACCCATATATCTATTCCGGTTTGCGTGGTAATGTAGTTGATCACACTTCTAAAATAATACCAAGGGATCCCGTTGAGTCTGATTGCGATATTGTTGAGCTTAATCTGATTCTTAGTGGAGCATACGATTTTATATATAAAAATAAATTAAGGGTATTAAATGGTTACGTCCAATAAATGCGATCTTGTAGTTGTAGATCCTGCTTTAATGGATTACAGAGTTGGATTATGGGGTGGCCTAAATAAGGTGATTCCTCTTAGACTGTATTGTGGAACTATTCAAGTAGCTGATTATTATGAATTTGAAATTAATAAAGTCAGAGTAAGAAATTTTTTGGGTCTTCATTGGTATTCTGATGTACTTGCTTATGTCATTAAAAATAGGCCTCAAAAATTACTAATTTCTTTTGACTCAAAAAGTATAACAATGTGGCTTTTGTTGTTTGTCACGAAAGTATTAAGAATAGATTGTTATATCTTTGGTCATGGTTTGTTCAAGTCTGGAAATTATTTTTTTCTAAGAAGAATATTATATTTGCTGCTTCTAAGGTTGTCTACTAAATACCTTTGTTACAATAAATTGGTATATGATTCCCTTAAGTCGCTCAACGTGGGGCGCTTATTTAATATTGATAATGTAGTGAGTAACGATTTTCCAATCTTTCCTTCAGCAAAGACTGGATACGAGCAAGGTGTTTTATTTATTGGAAGAAGTAGGCCTGGAGCTGAGCTGAAATTATTAATTTCTGCCGTAATCAAGATTAACGATCAAATGGATAATAAAATTAAACTTCACATTATTGGTGATGATTGCGGGTTGAAGTATATCTATGAAGATGTACCTGAATTAATATTTTACGGGCAGGTTTTTGATAAAAAAATAATTTCAGATATATCAGTTGAGTGTCGAGTTGGTGCCTATGCAGGTGATGCGGGATTAAGTGTCTTGCATTATATGTCTTTAAGTTTGCCAGTTATTGTTCACTCTTCTTTGACTATGCATATGGGGCCTGAGCCATATAGTGTTATTGATGGTTACAATGGATTTAACTTTAAAAGACTTGATGTGGTTTCGTTAATTTCAGCTATAAATAAATCTTTTGAGTTGGATATTAAGAGATATCGAGATATTTCAAGCAATGCTTATATTACATATGAAAATAAAGTTAAGCCGTTTTCTTATTCTGATCGCTTAATAGAGGCTCTTAAGTAGTATGCGTAGATTAATTTTGATTGGGCAGTTTCCCCCGCCAATAAATGGCTTAGCTATGGTTAATAATTATGTATACGAACGATTGGTTAAATCTCAAGATTTAAATATTGTCAAAATCAACACGGCACCTCGGACAATCATTAATTCGGTACAAAATAAGTTATATAGGTTATACATGTTTTTTTTGTCGGTATTGATTTTTTCTGCGTACGCCCTGAAAGGGCGATCTACTGTATACATTGGGTTGTCAAATGGTTTTGGATTGTATTATGAGATGGTATTTGTTGTTGTAGCACGATTGTTAAGATCACATGTAATATTACATTTGCACTCTTCTAATTATTTAGAAAATTTTTTCTATCGTTTTCATTTAATGGGTATTTTGCTTAATAGGGGCCTGTTGATTGTTCCTCATGATAGTGTTGCTTCAAGAATAAGGAGTGTCTACTACGGGTGGAGGCCGGGGTTGGTGGCGCTTTCTAATTCTACTTTCGTTAAACCTAGATCTGAATCAGTTTGCATAAAAAAATCAATAAAAAAAATTGGCTTTTTTGCAAATATTGAAACTTCTAAAGGCATTTTTTGCTTTTTAGATATGGCTAAAATATATTATGATAATAATATTGAAGTGGAGTTTATTGTTGCAGGTGAGTTTCGTGATGAAAGTGTAAAGCTGGAGGTACTTAGGTTTGTTGATGGTTTAAATAATATTCAATTTATTTCGGTTTTATCTGATCATCAGCGTGATATTTTTTATAGAGAAATAGATCTTTTGGTAGTTACTTCGTACTCTGAATCTGATCCCATGATAGTCCACGAAGCTATGTCATGGGGGGTGGTTGTAATTAGTAGGGATGTTGGAGTTGTAAAAAGCATCGTTAAAAATAATGAGTCAGGTATGGTTCTTCATTTCTCATCTATAGCTGAAGATTTTGCAAAAGCAGCAAGTAAAATTTCTTATGAATATAAGATGCAGAGTTTTTCAGAAAATTCAATTTTACTTCATAGAAAATCGTACTCAGCAAATGTGGCTAAGTTCAATCAAGTATTTGAACTTAATTCTTTATAAAATTAATCTGAACATGAAATTACTGCAGCAATTTGTAGATCAGTCTAATCACGATAAATTATCAAGACACTTGTATTATTTGTCCTCAATTTTGTTAAAAACTGATAGGCCAAAAATTTTATTATTAAGCCCATCTGCGGCGGATATTAATTTGGTGAATCATTATTTTCCAAGTGCGATATATTTTGCTACGGATTGCTTTGTATGGGATTTGAATTTTGCTTTTCCTGTTGCCAACGTTGAATTCGATTTGGTGATTGTTAGTAATGTATTCATGTATTCACCTAACCCAACCCAATGGTTTGAAAATGTGATGGCTATTAGTCGTTACATATTAGTACAAGATTTGATTTCAAGAAAGAGATCTAATTTATATCCTTACTTAGGAAGTGATGGCGATAGCATCAGATTTGAATTTGCGTCACGTGGAGTCAAATCAGAGTTTGATGGCGCTTATAATCTAGATAATGTTGGTGCTTATTGTCTGGATTTTGAATCTTATCCCGGAATAAAAAATGAATACTACACTGACGGTGATAGTCCTCCAATTCATTTTGTATTTTTGTCATCTGGTGCTATTTCTACGGTTAGTTCCAAATCTCCTGGGCTACTCTTCAAGTTTATGTATTTTGTGAGGTTGCGCTGGCATTTGTGGGGTCGGCTAGCAAGTAAAATAATCTCAACATATTTTAGATTTCGGCGATTTTTTCGCGTTAATTTATAGATCTACTATGGATTGTGGAGAGTAATTTTTTCAATTAAACAGTCCGATAAAACATTTAATTTTGCATGCATCTGATTGTTGGTATTGTTCCTGTAAATTTTGTCTATAGATTTTTCCAATTTTTATTGAGGTGATTTAATGAAGGCTGTAATTCTTGCTGGTGGGCTGGGCACAAGGTTAAGTGAGGAGACCTCAATTCGTCCAAAACCTATGGTTGAAATTGGAGGGCGGCCTATACTTTGGCATATCATGAAAATGTACTCTCATCACGGAGTAAAAGATTTTATTATATGCTGCGGTTATAAAGGCTACTTGATAAAAGAGTATTTCTCTAATTATTTTTTGCATTCATCAGATGTGACTTTTGATATGCATAAAAACCAAATGGAAGTCCATCAGAAGCGTGCTGAGCCGTGGAGGGTTACCTTGGTTGATACGGGGGATAATTCAATGACGGGGGGGCGTTTGCGTCGCGTAGCAGATTATGTTAGAAGTGATGAGGCCTTCTGCTTTACATACGGTGATGGTGTGGGTGACATTGATATATCAGCGTGCATCGCATTTCACAAAATGCATGGCAAGTCTGCTACTCTAACCGGTGCATATCCACCAGCTCGTTTTGGAGCTCTGGACATTCATGATGGTAAAGTTCGACGTTTTAAAGAGAAGCCTCGCGGCGATGGGGCTTTTATAAATGGTGGTTTTTTTGTTTTGTCGCCTAAAGTACTTTCATTACTTGATAGTGACGCTACTGTTTGGGAGCTGGAGCCTTTAATGAAGCTTGCTGCCGATGGTGAGTTGATGGCGTTTCCGCATTACGGGTTTTGGCAGCCGATGGATACATTGCACGATAAAAACACATTAGAAAAAATGTGGTCAGAGGGAGTTGCTCCTTGGAAAATGTGGGATTAAGTGTGCGCGGGATAAATCCAAATTTTTGGCGTGGCAAGCGTGTCTTGCTGACAGGGCATACCGGCTTTAAAGGAGGTTGGTTGAGTTTGTGGCTTCAGTCAATGAATGCAGAGCTTCTAGGAGTTGCACTCAATGCGCCTACACGGCCCTCTTTGTTTGACGTTGCACGCGTGAGAGAGGGAATGGATCATCAGATTGCAGATATCCGTGATTATGAAAAGATCAAATCTTTAATGGAAGCGTTTAAGCCGGAGTTCGTCATTCATATGGCGGCTCAGTCTTTGGTCCGTTTGTCATATCAAAGTCCCGTAGAAACTTACGCAACAAACGTGATGGGTACGGTGCATGTTCTTGAGGCTGCACGTCATGTTGACACTGTTCGAGCGATTGTGAACATCACAACTGATAAATGCTACGAAAACAGAGAATGGTCTTGGGGTTATCGTGAAAATGAGCCCATGGGTGGGCGCGACCCATATTCAAGTAGCAAAGGCTGTGCAGAGTTGGTGAGTAGTGCGTATCGGCAGTCTTTTCTATCTGGGCAAGGCATTGCATTAGCAACCGCCCGCGCTGGTAATGTTATCGGTGGAGGGGACTGGGCAAGTGATAGGTTAGTTCCGGATACTTTGTTAGCGCTTGAAAAAAATGAGCCAGTGCTGATACGTAATCCTCATGCTATTCGCCCTTGGCAGCACGTGCTTGAGCCGCTTTCAGGTTATTTGATGCTGGCTCAGAGTCTATATGAGCATGGGCAGATTGATGCAGAGGGTTGGAACTTTGGGCCACGTGATGAGGATGCGAAACCCGTGCAATGGATTGTTGAACGTTTGTGCGATACGTGGGGTAACGGTTCTACTTGGAGTTTGCAAAAAGGTGAACATCCGCATGAGGCAAATTTTCTGAAGCTGGATATTTCAAAAGCTCGTCAGCGCTTGGAATGGTCGCCAAGCTGGTCGTTGGATACGGCGTTGTCCCACATTGTTGATTGGCATCGTGCTTGGCTTTCAAATGAAAATATGCGATCTGTTTGTCTTCAGCAAATAGCGAAATACTCGATCGCGGCGGCTGTTCTTGAATAGTTAAATGGATATCCACGCGTTACCAAAACTATCAAAAGTTGACCTTGACCATATGTTTGCTGGTCTGGGGGAAGTAGACTGGCAGTACTTTGCTGGTAAAAGATTGTTCTTTACAGGTGGTACGGGTTTTATTGGTAAATGGATGTTGTTAGCTTTGGTGGAAGCCGACCTTCGCTTAGGGCTAAATTGCACTATTGAAGTTTTGACCCGTTCGCCTAAAGTGTTTGCAGCATTGATGCCAAATTTGGCTGTAGCGACAAATATTCGATTACACGAAGGTGATGTCCGCAGTTTCGAATTTCCGCATGGAAAATTCGATATCGTTGTTCATGGTGCGACTGATGTTGTTGTTCAAAATACGCCGTTTGAAACTTTTTCAACGTGTGTTGATGGTTCCAAGCGCACACTAGATTTTGCCCGTGTAAGCGGAGCCGAAGACTTTTTGATCACTAGCTCCGGCGCCGTTTACGGAAGACATCCTTCTACTTCCGAAGGTGTCTTTGAAAGTTATGCGGGGGGGCCAGACCCGACATTACCATCTTCAGCCTATGGTGAAGGTAAGCGTGTATCTGAGTGGTTAGCATGTGCGCAAGGTGCTGAGACCGGGTTGAAAGTGAAAATTGCGCGTATTTATGCGCAAGTAGGCCCATATCTACCGATGGATAAGCATTTTGCGATTGGTAATTTTATTAATGATGCATTAGCTGATCGAGAAATTATTATTCGTGGAGACGGCACGCCGTTTCGAAGTTATCTCTACGCCGCTGATACAGCTGTATGGCTATGGGCAATGGTTGTGCGAGGAGATGCAGGCCGAGCCTGGAATGTTGGCGGAAGTGTTGGAATATCTATTGCCGATTTGGCTGATCGAGTGTCAAAGTTGTTGGAATCGACAAAGGGTATCAAGTTTTTAACGCCAGCAAATCCAAATGGCTATGTCGAAAAATATGTACCCAATGTGAACCGCGCACTTAAAGAGCTTAGCCTTCCTGAACCCATCTCGCTCGATAACGCCATATTACGAACAGCGCAATGGTTGCGTCTAAATCACCGGATTGCCAAATGAAAGATATCCAAGAGTTTGCTACAAAGATTAGACGTTCATCGTTGCACATGGTGCATCGAGCTAAAGCGTCCCATATTGGGAGTGCGCTATCAATCTCCGATATCATTGCAGTTTTATACAGTCGTGTTTTAAAATTTGACCCGCTTCAGCCAAGACTAGACTCGCGTGATCGATTCATCTTGAGTAAGGGGCACGCTTGTGTCGCCGTGTATTCAGCTTTAGCGGCTAAAGGTTTTTTCCCTGAGTCTCAACTAGAAGACTACGCGAAAGATCATTCAAACATGATGTCTCACATCAGCCACAAGGTTGCAGGCGTTGAGTTTTCAACTGGTTCACTAGGGCATGGGTTGCCATTTGGAACAGGTAAGGCTTTAGCAGCAAAAAAACTCAACAAGTCTTGGCGAACTTTTGTGTTGTTGAGTGATGGCGAGTTAGGGGAGGGATCTAACTGGGAGGCGATGATGTTTGCTGCACATCATCAATTAGACAAATTAGTCGCAATTGTTGACTACAACAAACTGCAAAGCCTAACGACTGTGGATAAAACGTTACGTATTGAGCCGCTTGCAGATAAGGCGCGTGCATTTGGTTGGGCTGTTCGTGAGGTAGACGGTCATGACCATGCTTCAATTCTTGAACTATTAAATTCTGACCCTTGGGAGCCAGGACAGCCTTCTTTTTTGATTGCGCATACAACTAAAGGGAAAGGAGTCAGCTTTATGGAAAACAAAGTTGAATGGCATTACAAATCTCCCTCGAATGATCAGCTTGAGCTTGCGCTAACGGAGTTGGATTATGCGTAACGCTTTTATTAACGAGCTCGTTTTACTTGCGCGCCAACACGCTAATATTGCCTTGATTGTTGGAGATCTTGGGTATTCTGTAATTGAGCCATTTGCAGATGAATTTCCAGATCGATTCATTAACGCAGGTGTTGCTGAACAAAACATGACGGGACTTGCTGCTGGGATGGCATCAGAGGGATATCACGTCTTCACATATTCAATCGCGAATTTCCCAACATTCCGGTGTGCAGAGCAGATTCGAAATGATGTTGACTATCACAAGCTCCCCGTGACGGTTGTTGCAGTTGGTGGTGGGCTTGCTTATGGCCCCTTGGGATACTCGCATCACGCGGTGCAAGACTATGCTTTGATGCGTACGATGCCAAACATGTTGATTGCAGCGCCTGGGGATCCAATGGAGACGAGAGCTTGCATGCGTTATTTGGTAAGCAATCCAGGGCCTTCCTATTTACGTTTGGGTAAAGCTGGCGAGCCGTGTTTTCATGAGGTGCCACCGATCGTGACTCCCGGAGTTTGGTTGGATGTTAAAGCTGGGTGTAACGATAAGACTTTATTGAGTACTGGCGCAGGTTTGCAGATTGCTATGGAGCGAGTTAAAAATGAGCGCTATCAAAATTACAAGGTGCAATCAATGCCTTTGTGGTCAATGGCATCGAAAGTAAATCAAATTAATGCCCTAGGAAAATTTTCAGAAGTTGTGACGATTGAGGATCATCTGTTGGATGGAGGCTTCGGCTCTTGGTTGATGGAAGCAAAGTCTTTAACTACAGGCCTACAATGTACTATAAGGCCTATTGCGCTCAATTCAGACGTATGTGGAACAGTTGGTTCGCAATTGGTTCTTAATCGCTGCGGTGGACTCTTTAATTAAATTAATTATGGTATGCAGAAGACCACTGCCGTGCCATTGCTGTTCTGCTAGAAACCGACAAAGTGGGGAAGGCCTGCAACATAGATGGCTGAAACGAAAAACTAAACCTTGTAGCGGTCTACATCCTTTGCGCCATGCTAGACAAGCTTAAGCCCCAAGCCGGCGGCAAACGCTATGCAGAACAAATCAACAACGCCAAAGCGGACCCTGCAACGACTGTCGCTGCGCAATTGACGACCGCAATGTTGGCTGTATGCCATAAAAAACATTTGAGACGCGCACCGCAAAACTTTGCAATTGTATTTGGCTAACAAAGTATGGGTAAAAGCTTAACCGGTGGTACTTAGCGCCAGTGATTGAGTAGGCAATATCAAGGGGAGTTCATGAAAATCGCAATTGCAGGCACGGGGTATGTAGGTTTGTCAAACGGCATTTTGTTGGCGCAGCACCATGAGGTGGTGGCGCTAGATGTGGTGGCGGACAAGGTGCTCCAGATTAACCGCAAAGAGCTGCCCATCGAAGACGCAGAGATGGAAGACTATCTGCTACACAGGCCGCTTAACTTCAAGGCTACGCTGAACAAAGAAGAGGCCTACAAGGGCGCTAATTTTGTGATTATTGCTACGCCTACCGACTACGACGTCGAGACCAATTACTTCAACACTAATTCTGTTGAAAGTGTGATTGCTGAAGTCCTGGCCATCAATCCAGATGCGATGATGGCGATTAAGTCCACAATACCAGTTGGGTTTACCGAGCGCATGCGTTTAAAATACATGACGCACAACGTGATTTTTTCACCCGAGTTTTTGCGTGAGGGTCGCGCCTTGCACGACAACTTGTACCCCAGCCGCATTGTGGTGGGTGACCGTTCTGACAGGGGCCGTGCTTTTGCCAACCTGTTGGTAGAAGGCGCGATCAAAAAAGACATGCCCGTGCTATTGACCGACAGCACCGAGGCTGAAGCGATCAAGCTGTTTGCCAACACTTACTTGGCCATGCGCGTTGCATATTTCAACGAAT
>ERZ650308.661-NODE-661-length-18601-cov-6.124501_pt1 | contig 18601 bp, 19 predicted proteins | sample MGYA00376244_ERZ650308 | MGnify/ENA primary metagenome ERZ650308 (study PRJEB26733, sample SAMN07839295) | wastewater metagenome | biome: small river; feature: stream; material: water | place: USA: North Carolina | collected 2016-04-26 ... | reverse complement strand
AGCGGCGACCGCCTTATTCAGCGATGCTTCAAGCGCATCGGATTCTTCGCGCGCACCCTTCAGGGAAGCGGCTAGTCGCTCACTGGCCTCAGAATCAGTGGCGAGGTCGCCGGTAGTGCTAAAGGTCAGCCCAGATACTGCTTTGTCGCGACTGGCTTGGGCGATCTGCGCGCTTAGATCCGCCGCAAGGGCGGAATTATCCGCCGTGCCCTTGCGGGCCAGCTCAGAGGCAAATTCGCGCTGCGCGTCGCTGGCCTTGCCAAGCGCCTCGGCATAGGAGTCAATCGTGCTCTGCGCGTCGCCCAAACCGCCGATGAATTTGTCGAGGGCGCTAGCGCTTTCCTTTGCCGCGTCACCGGCATTCAGAAACGAGCCGACCAGCCCGCCGACAACCGCGCCCACAGCGCCGATGATGGCGCCAACCGGCCCGAATGCGCCCGCAATTTGCGACCCCTGCTGCGTGAAGGCCACGAGGGCACTGGTGCCGCCCTGGATCTGAACGGCGAGGTCGCCGACCTGGTAGCCGAGCTGCTGAAAGATCGCCTTGCTGTTGCCGCCCGTGCTCTGAACGCGACGAATACCGCCGTCGAGCCGTTCCAGCGCGGCCGTGGCCTGGTTGCTGTTGGCGGCAATACCGCGGAATGCCTCCTCGCCAGCCGGGCCGAGGCTGCGAAGGGCTTGAATTGCCCTTTCAGCCCCTTCCAAGGCAACGCGGACGGCAATGGTCCTATTCGTTGCCATTACGCGCTTCTCGCCACCGATCGGAGCGCGTAGACTTCACACGCTCCTGGTGAGGCGGGTTGCGGAGAGTCCGGGAGCGGCATGTCGCGGCGCGGTTTGGCAGTCCCGTCCTGCCTCACTGCTTGAACTTCTCCCTGACGCGGCTCGCAGCGCCGTCCATGCTCTCCAGCGCCTTCATCAGCGCCGCCGGCTGCTCCGCATAGCCACCCGAGAACGGCAAATGCCCGGCGCCGCCCATGCCGTCGCGCCGCCACGCCGCCCAGATGTCGATCAGCGGCAGATCCTCGTCGTCCACGAGGTGGATCGGGTGCACGCGCAAGATCGAATGCCGTTCCCAGAGCGAGCGCCAGTCGCTGCGCTCCAGAACATCGCCGTCAGGCCACGCATCCGGCTGTCCATCGAGCCATTTCAGGCAGATGCCGTTTCGGGCTCGGCCACCGAGCGGCTTTTCCGGGGTGTAGCGCTCGAATCCTCGGAAATCCGTGGCTCGGATGGCGTAGAAGACGGCGAGCCGGAGTTTTTTGTTCGAGCCTCATCGGGCTGCATGAGCCGCTCGACCTTGACGCCGAGCATCTCCAGATCCATCGGCGGAATCTGCGCCAGCGTCGCCTCATCCGGCCCTGACAGACCACGCTTGAACGGGCCGAGGCCTTCCCAGCCGGCCAGAAACATGCGCGCAGCCTCGTATCCGGCCCAGCTCCAGTAGACCGCATTGTCGGCGAGCGCGTTTCGGAGCGGCTCGTAGCGATCCGCGATCTCGTCGAGCAGGCTGGATAGCTCGTCGGGCATTTTCAGCGCCTCGGCGAACGCCTTGTCGGTCTCCTCGCTCTTGAGCTGCTGCCGCGCTTCGATCGTCTCGCGCAGATTGGCCGAATAGGCGTCGATCAGCGCAATGCCGGCCTCTCGCGCCTCGGCGTTCTCGTCGCCCGGCAGGAGCGCCAACAGCCCGTTCCGCGCCTGATCCATCAGTGCCAAGTTGCTGTAGAACCGCGCTTTGCGCGCCCGCAGGGCATGCCCGTACTTGATCCGATCGGCCACCGTCGGCACACGCAGGAAGTAGGTCGGCCCGTCATCGCGCGGCCGATACTCCACCGGCTGTGCCGGGTTCAGGACGATACTCATCACCAAAAAGTAATCATAAAGCTGTCGTTCTCCCGATTGCAGCGGAACGGCGTCTCCGCGTAGAGAAACCCGTTCACGTCTGCGTCGTTTACGCCGCTGTAGACCATGTGATCCGACATGACCGCGAAGCGATTACCTGCGGTCGCACCCCAGACTACCGACATGACTGCCTCGGTGCCGTTGGCCCAGCCGGAGAACACATCCCGGGTCGCTTCCAGGTCCATCGGAGCCCGAAATGTGCCGCCCGCCCGGCGCCGAGTAATGCCTGCAATACCGAGCCCAAAATCGGCCCGCGGATCGCCGATCTGCTGCACCTCGTTTCCGGCGTCAAAAGAGAAGTTATCGAGCGCAAAGCTCGTGCCGTCGAGCACGCAATTGATCGTGTTGACGAAAGCAATCGGGCGCGTGCTCTGATAGGTCGCGGCCGAGGGGACCGAAGGATCGGTCGGCTGCACCAAGCTGCCGGTCATCTGGAAGTCGAAGTAACAGCCCTGGCCGGACTGCACCGCCAGCGTAAAAGTGCCAGCACAACCGACCTGAGCGCGAAGCTTGGAGTTGCCGCCGTCGGTCCTATGCAACCACTCGTAGATCGTTACCGTCGGGATGCTTGACGACACCTGTTTGTAGATGTGGCAGGCGGCGATCGAGTAGGTCGTGGTGTTGTCCGGCGTGACACTCCAGGCCGGCGTGACGGTCGCGACCTTCGTGCTACCGACGTAGGACTTGATCTGGCGTGTCTGGCCTGATCCCGTACCGCCCGTAGTGACAATCACTGTTCCGCGATAGAAATCGTTGGTCGCCGAGGCGCCGGACGCCAACGTGATCGTGCTCGATGCGCCCGCCTGCGCGGTGCCGGTCACTGCCGCGGCAAACGCAGTCGGGCTGAAGCCACACGCCTTCAGGAACGGGTCTACCTCGGGTAGCGTCGTGCCCGCCGCGCCAGAACCATGCAGGTAAACGCGGCCCGAGAAGCCAGCATTGCCCGTGCTCGGGATCGGCGCTCGCGCATCCAAAGATCCCGTGACCTCATTCGTGTCGAATGTATTGAGCTGCAAGTTGCTGTTCGGGTTCTCGACCAGCACCCCATTGCTACCGGCAGTCGGAACTGCATCCGTGCCAGATGACGACTCAACCTTGCACCATACCGAGCGGTTGAGCGTACGATAATCAGACATGGTTACAGTCCTGCAGTGCTATGCGTACGGGGTTGAATGCTGCTCAAAGCGCTCGATCTCGAACTGAGCTTCGAGCGAGGCTTGGCAGGGGCTTTCGGAGAGGTCGATTGGAGCCGGCTGGTCGCAGCCGAGGTAGCGGACCCGCTGTGCGAGGCCGCCGAGCGTGCTGGACCCGAGCGCCAGCCGCACGAGCCCGAGCTTGTCGTTGAGATCCTGGAGGGCGGCCGTGACCGTCTCCTGGACGGTCCAGATCTCGACCGAGACGCTGGTCACGATGAACAGGTCGCGGACGTTTTGGTCCTCAGCCCGCTCCGGCCCGTCATAGACCGCGCAGGCCGGCATCTCGGACAGCGCCGGGGTCTCAACCGACCAATCCGGATTGCGCTCGACCGTGCCTAGCGCGGAGATCGCGTTGATTGCCGAGTAAAACGCCGCGAGCGATTGCTCGCGCAGCGTGGTGGGCAGTTAGGAGGGCTCCCGCCTCGCCAGCTCGACCAAGAGCTTCTCGGCCAAACCCTGCTCGCCGTCCTGGCGGATCTGGCCGAAGTCCAGACGCTTGGGCAGACGAGTATTCCGGAGCAGCAGGAACATCGGAATCGGCACGCGAACGGCCGCGCCGCGCCGCGTGGTCGGGAAGCTCCGCTCGCGCGTGTGCTTGATGTAGCGGACCGCCCGAATCTTGCTGCTGCGCCCGCTGACCGCCACAGCGCCACTCTGCGGAGTGATCGCCAAGAGCGTGTTGCCCCGCCTGGTCTTGAGCGGGAACAACTTGACGTTTAGCGCGACCTCGATGGCCTTCGGCGTCGGGCGCTTTTTGCCCCGGCCAACTACCGCATAGGCCGCAGGGAGCGGGATCGCGAGCGCCTGACCTCGGGCGGGTGCAATCACGGCGCCATCCTCGAAAGCCGCGAACATATCGATGTCGTCGCCGCCGCGACGATTCTTTCGCCACCAGCCCGAATAGATGTAGCCGGCTACGTCGCTTGACGTGTTGACGTAGCGCTTGCTGCGGATCGCATTGGCAGCGCGGGCTGAAAGTCTCTGCGCAACCTGAGTCCGCATCGCGCCCTTGGTCTCATCCGTCTGCCGGAGGACCGCGGCGTTGCCCGCGTCCTGGAGCGACAGGCCCGCCTGCTCCAGTTCGCGCTTCATCGAGCCGGAGACGTTGAGGCTTAGCCTCATCCCGTCCGCAACACTCGCGTGCGCTTCACGGGCGCGGGGACCAGCGGCTGCGGTCCACTGCGGCGGATCGAGCTGGTATCTGCCGCGCCTGAATTGACCGTGAGATGGCAGCGACCGCACCAGTCACGAATCACGCCTCCGTAACTGATAAAATGCGGCCAAAAACAACGGAGCGAGCTCCGGGAAACGTCAGACGGCCACGCTCCAGCAGATAAGGTGGTGATAGCCGAGTCACTGAGAGCAGTGTTCCACAAAGCCGAGTAATACACCACGCCTTCAAACTGGTTGGTGGCAGCGCTGTCGTCTTTGCGGCCGAAGCTCAGCCGATCGATACTAGCCGGAGTCGTGCTGGTCGTGTTGGTGCCCTTGTTGGCAAGATCGCCATTCAGGATCGCCTCGCGGGATATCGCGCTTGTGCATCGGGCGATGGCGATAAAGGTGCCGCCTCCGGTTGATGCCGCGTTGGTAGTGACAGCACTCGCGCCGGAGCCGGCCTGTACCGCAACGAATCTGAACAGGCCCGCGTCCGCGGTGTCAAAGCGAAGCTGGAAAGTATCGCCAGAACTGCCGGATTGGCACAGCAGCGCTGCGGTATTTTGTATTCCGGTCAGCGTGCCGAGCTTGCCGGCGATAAGCCACGTAAAGGGATGCACCGTGAGCGGAGCAGTGCCCCGCGCATAGCTGCCCGCTGTCGTGAAGTCGTACCCCGCCACGATCAGGTCTCGATGATCTGTACGCCCCAGGGGAGCACCTGGGCATCACCAGCAGCGTTACTGCCGACCGTGACATCGCGGCGCAGTCGCAAAACAAACGCCTCACTGGCCGCGAGGCTGTCAATTTGCGCGGCCGTGAATGCAATCTCGGCGTAAGTCGGGCAGCCATTCGTTGCCGAGACAGCGGCCGTTACCGATTGCTCGCTATACGAGTGTGAGGCGTCCAGATCTTCTGCAGTGTCGAGCCGGCGGAATGCCGCGGCCAAGCCGACATTGCCCGTGGTCGCAGACGCCGCGATGATCGGGATGCGGACCTTCAGGTTCGCGCCGACATATCGAGGCGACATCGCTCCATAGAAATCGAGTTTCTCGGAACTGGACGCGTCAAACGCCCAAACATCGAAGCCTTCATTGTCCGTGGAGCCGCCAGCTCTTGATTCGAGTGATGCGGCATTCGTTATTGGGGGTCGCGGCGTCAGTGCCGAGCACAGCAGGTCACCTGCGGCCATCATGGGCTCCTAAGATAACGCTGGCTGATCACGTAGATAAGAATGCGGGCTTTTGCTTTAGCGCTGAGGATTCCCCGCATTGGTTGCTGGATTGCATTGTTAAGTGCCGTTGCATTGGTGTCTAGGAAAGTGTCGAGATCGCCAATCACGGTTAGAAACTGTGCAGCAGTGATTCCCAGAGTGCCCGCCTCAGAAACAATCCATTCTCTCTGCGCACGGCCGGAAACAGTTGCGCGATCGGTGGCGTCTAGGACGGCCATCAAGTTGTCCCCGTGCGTTTATAGGTCAAGGTAAGCGTCACCTTCTGCGCCCCGCTTGCGACGGCCGTGCAGTTAAACTCGACTCGCTGGCCCGAGGTGAAGGTGTTGGCAGAGGTGGCGCTCGTCGTGGTCTCAGAGCTGTCGGCGCCGATGGCGTCTAGGCTGCCCACGTCGGTGCCGTCGATCTCGACGTCTCCGGTGACCGTCCCTTGATTGGTGATGTGCGTCAGAGACTGGATCGTCCCGGCGAAGCCAGGGGCGCGATTAAAGCTGTAGCGACCGACAACCGGGTCCGTGATTTCTATCATCCATGACCGGATGCGGTCGTTGATTTCGCCCTGAACAAAGGCGCTCGTGGAGATCGCGGTACTGTTATTGTCTGCCGATGGCGTCGGGGCAGTCGGACTGCCGGTGAGTGCCGGGCTGGAAAGCAGAGCTATGCCAGCGTTCGTGATGAAATCGGAAACGAGCACCTTATCAGAGCTGTTCGACCCGGAAACATCGACGAAAGGCAAGTAGTCGCTAGCCGCGCCACCTGTGGCGTCGGTCGTAAGCTCGTTGAGATCGACCGTGAACGTCCGATCAGCCGAAAGATCGCCGCCGCCTGAGAGGCCGACTCCTGCAGTCAAGGCGCGAGAAGTCGGCGCCTTGGCCTCTAGATCACTCACCAGGCTGGTGACATCGCTCTGCGCGTGCGTGTGGCTGGCCGCGGCCTTCTCGGAGTCCAGTTCCTCGAGTGCAGCCTGGACGTCGGTCGCTGCAATTCCGCCGGCCGGCGTGAACGTCACATCTTCTGCGTTTGAGGCAGGACCGGCATCACTTACATTAGCGATTGCTTCAGTAACTGTCTGTTCTGGCGAGCCCGGATAGAGAGCGTCAGCAGGAATAGTGATCGGGATTTCACCCTGAATCACACCCTTGAGAATCTGCGCCTGATTATAGTCCGAGACGAAGCTACCGATGGTCATGGCGCCACCCAGGCTGTGCCGGTCCACGTCACGAGCGGGTAGCCGTCGGCGTGATAGCTGTAGCTGAGCGCCGGCACCCGCCCGAACGGTACGCCAATCCAGCGGCGTACGAGCCCGAGGCTGTCCGGATCGGCGCTGCGGCTCAAAAGCCAAGTCGAACCGGCGACCGTCACAAGATCACTCGTAGCGGCCGCGGTGCCTAGCAGATCGATCAGCCGCATACTCGGGTCGAAGGTCGTCGGGGCGTCACCGACCAGCTCTTCGCGGCTCGGGACGGTCAGCATGACCTTCACGGCCGTGTCGGCATTAGCGCGGGTCGAGAGCCAGCCTCTAGTGCCCATGATGTTGAAGATGTCGTTGGCCGCGGCCGAGAACGGGTCGAGGTTAGTCAAGCGGCCACCCCGTACTGCGCCATGATGGCGTCTTCGACCTTCTCTTCGTCGGTCAAGCCGGGCGCCGTTTGGAACCAGCAGCCGGCGAAGATGTCGCCATGCCAGCCGCTTGTTCCTGCCGTTGTATTCCCAATCACAAGAGCGCTTGCGCCATCAGTGTTTGCAGTGCCGCCAGTCGGCGCCGCGCTGTTGGCCCCGCTAGTCGCGCTATTTACTCTGGTGACCGGTAGATTGGCGGTGGCGTCGCGGCTGTATTCCATGCCGTAAACTGTCCAAGCGCTAGCGCCATTGGACGGGACGACCGAATGCCAATGGCGATTGCTAGCATTGCTGAACAGCTGAGTGAATCGAACGTGAGTCGCGTCAAACCAGCGTAGAAAGTGCGAATTCGTGGTGCCATCCGAAACCGCTGCTTTGAACCAGACGCGACCAAGGCTGCCGCCGCCAGCGCTAGCGGCCCGGAAGCCCCAGCAGCAATAGCCGCCGCCAGCAAAGATGTTGTTAATCCCCGCGGACGCCGCAACGACAAAGCATTGCGTGGTGCCGTTGAAGCGCCAGACCGGTCGGCCGTTTGGCGTGGCGTTCAGGACTAGCTGCGGCTGATTAGCCTTGGTTGTCTGTTCACCTGGATTCGCGTTCCCGGTTTGATCATACCAAGTTCGGCCATACCCCGTGGCGCCATTGAGCCATGTCGTGATTGCGGACGTGTCGAGCAGCCCCGAGCCGTCAAACCCAAAATCGCTCTCCACATCATCGCTGCCGCGCCGCAGTCGGATCGCCGGGCCGGCGTAGAGGCTGAACAGCCGATCGAAACCCCAGGCTGCAGAAGCGCCGGCAGACAAACCGTTGAGCGGCGCGCCGGCTGGATCGACGAGCTTGGTCGTGGCGCTCGGCGCGCTGATCGTGCCGTGGGAGGCGTTGGAGATCGTGAGCGTCCAGGTCTCCAGATCGTCGGCGCCGTCGCCCGATGCCGTGGCACGGCTCACGATGATCGGGCTCACGGCCTCGTGCGTGAGACTCAACCGGTTGTTGGTGCTATCGTAGGACACACCAGTCAGGCCGCTGATCGAGGCCGCAATCGCCGCGTCCAGCGTGGCCGAGAAGTCCGCGCCCGATGCCGTGCCGCTCTCGACAATGTCGATCGTGCACGTCGTGCCAACCGGGATCGGGGCGGCGTACCAGGCGAGTAGGAACTTTGCCGTTCCGCCTTCCAGGACATCGGGCAGTGCCCGGATTTCCCAGCGCAATTTGGTGACCGGGATAGTCCGCTGCGCGACCGAGAGGCCTTGCAAAAACATCTCGTAATTGTCAAACCCGGTCCATTGGCCTTTGCCATAGATGCAAGACAGGCGCCCGGTTGAATTTGCTGGCGTGAAAGGCCGCAGCACCTTCTCCGTTGCCGAGCGATAAACTGGGATCTTTACCCAGTTCTCTCCATCTTGGCTGTTCCACATCTCCAGGACGTAGGTTCCGCCGCTTAGGCGATAGGCAATATACAGGCGTTCGCCACCGTGCGGCTCGCGCGCGAACTCGACCCCGGCCACGTACATGCGGGCGTAGAACGGGAGCCCTGCGGCCCGCAGCTCGCTCCAAATCCAGCTAGCGGCTAGATGTGGGTCCGCGCCAGCCGTCAGCCGGCCAATCCAGTACGTCGCGTCGGCGCCATCCGGGTAGGTGCCGCGAGCAACCAGGATGGCCTCGCCATCGTCCCGGACAGACTGCAGGCGCACCATGTTCCCGGTGCCAGGCGTCCAGATGGACGGCATCTGCGTTTCGAGAAACGGCAGCACGGCGCCGTTGTAGGCGGCGCCGGACAGATAGCCCTTGGGCGCCCCGGAGGCGATGCAGAGCCCCGGCAGCAACCCCATGTCGATGTCGAAGATGCGAATCTGATTGTTTTCGTACTGCGGATGCGGGTAGCAGACGCAGCGGATCAGCTTCCGCTCGGGAATGTTCCGGAAGATGGCGTAGAACTGGCGATCGGTATCGATGACCGCTTGTTCGGCAGCAAAGCTCGCGGCGGAGTTCGTCGAACGAAGCACATACCAGTTCTCAGTCGCGATGCGCGTGAAGAGCAGAACCTCTGAGCCATACGCGATTGGCTGCACATATGTCGTCTTGCGGTTCGTATTGGCCATAGTCAGCTGATGCTCGGACCCCAAATCGGCAATGTAGCCGGTTGTGGAGATCCGATAGCGGAGGATATGATCCTCGTTATGGCCAGTGTATGCTACTATTAGCGTGGTTTCATCATCTAGCCAGATTTGCGCGCTTGGACTGTGATCGTCTTCGTCATAAGCCGCAGTGTTCAGCTCGAAGGTTGTGTAGCTAAAATCTGTGTGGTCAATCTCGACAAGTAGCTGGGTTGTATCCTGCATCACCCCCATCAGGGTGCGATCACCATCCGGATGCGTGGCGGGATTTGGGAATGTCCACCATGAGTAGAAACCTTCCGGCCCGGCAAAGTTTCGGGTCGTAACGGCTCCGGCGACGGGCGTTGTGCCGAGGTACACCGCATCGACCGGATCGCTGCCGACCTCCCAGACCATCTCAGCCGACGATCACGTAGAGGGTGGTGTCGGAGTAGGCGCCGAGCGCATCGTATTCGGCCTGGGTGCCGCGCCAGATCAGGGTAACATCATGGCCGGCAGGGGCGGTGCTGACAGTTCCAGCGATCCATTCCGAGAGCGGCCGAGACACGCCGTCAACAGAGACGGCGATCGGCACCTCACCCTCAACCACGCCCTTGAGAATCTGCCCCTGGTTGTAATCAGAAGCGTAGGAGCCGATGGTCACGGCGCCACCCTATACCCCATCATCAGAGTTAGCCGGGATACCAGATTAGTATCCCGGCTTTCTCACAACCCACTCAGGTGTTCCGAGCGCGCTGCAGCATCTTCGGGCGAGTGCAGTAGAACAGCGGGTAGCTGTACATCTCGCCGCGGACCCACGCGTTGCGGTCGCGGTCCTGGACCGTCAGCATGTAGCGGTCCTGGCCCGGCGTGTTGACGAAATCGAACGTCTCGGCCGGGCTCCAAGCCACCTGGAAGGCGCCGGGAGCGCCGACCGGGAAGAACTTGGCCTTGGTCGCCCCCACCGCGACGGTCGAGCCGTCATCGGTGCCGCGGTAGTTGTGCCAGTAAATGCCGCCGTAGAAAAAGCCCTCCGTCCAGGCAGCGGGGCCGCGCAGGTCGGCTGCGGCGGTCCAGTTCAGGTAGGTCTGCCTGACCTCGCTGTGCGCGATCAGCTGATCCCAGAACGTATCGCCGCAGAGGGCGTGCACCTGCGTCCGCCCCTGGACCCAGGCTCCGTTGGCCGCCCGCGCCATCTGGCGGATGACCTGTGAGCAGAGCTTGCGTACGGCACCGGAGGCTGGCGACGCATTGTCGAGATCAAAATCGATCTCGGTATCCTGGGTCACGCCGAACTCGGTAAACCAGTCGTAGATGGTCGAACTGTCGGCGTCAGTAACCACGCCCTGGATCGCGCCGAGGCGCATATTCTCCCAGGTCAGCTCGATGTTCCGCAACACACCGGCCGGGCCGACCATGCGACGCATGAACTCCGCCTGTACTGCCATGAACTCGGTTTCCGAGCCGAATGCCCGAATATTCTGGAGCTCATGCGCCTGGAGAGTGTCGGACTGCGCAATCCGCACGGTATTGAACGACCGGGCGGAACGCTGCTCAGTCGTCCGCTGCTTGGGCGGAGCGCCGCGCACATCGGTCTGGATGAGCGAGATGGTCCCGGCTCGCTCTTCGACGAAGACCGTCGTGGTGCGAACCGGAATCGACTCGAAAATGCCCATATCGCCGAGCATAGTCGGCAAATAGGGCACCTTCTCCACCGCCTGCGTTAGCGAAATCGCGCTGAAGGCATCGGAGTTGAAGACGTCCAGAGAAGCCATTGCCGTCAGCCCTTTCAGCGCGCAATGATGCCGAGCGCGGCGAGCTGAGCGCGGGCGGTTTCCTTTTCCGCCGCGTCAACATCCGCATCCCAGAGCAGTTCTGCAAAGTTGACCTCGGCATCACGAGTAATCGCGACGCCCTTCTTGTCGGTCGACGAAGCGTCGGCTGCATCCCAGAGGATACCAGCGACAGTCCCGGAGCCGTCGGTATTCGACGGGTCCCAACCCTTCACCTTGCCACGAGTGACGGCGATGGTGAAAGTGTCGCCGACGATGAAGTCGGTCGAGCCGTCATTGAGCTTGAAGTCGAGTCCGGCGTTGGTATAGCGCGTGCCGACCGTGGCAGCCGCCAGGGCGGTCCCGTCCGGCGCGGTCACCGAGAAGGTGCCGGCATTGGCGGCCGCCGCCGTGCAAGCCAGGCTGTACGTCCCAGGCTGCACGCCCTCCATCGTCCGATAGAGGGTAAGCGTGCCGTTGCCAGTGCCGGTCACAGACGAAGCCGTGCCAGCCTTGACGTGGTACAAAAACACGTCGCCAGCAACGAAGTCGGTCGAGCCGTCCGCGATAGCGAACTTGATCTCGGTCGCGAACGCCGAGCCAGCCACCGTATGCAGCCCGAGCGGCACGCCGAGCGGGTCGTAGACGACGAACTGGCCCACGTTGGCGCCAGGCTCGACGCAGACGATACGGTAAGTCCCCTCCTTGACGCCGGCCAAAATCGGGGTGGACGCATCGGGCGTCAGGACGCCGTTGCCGGTGCCGGTGAACTCCTGCGTGACGCTGGACGCATAGACGCGACCAAGCACAGCACCAGGGCGCAGGCTCTCGGCGGTAACGACAACCTTGTCGCGGGAGCGCCAGGCAGCAGCCTCACTGATGAGGAAGCCGCCCGCATGACGAGTTTCGGTCAGGGCCATTGCTTAGGCTCCTCTCAGCGCTGTGCGGCGGCGAAGCGATGCTTTGCGGCTTTCGCCACGATCGCATCCCAGCCGTAGTTGTTGGCCTTAGCCACAGCGTCGGGACTCGCCGACGCATGGCTGCCATTGATCACCGACTTCTCGTCAGCCGCAGCACGGGCTTCCATCAACGCCTTGCGCACGTCGGCAACCGACATCTGCGAAGTGATGAAGTCGGCGGCCCTGACTGATGCGCCGGCAAGAGAGCAGAGGTCGCGGATCTCAGTCGCGCGAGCACTGAAGCGAGCACTCGCCCTCGCTTCGCCCTCGGCCGCCGCCTCGTCGCGAACCTTCTGGATATCGATGACTTCGGCCTGCTCAGCCCCGGCCTCGGGCTTTTCAATATCGGTCATGATATTTCCTTGCTTGACCGATCGCGCCGGAACACCCGGCGCCGCGAGTGCAGCCGGGGACGGCAGCACATCTGTTGCGGCCCGCATCAGCGAGCCGAATGACTTGGAATTCCTCTGCGCCAGAGAGCCGACAGCTTCCTGAAGAGTGCCGACCTCATCGGCCAAACCGGCCTTGACGGCATCGGCGCCAGAATAGATCGCGGCTTCTGTTTCGCGCACCGCGCGCTCATCCAGACGCCGGTTCCGTGCAACGGTCTGCACAAACAGATCGTAAGTCTTGTCGATCTCAGCCTGAGCCCAGGACTTGGCCTCAGCCCCTAACGGGGCGTGCTCGCTGAGATCGACCTTACGTGCACCGGCATAGATCGGCGTGTATTTCACGCCCATCTTCTCGTCGAACTTCGACATGTCGACGTGCATGGCGACCACGCCGACCGAGCCGACCATGGCCGTGCGCGCGACGAACAGACGCTCCGCAGCTGAGCCGAGCGCATAGGCCGCCGAGGCTGCCATCTCGTTCGCGACCGCCCAAATGGGCTTGATGCCACGCGCTGCAGCGATCTCGTCGGCCAGATCAAAGCACCCAGCGACCTCGCCGCCAGGACTGTCGATGTCCAGGACAATTCCGGTGATTTCTTCGTCAGCCAGAGCGGCGCGAAGTTGGTGGCGAATACCTTCGTACGAGGCGACGCCACTTTCTGCATCGATCCACGAGCCGCGATGCACTAGCGTGTCGCAGATTGGGATGATGGCTGTATTGCCGTTCGTGACCCGATAGGGGCGATCCTCGGACGCGCGCCGGTAGACCTCGGCCTGCGGCGATGGCGCCGCATCCGGCCAGATCGCGCCGATGATTACGTCAAGCTTTTCCGGGACAATCATCAGCGGCGTGTTGAAAACCCGCCGGGCGATCAAGTGCCTGGGAAAAGTCATTGCGCTTGGGTCCATCGACCGACCAGCGCGGCCAGAATTGGCGCCAGTCTCGGCTTACGATCATTTGACTCGGGAGCGGGCAGCCGATCGACATCATCGACTGGCTTTCGTTCTTCTTGCATTGTCTTGATTTTTGGCGGCCGACCGCGGCGACGTGGCTCGGGCTTCAAGCCGCTTCCTTGACCGGATCGTCTTGCATCAACGCCGCGTCGGCGGGATCTTCCTGCATGCCGTCCGCGAGGCGCAGATCCAGAGCGTCGGCCCGCTCCTGATCTTCCTTGATGCGCTGATCGACTTCCTCGGGATCATAGCCCTCGGCCTCGATCACATCGGAGCGCGATTTCCAGCCCATCTGAACCGCGAGCTGCTCGGCTTTGCGATCCTTCAGCGGATCGACCCACGCCCAGGCCGGCGTGATCCACTTGACCGCCCGATACTTCATCGGGTCGCGGGCATAGCCAGTCAAATTGGCCAACCGCCCTGACAGCACGGCGGCGTCCATGAAGCGCGCCCAAATCGGACGGCACATCTGATAGACAAACACCGCATGCTGTAGCTGCTCGATCCGGCGACGGAACTCGACCAGCCCAGCACGGATACTGCTGTAGTTGACCTTCTTCAGGTCTCCGGTGACGGTCGCATAGGGCATGCCCAAGCCAGCGCAGGCCTGGGTCAGCACGCGATACTGGAACGGGTCGTAAGAGTTGCCGACATCAGCCGGCGAAGCAAGCGTGACTTGCTCACCGGGCAGCAGCTTCTGCCACATGCCGGGCTGTATCGCCGCCAGAGCTGTACCGTCGTCCTGATCCTCGCCATTCATCGGATCATATTCGGGTGCCGGCACTGTGATGAAGCCGGCAATCAATGCCGCCTGCCGCTTCCGCTCCAACTCGGCATCGTCATAGTCGCCGAGAATCTTCAGCGGGATCATGCTCGGCGTCAGCCACGGCACACCCCGCAGCTGCCCGGGCCGCAGCGGGTTGTACAGGTGGATGACCTGATTGGCCGGAACCCGAACATAGAAATCGCCAGCAGACGACTGTATGAACTCGGTCGAATCGCCGGGATGCCGCCTGTGAAACCAGTAGGCAACGCGGCGGCCGATCGCATTGACCTCGATCCCGCACCGGATCGCGGTCCCGGTCGGCTCCTGGCGATTCAACTCCCAGGGGCACATCTCCGCTTCCAGCATCTGGAGCTGGATCGGAACGTCCAAGCCGTCGCCGGGGCGACGCTCACGGATGCGAATGAAGCACTCGCCCGCCTCGAATAGCGCCCGAGCAGCCAGTGCCTGCAGGCCATAGAAATCGGTCAGGCCATCGGCGTCGGCCGCGTCCGTCCATTCCAGCCAAGCCCGCTGGATCTCCTCACGCTGTGGACGGCTCCGCAGGAGAGAGCTGGGCTTGATGCCCGCGCCGACGACATTGGCGGCAAACGCATCGCAGGCTGCGCGGGCATAGGCGTTGTTGCGGCACAGATCGCGCGCGCGGCGGACCAGCGTGTCGCCGCCGTTCGTCAACAGGCTGTTGAGGTTCTGGCCCGACGGCTGCCAGCCGAGTAGCCGGCGGGTGCCCTTGGTCGCGTCGAACTGCGCTTTGATCGGCGGCGGCGCGACACGAGCACTAATGCCCGACGCGTCCCCAGCTCGCACCCGAAAGCGCGGCTTAATAGCCTCGATCAGACTGCCTGGCGTAGATGTGGCGGACGATTGGCGCCCCGCCGGCCGCCGACTGTGCGGCAAGCGCGCCGGCTATGTCGCGCTCCGCCTGGGCCAGCTCGTCGTCGGATTTGTATTCGATCCGACGGTCGCCGAACTGCACCATGCGAGTGCCGCTGGCGCGCGCGCGACGGATCGCTTCCAGATCCGCGGAGGTGTAGGCTACAGCGACCTCATCACGACCTGACGCTGCCGCTTGGCCGGACCTACCGGCAGCACGACCTTGCGCGCGGGCGCCTCTTGGGCCGCCCCGGCCTCAGTCTGAGGGCGGTCGGCCTGCGCCGGGGCGGTTGCTGAGGGCGAGGCAGCGTCACCCAGGGTGAGGGAGCGCTCGGTCCACTGCGCGTCTGTCCACCGAGACATGCCGAGCTGAACAGCGGCAGCGTAGGCGTAAACGAGGCAGTCCAAGCCTTCGTTGCGCTCGCGGATCTTCCGCCAGATCTGGCGCGCGTAGCCCTGCCGGGTGGTCTCGGTGATCAACTCCTCGGCCGTGATTTGCTGCAGCTCGTCTGAGCCGATCCACTTGGGGAAGTGAATGTAACCGTTCGGATACGAACCATCTTCGCTAGCCGCTAGGCGCAGCCGGTCATAGATGGTCCGCTTGCAATGCCCCGAGCCGACCATCCAGACCTTGGCGCCCGAGCGAGAGCGCTTCTGACCGATGACCTCAACCGCGCGCGGGGCGCGGATAACCTCGTGGATCGAATCCGGGCCGCCCTTGACGATCAGGACGCCGCGCTTGATATGCCGCTTGGCCCATTGATAGACGCTGTTGGTGGCGTGGCCGGAGTCGATAGCCAAGCGGGCTAACCCGAGATCGGCCCCGCTTTCGTGTCTCCACGTCCCGTTAAGGATCTTGGTCAGCTCGGCCGAGGTCTCTTCATCCCACGGCTTCGCCGGGACGATCCGAACGTCAACGAGCCATGCCTGCTCGCCGCGGCCGAAACCGTAGACGCGCACCTCGACGCGATCGGGCTGAACGTCAACGCCGGCACTCAGGAACACCACGCCGGACGGGACGATGCTCGGCTGCCAATCCTCGCGCCGCTCCAGCAGCCGCTGCCAATCAGGCGCATCGCCTGATTCCCGGTACGTCTCGGCCAGCACGAGGTTGACGAACGCCTTCAGCCGGCGGGGATTTCGGTGCGCTTTGTCCCAACGTCGAACCAGCTTAGGCAGACTGACGCGGCGGCACCCAAGCGCGTTCACATGGAAGCCACAGATGCCGTCGAACTTGCCCTTCTGCACAAACTGCCCAGCGTCGACGGACCTTAGCCTGTCGCCCTCGCTCCAGCGAGTGTTGCACTCCGGGCAGACGATTGCGGCCGTATCCGGAAGCGGCTTCCCAGCCGCATCGTCATCCCAATGAACATGCCGCCACATAGGAGCAAAATGCGTCTTGCAGTGCGGGCACCATAACTGCCACTCCTGCTGATCACTCTCCTGATAGGCCGCATCGATACGCGACAGGCCCTCGATCAGAGGCGTCGAGAACAAGCCGACCTTCGCGAAGTCGCCGTAGTCGACCGTCCGCTGCTCACCAAGCTCCAGCGGATCACCTTCCTCGCCCGAGCTTGGCGGGTAGCGGTCAACCTCGTCGGCCAGCAAAATCCGCACGCTCTGGGCAGCCAGATCGGCCGGGGCATTGACCCCGACAATAAACATCTGACCGCCGCGGAACTGGCGATGCAGGATCGTGCTGTCGCTGTCCCTGCTCTTGCGCGACGGAAACTTGTCACGAAGGGCCGGCGTCTCTTCGATCAGGGGATCAAGCCGTCCCTTGGACCACTTCTCAGCCGCCGAGATGGTCGGGTGCAGCACCATCATGTTGGACGGGTCGACGTCGACGAACCGGCCGATGACGTTGTTCATCATCTGGCTTTTGCCGACAACCTGGCTGGCTGCCTTCACGACCACCTTGCGGACCTTGGGGTCCGTGAAGGCGTCCATGATTGCGATCTGGTGCGGCTCGGAACGCCAGCGGCCCGGACGGGCGCTGTCCTTGCGGGAGAGGCGGCGGTATTTCTCGGCCCAGGATGATACCGTCAGAGTCGGGGGCGGCTTCAACATCTGCCGCGCCTCGGCAAAGAGATTCACCACCTCAGGCGAGACGCCCGAGATGGAAATCTTAAGCCGCATAGCTTGGCGATTTTCCGTTAAGCGCTCGATGCACTGTCATCGCACTCGCGCCTACAATGATCCCGATCTTCTCGTAGCCAATACCCAGGGATCTGAGGCGGTAAGCTTCGGCGAGCGCCGTCACGCTCATCGCGTTTGGCGCGCCACCCCTATTCCAATAACCCGCCTTGGCGGCATTGACCTTCTGCGCATCAGATATCCGCTGACACGCCTCTGCGGATCGCTTTGCTCCAATGTGATAGGCGGCACGCTTTCGCTTCGTTTCCTCGGATTGCACTCGCCCCATGCCGGCTCGCGACAGACTTAGACGATGCTTCTCTGACAGCTTCTTTCCGGCGTGAGAAGCGCTAAGTCTCCTCTTAGTCTCGTCAGATAGTGTCTTCCCGAGATTGATTTGGCGCAGCTTCTCTTTGAACTCTGCGCCGCGCGAGCGGCCGAGGTTCGCCACTCGCATCTTCTCGACCCGCTCAAGGCGCAGCGGGCTGTTCCTGGCAATCTCTCGCAGCTTGGCGCGCAACTCGGGCGACGCTTTTCGGCCGCGAAGGGTAGTGGCAATCCGGTCGCGAACGTCTTGTGCCAAGTTATGCGAGCCATCGCCGCCATCGGTCGCGTTGGTTAACTTGGCCCCACCATCACGGTAGTGGCGTATCCATCTGGCTTCCGCCTCTGCCCAATCACGCCAGCTCGGGACAACCTCCAGCAACCGAATCTCTACCCGACCGCCGTCAGCCAGAACCGACGCCACCCAATTGCCCTTATGGGTCCTGCTCTTCCGATCACAGTGCTGAGTGAGTCGCCTCTCCAACGACTGAACCGTCTTGCCGACGTACCGAACATCGCCAGTTCTCGAATCCAACAGTGCGTAGATCCGAGTCGGACGATTGTCGCTATGCAGCGACCGAGACCTCCAACGACACCGCGTCTTCCAGCGCAGCATCGATTTCAGCAAGGATTAGCTCTTGGATGTCGGGAGCCTTGCCGCCCTTGATGGCCAGATCAAGAGCCCGCTCGGCGACATTCATAGGCACGGAACGCAGCCGATCTCTGATCGCCTGATTTTCCGCGTCCCGCATGAGCTTGCACTCGGCCTTCGGTACCAACAGGCCGACCGTCTCATCAAGCTTCACAGCCGCCATTCGAGCTTTCAGGACTTCATTGGCCGTCCTGGCCTCCATGAAGTCCATCGGCTCGCCCGAGTCGAGCTTGCGGCGAACCTCATCATATCGAACCGAAGGCCCAGCGCCTTCTGCCTCGTCGTCTTCTGCGAGACGCATCGGACGAGTGCCACGATTCTTGGTCGGGTCCGTCTTGGACGCGAGCTGATCTAACAACTCTCGCCGCGAGAACGTGCCGTCAGGTCGCCGTGTGACCCGACCGGAGTCCATGGCTTTCTGAAGGCCCGCCCGGGACATTCCAGCGGCCCTTGCGGCGGCCGATATACTGGAGATTACGTCGCTCTCGGCGTCGATTTCGCTTGACAACTGCAACTCAGATTTTTTGTTGGCGCCAAGCGGTTTCGAGGGCAGTCCCCGCC
>ERZ650308.659-NODE-659-length-18641-cov-8.387119_pt1 | contig 18641 bp, 32 predicted proteins | sample MGYA00376244_ERZ650308 | MGnify/ENA primary metagenome ERZ650308 (study PRJEB26733, sample SAMN07839295) | wastewater metagenome | biome: small river; feature: stream; material: water | place: USA: North Carolina | collected 2016-04-26 ... | reverse complement strand
TTTGGCGCGGCCGTGGCCAGCTGGCAGTGGCGGCCAGGCGCAGATGCGCATCTGATGCTGGTGCCCGCCATTGGCCTGTGGACGCCGGCCACGGCGGCAGTTTCACTTTCATGGGCCTGGAAATAGGCCCGCCGCCCGCAACAGCCGCACAAAAGGAACAACAAGCCATGGCTGAACCTATTACGACGACGGCCGGCAGCGTGACGGCTGCGATCAGCGTGGTGACGCTGGCCCTGTTTGGTGTGGACTACTACTCGCTGCTCTACGGCCTGGTGGGCGCGCTGGTGGGCTTGAGCCAGGCGGCTGCCATGGCGAGGCTGGCGGCGGTGGTGCACATCGCCATGTCCACCATTCTGGGCGCGGCGTTTGGCAATGCGGCGCTGGCGCTGTTTGGCACCACGAGCAGGCCGCTGTTGATCATGGGCTGCCTGATCGGCGGGGCCGGTGCGCAGTTGATTGTGGCGGCCGCCATCAAGGCGGTGCTGTCGCGCATCGAGCTGTTTGGCGGTGGTGCCGGGCTGGATGGGCGACTACCCAACCAGGCGCAGGACGACGATGGGGACGACCGTGGAGGGCATGGCCGTGGACGCTGAACTCTTCATGTCGCTCGTGATCACCTGCCTGACGCTCTACGTGGTGGTGGCCTGCATCTGCCGCGTCAACCTGCTGGACCCCAAGGCGCACAAACGCACCTGGAGCCTGTTCTACATCGGCTGGGTGTACTTTGCCGGCAACGTGCTCATCAGCTCCATGGCACGCCAGCCGCCGCTGTATGTGGTGGTTGGGCTGGCGGCCATTGCCGTCAACCTGTGGATGACCCGCGCCACCTGGAACCACGCGCCGCCGCGCGTCACGCACAAAGAACCCACAGCGCCCGTGCAGCTCGACGTGGTGGGCAACCGCGCGCGCGAAATCATCAACGTCAACGTGGAGGCCGGGCGCGACCTGGGCGACGACCTGCGCGGTGCAGGGGACGACTACCCGGTGATCCAGCAACTGGCTTCAAAGGACAACACGCGATGACCCCGCAAGACCTTGCCCAATGCACCGGCGCGCGCATCGACCGCGCCACCGAGTGGCTGCCCTACATCGAGGCGGCCATGGAAGAGTTTGACATCAACACGCCCGAGCGGCAGGCGGCCTTCCTGGCGCAGATCGGGCACGAGAGCGGCGGCCTGCACTGGTTGGTGGAGCTGTGGGGCCCCACCGAAGCGCAGCGCCGCTATGAGGGCCGCACGGATCTGGGCAACACTGAGCCGGGCGACGGCATCCGCTTCAAAGGGCGCGGGCTGATCCAGACCACCGGCCGCAACAATTACCAGTTGACAGGCGACGCCCTGGGCGTGGACCTGGTGAGCCAGCCCGAACTGCTGGCCCAACCCGAGATGGCCGCACGATCCGCCGCATGGTTCTGGCGCGAGCACGGCCTGAACGAACTGGCCGACGTGGGCGACTTCATGCGCATCACCCGGCGCATCAACGGCGGCACCAACGGCTATGACGACCGGCTGGCCAAGTGGGAAGCGGCCAAAGAGGTGCTGGCGTGAAGACGGCCAGCAAAGTTGCCCTGACGTTCGGCACCGTCATTGCCGGATTCATCCTGATGATCGGCGCATGCATGGGCATTGTCGGCACCGTGTCCACCGCAACCTGGTACGGCGTCAAGGGGATCTGGAAGTGAGCGACGTTCTACAAAGCAAAGAAAGTCGTCCGAACGGATGGAACATTCGGCACTATCCAGACGGACATGCTGGTGGTGTGGCGTTTGACTGTCCCGGCTGCGGTGGAGATAGCTACGTCCCTATCAACACGCCTGATGGATGGGCTTGGAATGGCGATGAACAGGCGCCCACGCTAACTCCATCTTTGTTGCAGCGTTGCTGCCAATGGCACGGCTATTTGACTGCAGGGAGGTTCGTGCCATGCTGAACATCTCCCCGCTCGACCTCGTGCCCAGCTGGGGATGGGCCGGCCTGGTGGCCGCGCTGGCCCTGGCTGCCGGCGTGCAGACCGTGCGCCTGGCGGAAGAAGAGGGCGCCACCGAGCGGGTGCGCACCACACTGGCCAACGAGCGCGCCGATCGGGCGCGCGAGACCACGCAACGCGCCACCGTGGCGCTGGAGGCAACTGGCAATGTACTCAAGCAAGAGCGGCAAGGCGCCGCGCAATCGATGGGGGTGGAACGTGACGCACAAACTCAAGCTCGTGCTGGTGCTGCTGTGGCTGCTGATGCTCAACGTCGCGCTGCAGGGCTGCTCAGCCACATTGCCAGCCTCGACGCCGCCGCCGGTGCCAGTGGACTGCCCACGGCCACCGCCTGTCCCGGCGAGCTTGACCGCGAGCGCGCCGACGCCATCCGTGCCAGGCAAGTACTCGCAGCGTGTGTCCAGGAATATCGAAGCCTGGGACAAGACGCTGACGGGATCGAGCTCAAGCTCGACACCGCCATGAACTACATCGCGCTGGTGCAGCCGCCTGCACAGGCGCCGCCCTGAGTGTCTGGAGCCACCGCGGCCTGGTTTCCTCCAAGTTGACAGGCAGCGGCGACACGCCGGCGGCGGGAAGGTCGCCGGCTAGAGAAATCCCCCGAGGTCCGAGAGGGCCTCGGGGGATTTTTTGCGTTTATGAGCCCTGCGGGGCGTTGCCGATCACCAGTTGGCCCAGTTGCACCACATTGCCGAGCTGGCCGCCCTTGTCGCGCAGCTCGATGCTCGTCTTCGCCACCTTGATCTCAGCGTTCAGGCTGTTGCTGATCGAGTCCAGGCCCTTGGCCATCGCTTCCACATCCGTGGCGCTGATCTCCTTTCGGGCCAGCGCCAGCAGGCTGTTCGCCACGATGCGCCGCAGGTCGCCCTGCGTTGCCACCTGCTCCATGTTCTCCAGGGATTCTGTTAGTGTCTTTGCTGCTTTCATGTTTTGCTCGCTCTCTGTATTTGCGCTCAACGGCGCGGTTGCACTCGACGCAGCGATAGCCGCGCCCGTAAAGGGCGCCAGAGTTCTTAACGAAGAACTCAAGCGGGAAAATCATCTTGCACACGTTGCAGCAGCGGCTCGTCGGAACGGTCTTCTCCGAATTTGGTGGCTTTGGTATCTTCTTTTTGCGCGGCTGTTTAGGCTGCCTGTCCGTCTTTGGCAGCACGGCCTTAAGTTCCCTAGCGGCGCGCTTTATCTCTAATTGCTCGCGTTTCTTTTCAAGAAGCTCGCAAGGTAGTTGGTCGCGACGGATGTCTGTTCCTTGAACCAAGCACTTTCGTAGGTAGCTCGGGATCAGCTTTGCGCGCCCTCTGCGCGCCTTTTCGTTGGCCCGCTCTGCCGCTCCATTTTTCTGCCGCTGCTTTGCCGCCCATTTTTTTGCGTACTCACGCGCCTTAGCTTCGTTCTTAAGCCGCCACTGCCGGTGTGCCTCGACTGAGCAGGTCTTGCATTGCGTCATGAATCCGCCTGCGTTGCGTGATGAAAGAAAAAACTGGCTCACCGGCAAAATTTTGCGACAAGTCCTGCACGTTTTTTTAGCTTCGTCCACCACGGCTATCCCGTCGTTCGAGCCGGAGCCCAACAGCTGGGAAGATTTACGCGCTTCAGTCACGGTGTGCCTTTCACAGCCGCGCCGCGATCTGCTCGGCGGTCTCGCGGTAGTACGTGTTCTGCAGAATGCGGATGTCTTTGTGCCGCGTGATCTTGGCCAGCGTCATCACGTCTGTGCGCCTGGCCAGCCAGGTGGTGGCGGACGCGCGGGCGTCGTGGAATGTCAGGCCCTCGATCAGCAACTGCGCACACAGCTTGCTGAACAGCGTCGACGCTTCGTTGGCATTGACGGTGAACGTGGCCGGGAACAGTTTGACGGCCCGCCGCACGATGGGCACCTCTTGCGCCTGGCCGGCCTTGGTGCTGTCTAGCATGGCCACGCGACGCCGGACGTCGTATCGCGCCGTCAGCACCTCGCTCAGGCGCATGGCAGTGTGCAGGCTGATCCTGAACGCCTTTTGCACCTCGGCTGTCTTGCCTGTCCTCGGCGCGCGCAGCACGCGCTTGATGAGCTGCCACGTCCACACGCTGGTGCGTGGTGCGTTCTCTTTGGGCAGGCGCACGCCCTTGAATGGGTTGTGCTCGATCCATTGCCACTCATCCCGCGCCACGGTGAACAGGTTGCGCAGCAGGTTGGCCTCTCGCTGCACGGTGCTGCCAGACACGGTGGCCAGCCGGGCGTCACGCCAGCGGGCGATGGCCGGCGCGTCGATGGCGCCCAGCGGCGTGGTGTCGCCGATCGCAGCCACCAGGCGCGCGAAGGTGTTGCGCTCCCACTGCTGCGAGCGCTTGCGGGTGGTGTGGCTGGCCTCGTACTGCTCCACGGCCTGGCCAAAGGTGCGCCAGCCCGCGCCCAGGCGCTTGGCGGTGCCTTCCTGCTCGGTTGCCCAGGCTTGAGCCTGCCGCTTGGTATCGAAAGTCTTGGACGTGCGCTGCCCATTGCGCTGCACTTCAGCGCGCCAGCCGGAGCGGAATGGGCGGATGTAGGCCATGTGCGGGAATCGCGCGGGATTTTGTGCGGGGAGCTTTGCGCGATCATACTGTGCCGCCCTGCGTCGCTCCACCTGATAACGTGCCATTACGCACGATGTTCTATAGCGATGGTGCCCGGGGCCAGAATCAAAACCTAGCATTCATGCGGCCTGCAGCGTGTTGTGCGGGTTTTGTGCGGGCTTGCCGCGTGCGAACTTGCGCACATCAGAGGCCAGCCAGACCCTGTGTTTGGGGCCTGAGCCGGGTGCTGGTGCGGGGAAGCCGGGCGACTTCACGAGCACGTCACCAGCGTGCCGGCGTGAGCAGCGCCACATCTCGGCGATCTCATCGAGGGTCATGAGCTCGGGCATCACTATTTCCCCTCCAGCCAGATCTTGATTTCATGGATGCTTGTCTTGCCGATATTGACAAATGAGTCGATCAGCCCGGTTTCCAGGGCTGACTTTAGTTGCTGCACAGTGAACACCTCTTCGCATCGCAACGCATTTTGAATGCGTGGCGAAAGTCCGTCGAACGGACCCAATATCTCCGTCTCTTTCCGAATGGCCTGGAGCACAAGTTGTCGTGCTCGCTCCTTGCTCACTAAAAAAGCCGCGCCAATTTCGGTATAGGTCAGGCCAGCCCGCTTCATTTCCAGTACGTTTTTCAGTGCGGCTCTATCCCAATGCCGCTGCGGTGCGGACTTGTTCTTCTGTTTGCCAATGCAGCCTTCGGCAACCGACTCTGATTTGTGGCGATGCTCAGGGTTGTGGCAACTCCAGTACTTCACATGGATGGTGTGCCACGTCGCCTTCGGCTTCGTTGTCATGATCTATCCTCCAGCATCGGCTTCACCAGCCAGTTGAACGTTGACTCGATGGCCAGCACCAGGTAGTAGCTGAACATGGCGGCCAGCCAGTAGTCGTGCTGCATCAGACTGAGGGCGATCGCGGCCGGGTTGGAGATCAGCCAGGCGACGAATGCCCACGGCATCCAGCGGCTGGGTTTGCGCAGCAGTGTGGCGCCGATCATGCCGGTGATGGCGGCGAGGATCTGTAGGGTGAGGGCAAGTGTCATTTGGCGGTGCCTTCAAACATGTCGAGCGTGCGATCGCAACGGGGTGGAGGAGTGGCTTGGCCGTGCGGGATGAATGCAATGCACTTCACTTCGCCGTTGTCGAGCTGGCGCCACTCCACGGCCTCTCCACGAAACGACGCGGCGATGATCTCGCACAGCTCGTTGTCGTCGCATTCGTCCAGCGGCTCCCCGTCGCGGATCGCCTTGTCGCGGGCGCAGCGCCCGCAAGCATCCTCAATGAACGAATAGCCTTCGGTGCCGTTGCTCGGCATCCACTGTCGGCCTGGAAGCGGCTCAGGTGTTGGTATGTACGCCACCGTTTTCTCCAGTTGTTGCAACAGGCTCAAGTCGATAGCCCTCTTGATCTCTCAATCTGAGCCAAGCCGCGCGTTGCACAGTCCTGTTTCGACCTCTGCAAAGCCCGTTCATGAGCACAGACAGGGCCTCGCCACTCGTTGGGCGCGGCTCAACCATGCGGCGTCCCTTGCCAGGGTGCGCGCGGTGTCCAGCCGCTCGGTGAGCAGCTGGATGTGCGGGGCCTTGTCTCGCGCGGCGTTGGCCCGAGCGATGAGCGTGACCATGGCCATGCACTCGCTGTACAGATCCCGGCCGAGTGTGAGCTTGACGTCGCGCGGCATCTGCCGCGTGAAGCCCATCGTCAGTGTGACGAGCTCGTAGCAGAGCTTGTAAATCGGCAGGTCCTGGTGCATTGCCATGGGGTGTGCGCTCGGTGCGGGGTTAAAGGATCAAAGGGTCAAATAAACGATCTGCGGGCGGGACGGACGCGGCGCTGGGTGCCCTTGTCGCGGGTGAGGTAGCTGATGCCGTACTCAAAGTCCTGGACCCAGGCGTAGTAGCGGCCGTCCTGCGTGCTCGACCAGTAGTAGCCTTCCTTGTTGAACGATTCCGGGCAGTGCACGAAGGCGGCCATCATTTCGGCATGGGCGGGCAAGTACCACTGTTCGCCCATGCCGCGGCAGTACGCGGCAGCGGGGTGCGGCTTGCCGCTGGCCAGCAGGGCGGCGGTGTTGGCGGCGCCGTCGTAGTGGTCGTTGGCGTTGTCGATGGTGTCGTCGGGCCCGTAGGTGAGCTGCTCGGTCGACTCGGCACCAAAGATCAGGTGGTACGCGCGCAGATCGCCACGGGAGGGCATGAGGCAGCAGTAGGTTTCGCCGGGGGCGAGCTCGGGGGTGGCGGGTGCAGGGGCCTGCTCCTTGGTCTTGAAAGCAGCCGTGGACAAGGGGCCGGCAAACAGCGTGGCCAACAGGTTGGGCTGGCCGTTGTCGTGCAGGTGGACGGCCTTGGTGTGGATGGTGATTTGCATGGTGCGTGGTCTTTCGGGCGGGTGGTGGGGTGATCAGTCTTCGTCGCCGTCCGCGTCGGCTTGCGCGGCATGGCCAAACAGGTCTTGCGTGCTGACGTCGTCGGCACGGTTGAGGATGTCTTTGCGGATCGACGCGGCGTCGACGCCGTAGTGGTTGGCCATGGCCAGCAGCTGCCCGGGCTTGTTGGCGCTGCCGTAGTAGCCGTTCTGGTGCACGTTGGTGATGAGCGCGCAGTCGAGCATGAGGGTGGTGAGCTGCTCGGCCGTCATGCTGTCGATGCGCTTGCCCAGTTCGTCGCGGTTCTTGGTCTGGTACAGGTGCTGCAGCAGCTCGCGCTCGCGAAACTGCACGCCGGCGAAGGTGGTGTGCGCCACCATGCGCAGATCGAACGCGTCGCGCGCTCGCAGGGCGGCCGCCGCGCGGGTGGCCATGAACACGGCGATGTAGGCCTTGGTCTCTTGCGCGGCCTTGGCTTCGGCTTTCTCGCGTTCCTGCTGCTGTTTGGCGTACAGGTCTTGCTGCTTCGGCGCGGCGTCTTCGACCTTCACGCCGAAAGCCTTGATGTCGGCACGTTTGACGGCCTCCACTGTCTTGCCGGTGCGCGGGTCCTGGATGGTGATGACCTTGGGCTTGGCGGGGTCGCTGTCGGCGATCTGCTTGAGCTCTTTGCGCACGTCCTTCAGGGCAATGTAGGCGCCCTTGACGTCGCCGCCGGCGCTCAGGGCGTTCTTGGCGGCGTTGCCAGCCAACACGTGCTTGCCTTTTGCCTCCATGGCCTCGGCCTGGCGCTTGAGGTGTGCGGCCTTCTTGGCGGCAAAGCAGTCCGGGTCCAGACAGATGTTGGCGCTGCCCTTGGCATAGTTGCCTTGCCACGTCCACAGGTGCTTGTGGTCGATGACGTCGCTGTACAGCTCGGGCGTGTTGCCGCTGCGTTGCGGGCAGGTGGTGCAGGCGCCGGCGTCGGGGAGCAGGGTGGCGTCGTCCGTCGGGAAGATGGCGTCGTGCTGCAGATCCAGGCTGAAGTGCTCCAGCAGCTGGTCGCGCACCTTGCGGAAGGGCTTGGGCTCGTTGTAGCCCTCGCGCTCCAGCGCGATCGCCAGCGCCTTGAGCTGCAGCTTGCCCGCGGGCACGCGCGCCACCAGGGTGGCCACCTCGGGCAGGAGCTTGCCCTCTGCCATGGCAGCGGCACCTTCGTCGCACAGGGTGGCCAGCTTGAGGTAGTTATACACACGGGTGCGGCTCTTGCCAATGTGCTCGGCCAGCTGCTCTTTGGTGACGCCGTGCGTGGCGATGTAGTGGGCGTAGCCGCGTGCCTCTTCCATGGGGGAAAGGTCTTTGCGGTGCAGGTTCTCGATGGCCTGCAGCTGGGCGGCCTGTGCGGGCGTGAGCTGGCGCACGATGGCCGGGATCTGCGCCACGCCGGCGAGCTTGGCGGCGCGGTAGCGGCGGTGGCCAAACACGATCTCGTACACGTTGACGGGCTTGCTGTGCTCGCCTGGCTTCAAAGGCCGCACCAGGATGGCCTGCATGACGCCCACGTCTTTGATGGTGTCTGCCAGCTGCTGCAGGTCGCCGGCGTCGAACGTGGTGCGCGGGTTGGACGGGGATTCGAGCAGCTGCTCCAGGTGCAACTGCACCACGACGTTCTGCGCGGGGTCGGTGTAGAGGTTGACGTTCTTGTAGGTGATGGGCGGCGCAACATCAGTGGGCTCGGCCAGGGCGGTGCCGTCGTCGGCGCTGTATTCCTTAAGGCTCATGGTGTGGATCTCCAGGTTGGGGTGGGTCAGTTGATTGGGTTGCCGGCCAGATCGGTGACGCGGCCGTCGCGGTAGTAGCGCCGGTTGCCGATCCGGCTGGGGTGCTGCAGGTGGTCTTTGCCCTCGTGGCGGCAGGGCATGAAGTCGAGCCGCTGCCAGTAGTCGGCGTCCGGTGCTTGGCGCCACGGCGCCGGCGCGAGGGGCAGGCCGCGTGCGCGTTCGCGCAACAGGGCCAGGGTGACGGCCTTGGTGTTGCGGCGGGTGGTGGTGGACTCGCTGAGCTCGCGCCGCCTGGCCAGCTTGGCAAACGGGTCGGCCAGCTTGGCACGGCCGCGGCCGGTGAGCTGCAGGGTGGGCTCTTTGGTGGTGGCGTCTTGCGCCAGGTGTTTGAGCGTCTGCAGGTTGCGCAGCATGACCTTGACGGTGGCGCGCTGCGTGGTGTGGAAGGCCTTGCAAACCTCGGCCTCGGTTTGCGGGCCGTGCACCTCGATGTGGCGCAGCAGCTGGAACGCGCCGTCGGACATGAAGCCAAAAGCGCCGCGCAGGGTGCTCAGTGGCTCGGGTTGGGTGACACGCGCAGGGCGGTCCAGGGTGGCGGCGTCTGTGGTCATGGTGTGGTGGTGGCAAAGAGGTCGGGCGTGGCGGCCGGGGCGGGGGCGCTGTCGGCCAGGGCCGGCAGCATGGCGATGTGGGAGACGTTGGGCGCAATGACGCGCATGCCCACCAGCGGCGCGCGGAACTGCAGCCGCGTGCCCTTGCTGTACTGGCGGGCCAGCTGCTCGACCACGGCGCGCTGGTCGGGGGCAAAGGGTTGCTCCAGATGCATGTGCGGGCGCAGCGGCGTGTCGCATTCCACGTCGATGCACAAGACCGGCACCTCGTGGCCTTCGCCGTCGAGCATGCGGGTGCGGACTTCAGGCCGGCGCAGCACCGTGCCGATGTACTCGGCCTGTGCGTCGGTGGGCAGTGCGGACGTCTGCATGGTGTCAGTGGTGCAAAGTCAAAATGACCAAAGGGTCAAATGAACAATCTGCGGGCGGGACGGACGCGGCGGTGGTAGTCCTTGGTGTTGAGGTTGCTGGTGCCGTTCTCAAAGTCCTGGACCCAGGCGTAGTAGCGGCCGCCCTGCGTGCTCGACCAGTAGTAGCCGTCTTTCTTGAACAGGTCTTTGCAGTGCATGTGGGCCAGCTGCAGCTCGCCGATCGCGGGGAGGTACCAGTCTTTGTGGCCGTCGTGCGCGCAGGCGGCGCAGGCCATGGCGGCGGGGAAGTCCTGGCCGGCGATGTCGCAGGCGGCTTGAGTGTTGGCAGCGCCGTCCGTCCAATGGCCGGTGTTGGGCGCGTCTTTGCCGTAGGGGCCCCAGGCCATGTCTTCGATGTCGCAGCCGGGCGGCGCGATGATGAGGGCAAAGGTGCGGCCGTCAACGCTGCGGCTCAGGCCGGCGAAGTAGCCGCCCTGGCCGGGCCAGAGGGCGCCGAGGGCGGGGAGTTGAACAAGGCTGTTTTGGCCGGCGACTGTGGTGGTGCTTTCGGGCATGGGGGATCTCCAGGTTGCGGTTGAGGGAAGGGGGAAAGCGATCAGCAAAGCGGGAACACGTTGGCGAGCAGTGCCAACGTGCCCAAGAGCACGACAACGGCGAAGGCGACCACGGCCAGCACGCCGGCTGTCCACGGGGTCTCGACGGGGATGTCAGTGATGGCGGGGTCGCGCGCCGTGTCGACGCGCTGGCCACCGTTGCGTTGGTTCATGGCTGCACCTCGGCAAAGACGGTGCGGGCGCCACGGCGCGGGATGCACGCCAGGCGGTTATCGGCCGTCCAGGTGTAGGTGGCCTCGCCGTACTGGCCGCGGCACAGTGCGGCGGCGGCCATGTCGCGGCGCTGGGCGCGCTGGGCTTGTGCTTGGGCGTCTTTGAGGGCGCTGCTGGCGGGCCAGTCGGCGCTGTGGTCGGCCAATACGGTGGGGCCGAACCAGCCGAGCAGTGCGGCGAGCGTGGTGCCGCCGATGGCAGCGGTGAGGGTCTTCAGCATGGGGCGCTCTCCAGTGGTTGCTTTTGCACGCCGCCGAAGGGCCCGAGCACCAACCGGCACGCGGGCGCAGCCTGGCCGTCATAGGTGAGCAGGCCGGTGACTTCGCGTTGGTTGTGGCGGCGCTCGAACGTCGCCTTGTTGCGGTACCAGCGCCAGGCGCGCGTGACGCTGGTGACGTGCTGCTCGGCGCCGGTCTCTGGCACGCGCACGGTGCAAGCCTTGCCGTGCGTGGCGTCGGCGTAGTGGTTGACATTGGCGCTGGCCATCACAGCACCTCGACCTGCACCAGGTTGCCGAAGTCGTCGACCACGGCGCGATAGAAGATGCCAGGCGGCAGGCCGGTACCGTCAAACACCCAGTGCTGGCGGCGGTCTTGCCGGCGACGGCCCCAGGCGGCGTCTGCGTGGCAGCGGTGCAGGCCCTCGCTGATGACGGGCGCCATGGCGCGCGCCAGGCGCTGTGCAGGCGTGTGCATGTGGGCGACGGCGTCGAGGGTCAGCATGCCGGCACCTGTTCAGTGTGCGCGGCATAAGCCTCGTCATCTGCACGCATTGCTTCCAATGCGGCACGCTGGTCGACGAGCCCGTAGCGGCCCAGGTGAAATGGGGTATTGCCCGGGATGTTGAACGTGATGGTGCGTGCGGTGACGTTGGTGATCATTCTGGCACCGCCGTGTGCATGACGCTGGAGCCTTCCCAGCAGAAGAGCAGGCCGCCAAAGTGGGCTGCTGTTTTCAGGGATGCATTCACCCTTTCTTTCAGCGCGTTGTACGCGGCGGAATAGGCAAGCTTGACCTCTTCGCTGCGGCGCTGCTTGTGAGCGCGATCAGCCTCTTTGTCCATCAACGAGGCAGTCTTGATCGCGGCAAGGTAGTGCCGGGCAAAAATCTGGGCGTATTCCCGCTCGGCGATGCCGCTGCTGGCGGCTGCTGCGGGTTGTGTTGCTGTGTTGCTTTGCATGGCTCACTCCGTGGTGGAATGGCTCAATAATCACATATCGTGTTAATCCTGTCAACACGAATTGTGTTTTATTTTTGCGCTAGAGCAAACTTTTCCGGTTTGCAGGCGGATCGGGCGGCTGGCGCGTTGTGTCTGAATATGCTTTCCACTACCGCGCTGCTGTGCCTTGTGATTGCTGTTCACGACGGCGACACGCTGCGTGTGCGGTGTGACGGCGTTGCATCACCGGAGCCCATCACGATGGTGCTGCGGCTGGCCGAGGTGGACGCGCCGGAGATGAATCAGCCGTGGGGCCGCGCAAGCCGCGATGCGCTGCGCGCGATGTGTCTGCAAAAGCGCGCGACGGTCACGCCTGTGACGCTGGACAGGTACGGCCGCACCGTGGCGCACGTGGCCTGCAAAGGCGTGGATGCGTCACGCCGGCAGGTTGAGCGTGGGATGGCCTGGGTGTACGTGAAGTACGCGCCGCAAGACACTCCGCTGCTCGCGCTGCAGGCGAGCGCGCAGCATTATCGGCGCGGGTTGTGGCGGGATGCGCAGCCGGTCAATCCGGCGCAGTGGCGTCACCCTGGTAGGTAGGCGCTACTGCGCCAGCGTCTTGCGGTGGGCCACTGCGGCGGGTGAGTTGAGCGGGATGAGTTGGGCAGATCCGCAGGCCGGGCACGCGCGGTGCTTGGAGGTGAGGCGCCACACGCTGTAGATGAGGCCCGGCACGATGAAGCACAGCCACAGCAGCAGCTCCACGCCCATGCTGCCCTTGGTGACGTCTTTGGGCTCGGCCTCGGTGCCACAGGCGATGCAGTGCATGCGTCCGCCGTCTTCTGACATGCCCTGCTTGAAGCCCTGCCATACCTTGGACAGCACCAGCCACAGCACGGCAATCAGCAGGCCATATTTGAAAACATCCACACCGTTCATAGGGTCCTCCAATCGCGCAACGGTACGTCAACACGCCGCCTGGTGTCAATCCGACTGGCTATGCGGCACGCTTGTGCGCGGGAACATGATCACCCGCGCCAGGCTGCGTTGGCGGTGCCTGTCGTGACTGCAGATACTCGGCAAACCGAAGCAGCTCGTCCAGTGCGGCGGCGGGTAGGCGGTCAATGATGGCTGCGAGCTTTTTGCGCGGGTCGATGGTGTAGGTGCCGCCCGCCTCATTGATCGCGTTGCTTTTACCACCAGGTGGTAAAAGGTCGATGGTGCTGAGATCGTCCACATCGGGGCCAGACATCAACCAGCTCAGCGGAACGTTCAGGGCAGCGGCGATCTCGACGATCTTGTTGCCGCCGCTGCCGGTGCTTCTGTTCTCCAGGTTGCCTATTGCGGATTGGTTCTTGTAGCCAACCTTCTCTGCCAAAGTCTCTCCCGACATGCCGCGATAGTTCCGGGCCTGCCGCATCCGCTCACCGATGGTTTTCATTGTGTGTTGATTGAACACGCAAGGTGTCAACACGTGGTGTTGATTTAATAACACGTTACGTGTTAGCATGGCGGCCATGGACATGAAAACCACCGAACACCCGATTGACCGGGCCGCGCGCATCGTCGGTGGGCGTGCGCAACTTGCGTCGATGTTGAATGTGACGGTGCAAGCTGTTGGCAATTGGGTGACCCGGGGTATCCCGCTCGACCATTGCCCTTATATCGAGCAATTTACAGCTGGCGCCGTGACATGCGAAGACATGCGGCCCGACAAGGTGGACTACTTTGCCAGGCTGCGGTCGCGCACGGTGCCTATCCAAGACCAAGGAGCCGCATAAATGCCCGCACCGTCTTCCCCAGTTTCTCCCCGCCGCCATCAAGCCTGGCGCGCTGCAAACCTCCTGACGTGTGAGTCTCCTCCCGGCCCGGCGCAGTCAAGCGCCGGTGTCTTGGCGCACCAGGGCGGCGGGGATATTTCCAATCCGTGGTGTGGATCTGCTGGTGCGCATGGTGCAAAAAATTTTGCGCCGCGCTGCACCTGAAACGCACTGAAACTTTTTGTCATCTTGATTCAGGTGGTGATGCCATGAGACAAGTCGAGATCAACTTCGAGGGCGGGCTGCTGGTGCAGTTTCCGCACTTCCGTGAGGTGTTGCAGGCTAGTGTGTCGGGCTGTGGCCGCGCACTGAAGGCCGTGGCCGCCGATCTGGAGATGACCAGCAGCGAGCTGAGCCGCAAGCTGGCAGACAACCCGAACGACCCGGTGAACTTCCCGCTGCAGCGTCTGCCGGACCTGATGCGTGCCACCGGAGACAAGCGGCCGCTGTACTGGCTGATCGAGGCGTTCCTCGACGATGCGCCGGACGTGCGGCGCAGGCGTGCCACTGCTGAGCTGGAGGACATGCTGCCGCGGCTGCGGCAGATTCTGGCGGAGGTGCAAGGGTGAGCGTGGCGGGCAAGTCCACCGGGCGCCCGATGGGCGTCGTGCGTCAGGCACTGAGTCAGGCCGCACAGGAGCTGGTGCCGGTGGTGCGCGAGCGATCAGACGGCGCGCACCAGGGGCCGACGCTGCTGGAGCTGGCGCGCCATGCCGGCGTGGGCTACGCGGCAGCACGCAACACGGTAAGCGATATGCGGCGTGCCGGCACGTTGACGATTGTGAGCCACCGCAGGGTGGAGCACCGCAATCGGCCGGTGGCGGAGTATGCGCCAGCCGAGGTGACTGCCGAGGCGCGCACGACGGGCGGGTTCATGGTGTTGGATTACGTCGTCAATGGTTGGGCGAGGTAACGGGCGCCCATGACATCAAAACCCCGGACTGGCGGCTCTTCATTGCCGCCGATCAATTTCGCGGCCCTGGCCGATGCACTGCTCGCCCGAGCAAGCACCTTGGTGCCTGCATGGTTACCGGGTGGAGCGCAGCGAGGCCATGAGTATCAGTGCGGGTCGCTGTCGGGTGGCTCGGGCTCCAGTTGCTCGGTCAACCTGAACAACGGCCGCTGGTCTGACTTTGCGACGGATGAGAAGGGCGGCGACCTGGTGTCGCTGTACGCTGCCATCCATGGCCTGGAGAATGGCCGCGCCGCCGTGGAGCTGGCGCGTGAAGAGGGCCTGGAGGATGTGGCCGGCGTGCAGCCGGCCCGCGCAGGCTCATCCAGTGAGCCACCCCGGCCGCCACGGCCTGCGCCGCCGCCTGCCGCGCCCAAGCGCGAAGAAGAGAAGTGGCGCACTGTGTCACCGGTGCCGGACATGGCGCCGCCAGTGAACTTTGTGCACCACTACCGGCCGGCCGAGACCATCCAGCATGTGGCAGAGTACCGCGCGGGCGGCGATCTGTTTGGCTACGTGGTGCGTTTTGCCACAAGCGATGGCGGCAAAGAGACGATCCCGCGCACCTGGTGCCTGAGCGAGCGCAGTGGCACGGCCAAGTGGCACTGGCGCACGTGGGATGAGCCGCGGCCGCTGTTCTTCCCGTCACACTTGTGGCCGGTGCCTGAGCGCACCGTGGTGCTGGTAGAAGGCGAGAAGAAGGCCGAGGCGCTGCAGGCGCTGCTGGATGCAGGCGCACCTGGCGTGTACCAGGTGGCCAGCTGGCCCGGTGGCTGCAAGGCGTGGCACAAGGCGCGCTGGGACTGGCTCAATGGCTGCTGCGTGATGCTGTGGCCAGACTGCGACTCGCACCGCGAGAGATTAACTAAGGCCGAGCGCCTGGCGTGCGGGAATGACGAACTGGCGCAGGCCGTGGCGCAGCAGGCCAAGCCGTTCTTGCCGGCAGACAAGCAGCCGGGCAAGGCGGCCATGCTGGGCATTGGTGCGCTGTTGCGCGACACGCAGGGCTGCTCGGTGCAGATGCTGCCGATCGAGGGGCCGGGCGTGCTGCCTGACGGCTGGGATTGTGCGGACGCGATCAACACAGACGGATGGGATTACGCCCGTGTGGCGGCGTTCTTTGCCACTGCCTATGCCTTGCCCTTGCCCGTTGCGGGAAACCCCGCCACGGACGCTGGCGGGGGCGGGGATGGCAAAAAAATCGACGGTCTCGCTGACGCACCAGACGGAGATGGCGATGGGGGTGATGACGCCGATGGCTGGAAGACCATTCGCGGCAAGCGCTGCCCGCCCTGGCTGGTGCCGTACTGGGACAAGGATAAGTTGCGCTGGCTGGTGAGCCGCAAGCTGGTGATCGCTGCGTTGACGCACGACGATGCACTGGGCCAGGTGCTGGCGCTCAATGAGTTGAGCAACAACATCGAGGCGCGGCAGGACTGGCCGTTCTTGCATGGCAAGGCAGGGCCGATCACGAATGCGACGGATCTGCTGCTGGGCAATTACCTGAGCCAGCAATACGGGCTGCCGGCCATCAACCGCTCAGCCTTGATGGAAGGCATTGAGACGGTTGCGCACGCGAGGCCGTTTCACCCGATCCGCGAATACCTGCAGGCGCTTGAACACGACGGCACTGCGCGCATCGACAAGTGGCTGGTGCATGCCCTGGGCGAGCGCCCTGAGACCTTGCCACCGCCGTTGCTCGAATATCTGCAGCTGGTGGGCCGCTACTGGCTGCTAGGCATGGTGAACCGGGTGATGCACCCGGGCTGCAAGTTTGACTATTGCCCGGTGCTGGAAGGCCCGGGCGGCCTGGGCAAGAGCACGCTGGTGGAAATGCTGGCGGGCTCGCCTTACTTCAGCGACACGCACTTCGATGTGGCGCGTGGCAAGGAGGGGCAGGAGCAGGTACAGGGCCTATGGCTGTATGAGATCGCCGAGCTGGCGAACTTCGGCAAGGCAGAGATCGGGCTGATCAAGGCGTTCATCACGGCCAAGGTGGACCGATACCGGCCATCGTACGGGCGCACGGTGGAAGCCTACGCGCGCCAGTGTTTGCTGGTGGGCACGACCAATGAGAGCACATACCTGCGAGACCGCACAGGCAATCGGCGCTTCTGGCCGATCCCAGTGCGGCAGCGGATCAACTTTGCATGGATCGCCAAGTACCGCGACCAGCTGCTGGCTGAGGCCTACGCCCTGTACCTGCAGGGCGCCCAGTACACGCCATCGCCAGAGGATGAGGCGCGGCTGTTTGTGCCGATGCAGGAAAGCCGCCTGGTGGAGACGGCGGTGCTCAGCGAGCTGCTGTCGGTGTTGACACGCTCGCCCACGGTGTCAGGAATCGGCGCTGTGGTCAATGAGCTGGCGGACTTTGTGACGCTGTCGGAGCTGACATTGGCGCTGGGCGTGGACGCTGCCAAGAGCAACGCCGCTTTGGAACAGCAGATCCGCTCGTGGCTGGACCACGAGGGCTGGTCGCGCGAGAAAACCATGCTCAAGGGCGTGCGGCGCTGGGGATACCGACGGCCAAAGAACTGGCCGGCACCCGAGCCGCTGCCCGCAAGCAATTCGAGCCCTGTGCCGCCTGGCGCAGCGGAACCATCAACTCCAGACAACAAGGGTGCCGATGATGCGCCGTTTTGAGCTATTGGTGCTCAAGCCGGTGCAACAAACGCGCCGTGCTGCAAGTGCAACGAGAGGCGAGATTCGCGGTTGCACGCCCGAAGGGCTGGGAGGCATAGAGCGCTCCCATTGCGGCGCGGTGGCGGGGAAGTCGGCGCACGGGCCCATGACCTGACGCGCAAGTGTCCAAGGTGTCCAGCCTTTCCATGGAGTGCTGGAAGTACTGTGATTTGCCAGATTGGCAAGTTGCAGCTGCTGCATGGCTGCAGCCACCCACAGCCAGTAATGCGCAGGCCTGCCCACCGGGGCGGGCGCAGGTGCTCGCGCACGTGCGCACCGCTCGATCTCACGATGTTTTCTCTATAGAAAGGACTGGACACCATGGACACAGCACCGGCAGCCGAAGTGCCCGATGTGAACGCGGGCATTGCCTATATCAAGGCCAACATGCCAGAGACGTACAAGTCCATCCGCGCCAAAGCGGCAGAGATCGGCAACCTGGCCTATTCCCTGGTGCGCCGCGCATTGGCGGGCGAGGCCAATTGCTTCTATGCCTGCGAGCGTGGCCATGTGATTGGCCAGCCGGTGACGGCAGCCGACATCGATGCCGAGGTGGCGCGGATGATGGTGCGCTTTGGCAGTACACACGTCTGCATCTGGGGCCCGGCGGTGGTGCAACCGAAGGCGGAGGCGACCGATGGCGCGCATTGAGTGGATCAAGCTGCGGCTGAACAACTGGGCGTTGTGGAAAGACCGCGAGCAGTCAGGCGGCCTGGGCTTTGCCAGCCGCTCGTCATTTCTGCGGGAAGCGGGGCAAGGATATCGGGAGGCCGTCATCCCGGTGGACGACGTCGATGCCGAGTTGACGAACCAGGCGGTGGAATCACTGCGCCCGGCCAAAGGGCATTTGTACGAGACGCTGCAGTGCATCTATCCGCAAGGTTTGGGTGTGCGTGAGACGGCGCGCCGGCTGGGCAAAGGTGAGTCCACCATCCATGCGCACCTGGATCAGGCAGATCAGGCGCTGGCATTGTGGTTTCGGGAGCGTGCCGATCGTGCGCAACAGCAGCGCGCCGGGACTTTTCCAACATAGACTTTTTTCATACATTTGCTGCAAGCTGTGCGCAACGTGTGACCATCACCCGCACTGACCACGCAGCGAGGCCCGGCAACATCACGTTGACCGGGCCTTCTTTATGGCGCAAGCAGCACCCCGACCCTGTACTTATCCCGGCTGCGGCGCCCTCGTGCACGGTGGCGCGCGTTGTGAGAAGCACGAGGTAGCGGCTTGGGTAAAGAAGCCCACTGCAGCAAAGCGAATCACTGGCCGCCGCCTGCAAGCGATGCGGGCGTCGCTTTTCCAGAGGCAACCGTTGTGCGTGATATGCACGCGGCATGGTCGTGTGACATTGGCAACGGAACGGGATCACATCCTATCTCTTGCCGAAGGTGGGGCAGACGATCCGAGCAATGAGCAGGCCCTGTGCCATGACTGCCATGAGGCAAAGAGCCTGGCCGAAGCAATGAGGGCTCGTGGCCAGATAGGTCGATGACCGGTCGGCATGGGGTAGGGGGAGGCAAATGTTTGGAGCGTCCTACCGGAAACAGATCGGAAGAGCGTCGT
>ERZ650308.657-NODE-657-length-18707-cov-4.140896_pt1 | contig 18707 bp, 13 predicted proteins | sample MGYA00376244_ERZ650308 | MGnify/ENA primary metagenome ERZ650308 (study PRJEB26733, sample SAMN07839295) | wastewater metagenome | biome: small river; feature: stream; material: water | place: USA: North Carolina | collected 2016-04-26 ... | reverse complement strand
ATACTGTCGTTGCCTTTTTTAATGTAAATCAGAGGCGTTTCAAACCAAACCGTTGGAAACTGCGTCATCGATAAAAACGCCTGATCCGAGTTCAAGCCTTTGTACGTATCGCTTTTGCTGACTTTTCGCAACAATTCGGATGAAAAAGTATTGATAGGCTTCATACGTCCACCCTCATCTTGAATCACCAAACGTCCGAATCGTTCTGCTTGTTCTTCGGGCACTTTATATTTTAGCAACGAATCAATATAATTGATTTTGGCTTGACTCTTTAAAGCCTGTGCAGCCGGTTTCGCTTGATGCGCATGACCATCATGATCTTGCGCCTGAAGTGAAAATGAACACAAAACAAACAAAAGCAGTAACAACTTCTCTTTCTGTTTTTTTACTGCATCTAATTTTCGTTTAACGTCATTAAAACGTGTGTTTTTATCAAATAGGATTGCCATCATAGCGAAAAACAATAAGAAATATCCAATGTAGGTTATCAAGGTTCCCCAATAATCGTGGTTTACAGAAAGTACCGTTCCTTTTTCATCGGGACTAAAAGAAGCCTGAAAAAATCGGTAGCCTCCGTGATCTAGAATATGGTTCATATAGATATCGGCATCAAATGATTTTTTAGGATCTTGAACTGTTACTTTACTTTCGTATGACGAATAACTTTTTTCTGTTCCCGGGTATTTTTTGGCAATAAAATCATTCAATTTGATTGCAAAGGGCAATTCATACAACTTACTTCCAAATGCCAACGTAAAATCTAATTTTCCAATTTTAAAATTCTTCGGTTCTCCTTGTTTTCCTTTGGTTCCAACTAGTGTTACACTTTCTGACTTGCCTTGTGACGTCACTAAAACACGTAAGGCATCGTTTCCTTCTTTTGCTTTAAAATTAGAGCTAGAAACAAGTTCTTGAACCCCTTTTACAGGCTGGTCTGGGAAAACAAATTGAGCGTTTGCTAAGTTATACAACGAACGAAACATTAATGGCTGTTGTATTTCTTTATCAACTTTTCCTTGAAATTTATCCGCCATTCGCATAAAGCCGCCTTCAAACGGAGCTTGCAAAGTGGTCGTGGTCCCGTCGGTAACAATATTAATGGCTCCTTTGGTAGGTTTATTTAACGTAATCAATACATTATGAATGTTCTGAATTTCGCCTTCCACCAAAAAATGTTCATGACGTGAACCATCACTAGATTCTACCAATTTCAAATGAAATTTACCCGTTGGACTTGGTTTGATCGATTCTTTTGCATCGAGGATAAATTCTTGAAATGTAATTTGAAATGGAATTTCATTAAAATCGTCTTCCAATTCAAAATAGCTATTTGCTTTGGGTGAAAGCAACAAAGGTTTTTCATACGTTTTGCGTTTCATTTGACCTTTGTAATCTCCATCCACAAAAAGCGTTAAGAAACTTTTATCAGAATAAAATTGCTTTGAAGATTCCCCTTCTTGAATAGGCATAACACCTTCATAACTGATATAACGGGTAATTCCTGCTCCGATAAGAATAAAAATAAAAGCCAAATGCAAGAGCAACGTTGCCCATTTTTCTTTTTTGTGCAATTGATAGCGTTTGATGTTCCCAAAGAAATTAATAAGGAAAAAAACATGAATCACCTCAAACCACCAGGCGTTGTAAATCCATATTCTAGCCGTGTCTGTGTTATAAGCACTTTCAATAAACGTTCCAGCTGCCATGGCTGCTGCATAGACTATAAACAAGAGCGCCATCAAACGGGTCGAAAATAAAAAAGAAAAGATATTTTTATTCATAATTCGGGTATTTTTTATCACTACAAAAGTAAATTAAATTACTTGTTTATTTGATCATTATGGTATTTTAAGACTAATTTAAGAAGTGGTTATTCCTGAGCATCTTCTTCCGTTTCATGCGACTTAGAGTAATTTCTCCATTTCTCAATACAATCGGCCATGTCTTTTGGAATTTCGGTATCAAATCGCATGTATTCATTGGTCGTAGGGTGAACAAAACCTAATGTTTTTGCATGTAACGCTTGACGTGGCAATGTCTTGAAACAGTTATCAATAAATTGCTTGTATTTTGTAAAAGTAGTTCCTTTAAGTATCAAGTTTCCTCCATATCGTTCATCGTTAAACAAGGTATGACCAATATGTTTCATGTGCACGCGAATTTGATGTGTTCTACCGGTTTCTAATTTGCAAGAAATAAGTGTAACATACCCCAAACGTTCGATAACTTTATAATGGGTAATAGCTGGTTTTCCAACTTCGGGATCATCAAATACAGCCATTTGCATGCGATCTCTCAAATGACGTGAAATATTGCCTTCAATTGTACCTTGATCTTCTTTCACGTTACCCCAAACAATTGCAATGTATTCCCTTTCGGTAGTTTTGGCTTCAAATTGTTTGGCCAAATGCGTCATGGCGGCTTCGGTCTTTGCAATTACTAACAAGCCTGTAGTGTCTTTATCAATTCGATGCACCAATCCGGGACGCTCAGAGCTATTCATCGGTAAATTTTCAAAATGATAGGCCAAAGCATTCACCAAAGTTCCGGTGTAATTTCCGTGACCAGGATGTACAACAAAATTGGCAGGTTTATTAATTACCAACAAAGCAGCATCTTCATAAACAATATCCAATGGAATGTTTTCTGGTAGTACCGTATTGTCAAACGGTGGATGTGAAAGCATTATCCTTACAACATCGAGTGGTTTTACTTTGTAGTTTGATTTAACCGGAATATCATTTACATAGATGTCGCCATTGGTAGCGGCATTCTGTATTTTATTTCGAGTGGCATTTTGTATAAAACCCATCAAAAATTTATCGATACGCAAAAGTGCTTGACCTTTCGGAACTTCAACTTTAAAATGTTCAAATAAATCGTCTTCTAGTTCGCTTGTTTCGGGATTATTCTGCATTGGTCAGTGTATCTACTTGATTTTCATTTTGAATAAGGGAATCGATTTCTGTGGAGTCAAAAACAACTTTTCCGTCTCCTAAAACCAAATCAATCTTAGACGATTTAAGGACTTTGGTTCCAGGTTTTATTTCCTTACCGTTCATCATCATTTTTCGCACCATGTCTTTACCAATGTAGGGAACATAGGTGATCTCTCCTTCTAATAAACCGATTGATTTTAAAGTTGGGACAGCTTGTCGGTACGTTTTCTCAATCAAATCAGGTACTGCAACCATCGTAAATGTAGCAGCATTTAATTTGATATAAATGGTTCTTCCTCCTTTTACTTTGGATCCTGCGGTAGGTTCTTGCTGAACGATGGTTAACTTTTGAAAAGCAGGGTTATAATCTACGGTATCTATGATTTCATAATCCAAATCCAATTCACTCAATTTATCTTCGATTTGTTCTGGAGTTAAATTGGCTAAATTTGGAACTGTAATTTCATCCCCATGATGGGTAATAAAAGTAATCCAATGAAAAAAAGCAAAGGCTAAAACAGCTACTAATACTAACGCAGCTACCATTTGCGCAACAAATACTCGACTTGAAAGATATTTACCTAAACTCATAAAAAATTTATTTATCGCAAAGATATAATTTTTAGTACCAACATTTATGCTATTTTTGTATAGTAATTAAAATTAAATCCACAATGAACGTAGCTGTAGTTATGGGCGGATATTCTGAAGAGTCAGTAATATCATTGCGAAGCGGTCAATTGATTCTAAATCAAATTGATAAGAACAAATACCAACCTTATGAAATCCATATTTTAAAAAAAGAATGGTATTGTTTGTACAACGACCAAAAACTTCCGATAAATAAATCTGATTTTTCAATAACTACCCCAACTGGCACTGTTGAGTTTGATGTAGTTATCAATACAATTCATGGAACACCTGGAGAAGACGGACACATGCAGGCGTACTGGGAACTCCTTGAATTGCCGTATACCGGATGCAACTACTACCAGTCAAGTTTAACTTTTAATAAAAGAGATACCCTTTCTGTATTATCAAAATTCAATATCCCGAAAGCAAAATCAGTTTATATTACCAAGGGAGATCCTATTGACGGCGCTAAATTAGTCGCCGAATTGGGCTTGCCATTCTTCGTAAAACCGAACCAATCGGGAAGTTCGCTTGGCGTTTCCAGAGTAAATGCATTGGATGAACTAGATAAGGCATTGGATTTTGCCTTTGCGGAAGACCCTGATATTTTAATTGAATCATTTCTAAATGGTCGTGAAGTTTCTGTTGGCGTACTTAATTATTTAGGACAAACCACCGTTTTAGGAATTACTGAGATTATTTCAGAAAATGATTTTTTTGATTATGAAGCCAAATATTTAGGAAAATCGAACGAAGTTACACCGGCAGATTTACCTGAAAATGTTGAGCAATTGGTAATTGAAACAGCTAAAAAAGTATATGAATCCTTAGGAATGAGTGGCTTTTCTAGAACCGATTTTATCATCATGAATGATGTTCCACATTTTATAGAAATCAATACCAATCCGGGGTTGTCCCCACAAAGTATTTTTCCGCAACAAGCAGCACATGCCCAATTAAATTTTGCCGATTTACTTGACAACGAAATCAAATTGGCATTGAAAAGAAAACCGATTTGGAAAAAATAAATACGAACGTCATGAGAAAAGCAATATTCCCAGGATCCTTTGACCCGATTACTTTAGGACATTTCGACATCATCAAAAGAAGCTTGCCTTTATTTGATGAAATCGTCGTTGCTATTGGAGTTAACGCCGATAAAAAATACATGTTTTCGTTAGAAGAACGCATCCAGTTCATCAAAGATTCCTTTGCAAACGAACCCAAAGTAAGTGTCATCAGTTATGAAGGGCTTACGATTGATTTGTGTCGGAAAATAGATGCTGACTTTATTTTGAGAGGCCTACGTAATCCTGCCGATTTTGAGTTTGAAAAAGCCATTGCGCATACCAACCGCCGTTTATCCAAAATTGAAACCATCTTTTTACTTACAGCAGCAAAAACCTCATACATCTCCTCAAGTATTGTTCGTGATGTAATCAGAAATGGTGGCGACTATAAAATGTTGGTCCCAGATGCCGTTCGTGTAAAGTAACTCGCGCTTACTTTTTATTGGCACGAATCCAGTCGATGTATTTATTAAATACAGGATTAAATAAAGGACGATCCAATCCACCCCAATTAAAAGCATTGTGTTTGATATGGAACACCACTTCTGCATTGGTCGGATTGATGATTTTGTATTCCATAGAAAAATCATACCCTCCCTTGAACTCTACATTGCTTTCACAAATTAAAAATTTGCCCACATTTTTGCTCAAATTCATTAAACCGATATTATCTGAAATACTTGTTACTTTATCCGTTAGGTTTTTTTGGATGACCAATTGCTCTAATTCATTCTGTGTGTAGTAGTTTTCAAACCCTCCAATATTTGTTAAGGTTCCCAGAATATATTTTTCATATTTCTCGACATTTACGCCACTTTTTTTAATGAACAAAAATTGAGAATATTCATTTAGATTGATGCTTTTTTCAACCAAAATTTCATCTTGAGTGATCGTTGTTTCTGTTGGTAACTTACCTGTTTCTGGGTTCAATTGTTTTACTTTCAATGTAGGACTACATGAAAACAACACATACGACAAACTAATAATTAAAAGACATTTTTTCATGATCAATTGGTGTTATATTGAGATTTCAAATATAGTTTTTCTGATGGAAATATAAAAATAGTAACGCGAATACTTTTCTAAACTGCATGAGGGATTGAGTCGGCATCCTTTTGAAAAGCGAAGCGGCGCAAAAGATAGAGCCGAAAGCCCGACCTTGTGGTTACGCATTTTACTTATAGCATTCCCTTTTACACCACAAGGGCATGCCCAAAAAAAATACCCTCAATTGCTTGAAGGTATTTATATATGTTGTGATAAAATTTTATTTAATAAATTCTACTTTTTGGCTTTCTTCAGCGTTGACACTATCAAAAAATCCTTGTTCGTTCATCCAATCATCACTGAATACTTTACTCATGTAACGCGATCCGTGGTCTGGAAAAATACCAACCACCACACTCTCTGGGGTAAACTCCCCTTCGTTTGCGTATTGTTTGATGGCTTGCATCACCGCTCCTGAAGTATATCCTACAAACAATCCTTCAGTTTTGACGATTTCTCTAGCGCTGTGTGCACTTTCTTCATCGGTAACTTTCATGAAGTGATCGATTGAATCGAAATCGGTTGCCGTTGGAATCAGATTTTTACCCAATCCTTCAATGCGGTAAGGATAAATCTCTTTGGCATCAAATTCTTTGGTTTCGTGGTATTTTTTCAAAACAGAACCGAAGGCGTCAACACCAAGAATTCTGATGTTTGGATTTTTTTCTTTTAAATATTTGGCAACTCCCGAGATGGTTCCACCGGTACCACTACAAGCTACAAGATGCGTAATCTTACCCGCTGTTTGTTCCCAAATTTCAGGTCCAGTAGAGTTATAATGTGCATCAATATTCAATTGATTAAAATATTGATTGATGTAAACAGATCCTTTTGTTTCTTCGTGCAAACGTTTGGCTACATTATAATAAGAACGATCATCGTCTGCAGAAACATGTGCTGGACACACATACACTTTAGCCCCAAGACTACGTAGCATGTCAATTTTATCTTTTGAAGATTTTGAACTTACTGCTAAAATACAACTGTATCCCTTGATGATGCTCACCATTGCTAAACTAAAACCCGTATTACCCGATGTCGTTTCAATAATAGTGTCACCCGGAGATAAAATCCCTTGTTTTTCGGCTTGCTCAATGATGTATAACGCTATTCTATCTTTTGAAGAGTGTCCTGGATTAAATGCTTCAACTTTAGCATAGAAATTACCTTCTAAAGTATCTGTAATTCGATTAAGTTTAATAAGGGGTGTGTTCCCTATTAATTCCAAAACATTATTATAAGCTTTTATGTCTTCTTTCATATGATAAATAAGTCAAAGCAATGTGATAAAGTTCAATTCACAACTTTAATTATGTGCAAATTTAATACTTTTTTTTATTCTATCTTTCAATTTTTTCTAAATCTAATAAAAAACTAAATTCTTTGGCAACTTCTTTCAACGATTCAAACCTTCCAGAAGCTCCACCGTGTCCTGCGTCCATATTGGTATCTAAATAAAGTTGATTGGAATTGGTTTTCATTTGTCTCAATTTTGCAATCCATTTTGCAGGCTCCCAATACTGTACTTGCGAATCGTGTAAACCCGTCGAAATATACATATTTGGGTAATCTTGAGCTTTCACTTGGTCGTAAGGTGAATACGACAACATGTAGTCATAATAGCGCTTTTTATTTGGATTCCCCCATTCATCATATTCGCCCGTTGTAAGCGGAATGGTATCATCCAACATGGTGGTCACCACATCCACAAATGGGACTTGAGCAATGATTCCGTTATACAATTCGGGTGCCATATTGGCAACAGCTCCCATCAACAAACCGCCAGCCGAACCTCCTTCTGCATACAAATGAGCGGCAGAAGTATATTGATTTTCAATTAAAAACGAAGAACAATCTATAAAATCGGTAAACGTGTTTTTTTTCTTCAGTAGCTTCCCGTCTTCATACCAATTTCTTCCTAAATCTTCTCCGCCACGAATATGCGCAATGGCGTACATAAATCCTCGGTCCAATAAAGAGAGTCGCGTTGACGAAAAATAAGGATCAATGGTTACACCATACGATCCATATGCATAGAGCAACAAAGGATTCTTACCGTCCAATTGCAGTCCTTTTTTATATACAATAGAAATTGGAATCTTAACACCATCTCTAGCAGGCGCCCATACTCTTTGCTCTATATAATTGGCTTTATCAAATTGACCTCCAAGCACTTCTTGTTCTTTTAATACCGTTTTTTGTTTGGTACGCATATTAAAATCAATTACCGAACTTGGCGTCGCTAAGGATTGATAGGTATACCTTAAAATTTCAGTATCAAAATCAATATTTGTAGTCGTTTCAGCGGTGTAGGTTTCGATTTCAAATGGAAGATAATACGCTTCCGCCCCACTCCAAGGAATGATGTTGATTTGGTTCAGACCGTTTGTTTTTTCAGAAACCACCAAATACTCCTTAAAAATATCAATGCCTTCAAGTAACACTTCATCACGATGCGGAATTACCTCAACCCAGTGTTTTGAAGCTGTCGCATTTTCATGCGTTTTCATCAACTTGAAATTGGTGGCCTTATCTTTATTTGTCAAAATATAAAAATGATCTTCATAATGTGAAACCATGTATTCTAGTTCACGTTTTCTTTTTTGAAACAATTTAAAATCGGCATCTGGAGTAGCGGAAAGCACCAATTGGTATTCGGAAGTTAATGTACTGTCTGAATTGATCAAAATGTATTTTTTGGATTTTGATTTGAAAACCGATACATCAAAAGTTTCATCTTCTTCATGATACACAAGCACATCCTGACTTGAATCAGATCCCAATTTATGTTTAAAAATACGATCTGGACGAAGGGTTACCTCATCTTTTCTAGAATAAAAAAGAGTTGTGTTATCTCCGGCCCACGTTGAGCCACCCGTTGTATTTTCAATTTTTGTAGGAAGAAGTTCCTGGGTTACTAAGTTCTTGATTTGAATTGTATATTGCCTTCTTGATACTGTATCTACACCAAAACTAGCCCATTGGTTGTCTTCACTTACAGAAATTCCAGTCAAATTGAAATACGCGTGACCTTTGGCCATTTCGTTGCAATCAAACAGGATTTCTTCAGGTGCCTCCAACGAATGTTTCTTTCGAGCATAAATCGGATAATCCTTGCCCATTTCAAAACGGGTGATGTAATAATACCCATTAAAAAAGTAAGGTACCGAAGTGTCATCTTCCTTGATCCTTGCTTTCATTTCTTCAAACAAGCTGTTCTGAAAAGCTTTTAAATGAGCCGTATCTTTTTGATAATACTCATTTTCCTGATTCAAATAATCAATTACTTTTGGATTTTCTCGGTCTTTAATCCAGTAATAATTATCGACACGAGTATGACCGTGCTTTTTTAGTGGAGTTGGAAGGATTGCCGCTACGGGCGGAACATTGTTTTTAGACATTATTTTTGAGCGTATTTTTCTTAGAAACTTAATTTTTGTAACACATCCAATACATAGTCATGCATTACTTGTTTATAATCCATATGGGTAACGATTCTTAGTTTGCCATGCCCCATTGAGCTAATCGCTATGTTTTTCTGACGCAATTTTTCGATCACCAATTTATCTTCAAGACCTTGTCTGAGACTAAAAATTAAAATATTCGTCTCGATTGGCTCTACTTTTCCTACCCAATCAAGTTGGGACAATACGCTACCTAATTCTTTTGCACGTTTGTGATCGTCTTCCAATCGTGTGATGTTATTTTGTAAGGCATACAATCCGGCTGCAGCCAAATAACCCACCTGACGCATTCCTCCACCAAATATTTTTCGTATTCGTAATGCTCTTTTCATGTCTGCTTTAGACCCCAATAATACGGAACCAATTGGTGCTCCCAAACCTTTCGAAAGACAAACCGAAATGGTATCAAACAATTCCCCAAATTGCTTTGGATGTTGCTTTTTGGCAATCAAGGCGTTCCAAAGTCGGGCGCCATCCATATGGAATTTCAGGTCGTTCTCAACACAAACTTGTTTGATTTTTCGCAAATCATCCAACTCATAACAAGCACCTCCTCCTTTATTAGTGGTGTTTTCAACACTTACCAAACTCGTTTTGGGTGCATGATAAAATTCGGGGTCATTGATCGCTCCTTGCACCATTTCTGCTGTAATCATGCCACGGGTTCCATCCAATAAACAACAAGAAACCCCACTATTGAACGAAGCGCCTCCTCCTTCATAATGATAAATATGGGCATACTTATCACAAATCACCTGTTCACCGGGCTGTGTGTGCAATTTAATCGCAGTTTGGTTGGCCATGGTTCCACTCGGAAAAAACAAAGCTGCTTCCATACCAAATAAATCGGCCACAACCGCTTCCAATTCGTTTACCGTAGGATCTTGTTTGTACACATCGTCTCCTACCTCAGCCTTAAACATATGTTGTAACATTTCCACAGTGGGCTTTGTCACTGTATCACTCACTAAATTTATTTCCATCTGCTATAACTTGTAATTTATTTGAAGCTGCTCCTGCTATCCATTTCCATCTTTTTTTTGTCCTTCTTTTTTTCGATCTCATAAAAAGGGCGCTCCCAAAGTATCGGGATCGCCTTTTTCTGAAAGAAAAAATAGTCGGCCTTAAAAAAAAGGATTTCCATTCCTATCAGGGCTATTTATCAAAACTTCGTACTATATTTGCACAAAAATACTATTAATTTATGACAAATACCGAACAAATTAAAGGTATTGTAGAGCGTCTTGGTGCGTTGAGGAGGTATCTTTGACATCGATGCCAAGCAAATAGAAATCATCAATGAAGAGGAGAAAACCTTTGCTCCAAATTTTTGGGATAATGCCAAAGCAGCCGAAATACTCATCAAAAACCTTCGATCCAAAAAAAAGTGGGTAGAAGATTTTGAAAAAGCCCACGCATTAGCCGAAGAACTTCAAATCATTTACGAATTTTTCAAAGAAGGTGATGCATCAGAAGCTGAATTGGATCATCAATATGAAACTACCAACACTTTTATAGAAGACATCGAATTCAGAAACATGCTTTCTGATGAGGGTGACAGCATGAGTGCTGTACTTCAAATTACAGCGGGCGCAGGTGGTACAGAAAGTTGCGATTGGGCCGAAATGCTGATGCGTATGTACATCATGTGGGGCGAAAAACAAGGCTACAAAATCAAAGAGCTCAATTTCCAGAAAGGAGAAGCAGCCGGAATAAAAACCGTCACCCTTGAATTTGAAGGTGATTTTTCGTTCGGGTATTTAAAAGGTGAAAATGGCGTACACCGATTGGTCCGCATTTCTCCATTTGATAGTAACGCCAAACGACATACTTCCTTTGCATCGGTTTATGTATATCCTCTTGCCGACGATTCGATCATAATCGACATCAATCCAGCAGATATTTCATGGGAAACGATGCGATCTAGTGGTGCCGGAGGTCAAAATGTAAACAAAGTAGAAACTAAAGTTCAATTGGTTCATAAACCTACAGGAATTCAAATTCAATGTTCAGAAACGCGTTCTCAACACGATAACAGACAACGTGCGCTTCAAATGTTAAAATCGCAATTATATGAAATTGAGCTTAAAAAACAACAAGCACAACGAAATGACATTGAAGCAGGCAAAATGAAAATTGAATGGGGTTCTCAAATCAGAAATTATGTAATGCATCCTTATAAATTAGTAAAAGATGTGAGAACGGGATTTGAGACCAGTGATGTTGATGGCGTAATGAATGGCCAAATCGACTCATTTCTAAAAGCTTACTTGATGATGATGGGGCAAAAGGAGGAATAATATATATTTTCCTTTATTAAAGGCTAATTTTGAATTATTAAACGTATATTTGCATCGAGGATTCCGAAAGGAAGTTACACCTCACCACAATAGCCACTCGCTCCAGAGTGGCTTTTGTATTTTATCGCTTTAATGAAAAATGAGAGCGGTGCGATTTGGAAACTCCGTTTTCTGTGTAATACAGCACAAACCAATAGTCATCTGCAGGGAGTTTATTCCCCAAATAGGTTCCGTCCCACCCTTGCGAATACGACCATAAATTACAAATGAATTTCCCACTTCTATCAAAAATTACGGTACTAAAATCAGGAATCAATGCCGCATCAAAAACATGCCACATGTCATTGATTCCGTCCCCATTTGGCGTGAAATAATGAGGATACGAAAATATGCTCGCCGTTCTGGATTCAAACAAACAACCCGCATCATCAAACATTGTAAGGGTATGAAGCCCATGGGGAACTGCAAAAAACTGATTAGACAATTGAAAAGGACCCGAATCCAATTGGTACCAAATGCTATCAGGCACATTTGAAGAAAGCACCAATATACTTGGATTGGCATCAAAAAATGCAGTTGTTTCTGTTGAAAAGTCAGTTGAATAGATTTTTTCAATCACCGAAGCAGTAGTTGAAACCGCAACACAACCCGTTGTGTTATTAGTCACCTCAACCTGATAATCACCCGCAACAAAGGCGTCATAGCTACTGGTATATACCCCATTGATAAACGTGTTATTAAAAAACCAATGAATGGTATTTTGATAGGGATCCAATGCCGTATCCAAAGTAAATCCTTTGGTAATGTTCCCGGTTGATTCGTCTTTACACAGAGCGCCTCCAACCAAAGAAACGAATGGAACAGGATGTACAACCAAACTCATTTGAGTACCCAATGCACACTGATCACTATTGGGCGTAAACACATAAGTATTCGATACCATTTGATTTAAACTGGGACTCCAAGTCCCCAAAATACCGTTGGTTGAAACCAATGGAAGGGGTGTGAAATTTTGACCCTCGCAAATAGGTGCTACTTGAAGAAACGTTGGATTCACTTTTGGATTCACCTGAATGCTTATTTGTTTAGGTTGTGCACATTGGGCTGTATTGGGCGTAAAAGTGTACGTTGTCGTTTGCAAATTATTTAATGCTGGACTCCAACTTCCTACTATTCCATTGTTTGAAACGGTATTCAAAGCAGATAAGATTGATCCTTCACAAATAGGTGTAATAGCATCAAAAAGAGGAACAATCGAATTGGGTAAAATTTCAATATCTAAGAGCGATTGTGATGCACATTGACCCGTATTGGGGGTAAACAAATATGTAGTGGATTGGTTGTTATTGATCGGAGGAAACCAGGTTCCGTTAATTCCATTATCAGATAACAAGGGTAAATCGGGTATAAATGTGCCACCGCAAACGGGCGGTACAGAAGTAAACGACGGAATTGTCAATTCGTTTACTTCGATGGTCAGGGTCCTTTCGTAAGCACATTGATTGGATAAGGGCGTAAAAGTATAGGTGGTCGTTAACAAATTGTCTATTGCAGGCGACCATGTTCCTGTAAAGCTATCATTGGAAACGGTTGGTAAAGGAGCAATAACACCTCCTATACACACAGGTGCTATTGGGTCAAATTGGGGAATGGCTCTTTGATTTACTACAATTGTCATTTCGGCTTCAGAAGCACACTGATTGGCAAAAGGAGTAAATGTATAAATGGTAGTTGCATCATTATGTATTGCAGGTGACCACGATCCTACATAACCATTGTTAGATTGAGTAGGCAAAGGTGCTAATACACTTCCCATGCAAATGGGATTGACTTGATTAAATACAGGCAACGTCTTTTGAACGATTTCAATTTCAATTGTAGTCGGATTAAAACATAACCCGGAAGTTGGTGTAAATGTATATTGCGTCGTAGCTACATTATTGATTGTTGAGGGATTCCAACTTCCTGAAATTCCTTCATTTGATACATTTGATAAATTGGGAATACTTGCACCTGCACAATACGAATTTTGGAACGTAAAGGTAGGTTGCGCTCCATTGGGATAAACTGTAATACTCATGTATGCCGAGGTAGCACACTGTCCGGAGTTGGGGGTAAAAATATAATTTGTAGTTGTGGTATTATCAATTGCTGGCGACCAAGATCCTGTAACTCCATCATTAGAAACAGTGGGCAAAGCGGATAGGTTTTGACCGTAACAAACGGGAGTTACTTGGGTAAAATTGGGCGTGCTGTTTGGGGATAGTTGCACCAGAATTTCATCAGATGAAATGCAACCACTTACATGTGTTGCTGTTGCTGTGTATGTTGTGTTTTGGGTAGGCGTTACAGAAATCGAAGTCCCACTTTGCAACGTTGCATCTATATTATTCGACCATGAATAAGAAACAATAGGATCACCTCCGTTACTTGTAGTAGCTGTCAATGTAGTTGTAGAACCAGCGCAAATCGAAACATCATTTCCCAAACTAAACGTTTGAAGTGTTGGGATAGTTACGGTAACTAGATCGGTGGAAGGACATAAATTGGGCGTGGCGGTAAAAGAGGTCGAGACAGTATAGGTATAACTTCCCGGAAAAGATCTTGTCACGGTTGGATTAGCAATCGTAGGATCACTCAATCCAAATGTTGGACTCCAAGAATAGGTATACAATGGATTGGGTGTCGTTCCAATTTGGACAGGTGCATCCACACAAGTTATGGCGTTATCCCCTGCATTTGAAGCGGCTTGATTGGTATAAATAACCACATTTTTAATAGAATGCGTATCGGTACTACCCCCCGTGCTAGCGGTAAAACCCATATAACCCGAATAATTAACCAGAACAAATCCGGTGAGGTACGTAATGCCATTTACTTGAACCGTTATATTTCCGTTGTCATAGATGATACTTGCAGGCTGAAAATTATTATTGCGAATAAAAGGCAAATTTCCTTGTCTAGAGATAACATTTGGACTGCACTCATCATAACCGGCACCGTTAAATATTTGGATTTCAGGTTTTGCACCACACCCATTGTTATACGTATCAAAAACAATCTTAAGCCCGTTGGTAGTGCCTGGAATTCCTACTCCTCCTCCACTAACAAAACCGGTTGGGTAATTGGTCAAAAAACAAAAAGCCAAACCATCGGCTGCGGTACCATCAAAAATCCTGAAATCGAAATCAACGCGCCATTTATTACAAGCACCAATATTGATAGGTGTTTGATAAAAAATAGAACCACTTTGAAAACCAGTCGGATTGGTAATATCGATTTGAGAACCATTTACAAAGGCATTTCCCGAAAGGTTCCAACCCATAGCGTCTATTGGATTTCCTGCTAAGGAACCAAAAACATACGTTTGGGATTGCACGGAATTAAAAAAGACAATAAATAGGATTAAGACTAATTTTGATTTCATTAAATGGGACATTAATTAATCTGTAAAAATAAATTATTTTTTATAAATATATTGAACTGGCTTTAATTTAATGTGAAATTGAGCGAAATAAAAAAACCCATCGTAAAGATGGGTTTTAAATTCTTTTGAAGTGTATTTCAATTAGTTCTTAGAAACAATTTGATTGTAATCGTTATCTCGTACTGAAACTACTAAATTATTTGAATAATCAATTTGCTTTGTTAATGTAGTGTTGTTGTAATATACCCAAGTACCATTCTTTTTTCCTTCCGAATAAGTAGCGCTAACTTGTAGAAGACCATTTACATCATAAGAATTCCATTTTCCTTCTAATTTCCCATCTTTAAAATAACCAACTTGTTGTACTTTTCCATTCTCATGAAAATAAGTAGCTTTAACAAGATTTCCTGAAACTTCTAATTGTGGCTCTAGAGATTGAGTAAAACCGATGCTTGAAACAAATAAAGCAGCTAATAATAGTATCTTTTTCATAATGAGTTTATCTAATGGTTAATATTATAATAACAAATGTATATAATATTTTACAATAAACAAACTTTCACTTAACAATTTGATAACATTAAATAAAAATAAATTTCAACTATCTGAAAATCAATATTTTAATTAATAAAAAAAGATAACAAAAAATAAACCAATGCAGCAATAATTGCCGAAACGGGAATCGTAATGATCCATGCCCATAGCAATTTGACAGTTACACCCCATCGTACCGCAGAGACACGTTTGGTCACTCCTACTCCAATGATTGAACCCGTAATTGTATGCGTAGTAGATACTGGAATTTTAAAATGTTCAGTCATAAAAAGCGTAAGAGCACCTGCAGATTCGGCAACAACACCCTCAAATGCGGTTACTTTCGTGATTTTAGACCCCATTGTTTTGACAATTTTCCAACCTCCACTAAGTGTACCTACGGCAATTGCAGAATAACATGCTAATGGAATCCAATCTGGAATTTCACCCGTCTCCATATTGATTTTTAACCAAGAAGGTAAATCTGTTGAAGTAAGATGAGAAGAATTTGTATAGACTAAAACCGCAGCCGCAATAATACCCATTACTTTTTGAGAATCATTTCCACCATGACCTAAACTAAATGATGCAGAAGAAATTAATTGCATTTTTCGTAATACGGCTTCTGATTTGGATGTCGACAAAAAACTAAACAATAAGTTGAATATAGCTATACTAAAAAATATGATTGCTACTAGAAACCATTTAATGTTTGCTGGCTCTGCTAACACAGACATTGTATGACTTTCAAAACGTGGTTTTTCAATGTCAAATTCTAATACAGAATATAAAAACCAAACGGCCAAAGCCATTAATACTAATGTCAATATCTTCGGGTAAATGTTCTTTTTAGAGGAATACATCAACCATAACGAAATAAAGTATGAGATAATTAATCCCATTAATGGAGCTAAGAATATAAATGCAATTACAATTAAAACTCCTGAAGGTAAATTACCCTCCGTTCCCGGTTTGTACCAGTTCACAACATTGAAACCTGAATGAGCAATGGCTGCTCCTGCAAAACCTCCAATTAAGGTATGGGAAGAAGAAGAAGGAATACCTTTCCACCAGGTAATTAAATTCCAAACTATGGCTGCTAATACTCCTGATAAGATGACCGTTAAATTGATATTCTCCGTTTTGGCCGTTTTAGCTACCGTGTCAGCAACTCCAAATCCGAATACCCAAAATGCCAAGAAATTAAAAAAAGCGGCCCAAAGTACAGCTTGAAAAGGCGTTAAGACTTTCGTCGCAACTATCGTCGCAATTGAATTGGCCGCATCATGAAATCCATTGATGTAATCAAAAATCAATGACAATACAATGATGACTATTAATAAAGTAAAATCCATAAATGATCGTAATTAGTTAAAGTCAATTATGAATGTTTAACTGCAATTTGTTCAATTACATTTGCAACGCTCTTACATTTGTCTGAAGCAGTCTCCAATGCAGATAATACTTCTTTGTATTTGATAACGTTTTTTGCATCTGTTTCATTTTCAAAAATATCAGCTACAGCCTTATCAAAAACCGCATCTGCTTTTGCTTCTAATTTATTGATCTTTTTACACGCTTCTGTTATTTCAGAAATATTTTTCATTTCTTTCAATTCACTTACTGCAAATCGAATTAATTGACACGCTTCTAAATTAATTTCAGTTAATTTACGGATCGATTTAGTAATTTTTTCAACTTGATACATACGCATTCTACTTGCAGCACCGTGCATGTAATCGGCCACATTATCAATCGATTTGATCAAGGAATGTATATCTTCTCTATCAAACGGTGTAATGAAATTTTTACTTAATTCTAAATTCGTTTCATGTGTGATTTCTTCTATTAATATTTCAAGATCCTCAATTTTACGAAAATAATCTTCTCTCTTATCATTAGATACATTTACTGCATCATTTAATGTTTCTGCCAATACAATTAAATTTGCAGTAGCTTGTTCAAACAATGGGAAAAATTTTTTGTCTTTAGGAACTAAAAATTGAAAAATACTATTTAATGTCATCGTAATAGAAATTAGAATTAGGTTTTGCAAATGTATATTTCTTATGTTAACAGAATATTAATTTGTATAATATTAATTGGTAACACCAAAATACATGAATTAATAGAAATTGATTTTGTATTTTTATCCAATATTATAAATAAAATTTAACTTTCAATCATTTTATGGACATCAACTTCAATAAAAACGAAGATCATAACAAATTATTAATTTCTGATTTAAAACATCGATTTGCGAAAGTAAAATTGGGTGGTGGAGAAAAGCGAATTGAAAAACTACATGCAGAAGGTAAAATGACTGCGCGCGAGCGAATTGATTATTTATTAGATGCAAATGCAAAAAGCATTGAAATTGGCGGATTTGTTGGCGAAGGAATGTATGCCGAACATGGAGGTTGCCCGTCTGGTGGTGTGGTCATAAAAATAGGATATATAAAAGGCAAGCAATGCATTGTCGTAGCAAATGATGCGACCGTAAAAGCAGGCGCTTGGTTTCCCATAACTGGTAAAAAGAATTTAAGAGCCCAAGAAATTGCCATCGAAAATAGACTTCCCATCATTTATTTAGTAGATTCTGCCGGAGTATATTTACCCTTACAAGACGAAATCTTCCCTGACAAAGAACACTTTGGGCGTATTTTTAGAAACAACGCCATCATGAGCAGTATGGGAATCACCCAAATTGCAGCTGTAATGGGAAGTTGCGTTGCCGGTGGAGCCTATCTTCCTATCATGAGTGATGAGGCGATGATAGTCGATAAAACAGGAAGCATCTTTTTGGCAGGAAGTTATTTGGTGAAAGCCGCCATTGGTGAAAACATTGATAATGAAACATTAGGAGGTGCTACCACACATTGTGAAATTTCGGGGGTGACCGATTACAAAGCGAAAGATGATAAAGATGCATTGAACCGCATCAAAAATATTGTTGGAAAAATTGGTGATTTTGATAAAGCGGGTTTCAACAAAGAAATCGCTCAAAAACCAGCATTGAATACAGAGGACATCTATGGTATTTTGCCCAAATCAAGAACCGATCAATACGACATGATTGAAATCATCAAGCGATTGGTAGATGATTCAGAAATGGATATGTACAAGGAAGATTATGGGAAATCAATCATTACTTGTTATGCAAGAATTGACGGTTGGGCTGTCGGGATCGTAGCCAATCAGCGAATGGTGTCTAAAACCAAAAAAGGTGAGTTGCAATTTGGAGGCGTCATTTACTCGGATTCAGCGGATAAAGCCACCCGATTCATCGCCAA
>ERZ650308.656-NODE-656-length-18716-cov-13.810032_pt1 | contig 18716 bp, 13 predicted proteins | sample MGYA00376244_ERZ650308 | MGnify/ENA primary metagenome ERZ650308 (study PRJEB26733, sample SAMN07839295) | wastewater metagenome | biome: small river; feature: stream; material: water | place: USA: North Carolina | collected 2016-04-26 ... | reverse complement strand
TGATGGATTTGAATAATGAACAATTAGTCATTGAAGAAAAAGGAATCTATTCGACCGAGAACTTCCTAATGGCAAGACGTTTAATGTATTGGCAAGTCTACCTACATAAAACGGCGATTGCAGCGGAGACGATGTTAATTCAAATATTAAGGAGAGCGAAATTTTTATTTTCTGAAGGCCAAAAACTCACTTGTTCTGGCCCCCTAAAAATATTCTTAAAACAGACCCATACCTGGGAAGAATTTTCGACGAAAGAGAACCTTTTGATTGCGTTTACAGAATTAGATGACCATGATGTATGGGCAGCCATCAAAGAATGGAAGAATTCGAGTGATAAGATATTAAGGCATTTGTGTACACACTTTTTGGCCAGAAAATTATTCACCTGTAAATTAGGCTCACAACCGATTCCTAAGGCAAAAAGACTGGAAATCGAAGAGAATATCAAACGAGAGTACGGAATTAGCGACGAAGAATTATCCTACTTCGTTATTGAAGGTTCTACCTCAAATGCTGCCTACGTACAAGGCGATAATACGATCAAAATGGTCGACAAACAAGGTCAAGTTGTCGAGTTACTTGAAGCATCAGATTTACCGACCATCCAAGCATTAAGTAAGATTGTAAAAAAATACTATTTTTGTTGTCCAAAGAGCGTATATTTGCAAGGAGAATTGAGCTAATGGATATTCTCTTCGCATCTATTAAACATCGTTTGCCGAATGAAATTTACTGTTGACCAAATAGCCCAATTAATTCAAGGTACAGTAGATGGCGATGGATCAGCAATTATTACGACGTTTAACAAGATAGAGGAAGGACAGAAAGGCAGTATATCTTTCTTAGCTAATCCTAAATACGAATCCTTTTTATATCAATCTAAGGCTACGGCTATCATTATAGCTAACGATTTAGTATTAAAAGAAAAGCCTTTAGCTACCTTAATCAAGGTAAAAGACCCCTACTTTGCCTTCACAATTTTACTTCAAAAATACCAGGAGTTCACAAGCATAAAAGAGACAGGGATTCAACAACCTAGCTTTATCGAACAAACAGCAGAAGTAGGCAAAGAAGTATATTTAGGCACATTTTCTAGCGTAGGTGCTGGCTCTAAGATAGGTAATAATACCTACGTAGCCGCCCATGTGACGATTGGAAAAAATGTACGAATTGGTACTGATTGTGTTATCTACCCCGGTGTAGTGATTTATAACGATACTGTCATTGGGAATTCTTGTACAATTCATGCGAATGCTGTAATTGGATCCGATGGATTCGGTTTTGCACCGCAAGCAGATGGAACTTTCACCACCATCCCTCAACTAGGGAACGTAGTTTTAGAAGATGGTGTTAGTGTAGGTGCAAATACAACCATCGACCGAGCTACCATGGGATCTACTTTAATTAAAAAAGGAGTTAAAATAGATAACCTAGTTCAAATAGCTCACAATGTGGAGGTAGGCGAAAATACAGCCATAGCAGCACAAACAGGCGTATCTGGTTCTACCAAAATAGGCAAAAACTGCCTTATTGGTGGCCAAGTCGGAGTCGCTGGGCACATCAGTATTGCAGATAAAACCATTGTTACTGCCCAATCTGGAGTAACAAAAACGGTCCGTAAAGAAGGCCAAATTTTAGGAGGTACACCGGCATCTCCTAACAGTGAATATTTAAAGCGCAACGCTTTATTGCGCCAATTGCCGGACTTATTAAAACGATTAGACTCTTAATAACGCGTATGAACAATAAGCAACATACCATTACCAAGGCTGTAACACTTACAGGTGTAGGTTTACATACTGGCGTAGTTGCCAATCTTACTTTTTTACCTGCTCCTGCCAATCACGGGATTAAATTTCAGCGTGTGGACTTACCAGGGCAACCGATCGCAGATGCGGATGTTGATTATGTAGTGGATACATCGCGAGGGACAACGATTGAACACAATGGCGCTCGTATTAATACCGTTGAGCACGTTTTAGCGGCATTGGTTGGGTTAGAAGTAGATAATATCCTTATCCAATTAGACGGACCAGAACCTCCAATTATGGATGGTAGTTCCATCAAATTTGTAGAGGCATTAAAGGATGCTATTTTAGTAGAACAAGATGCTCATCGTAAGTTTTTCGAATTAACGGAAGAAGTACGTTATAAAGATTTAGAAAATGGTATTGAATTAGCTGCTTTGCCGCTGAACGATTACCGCATGGCCGTAATGGTTGATTATAATTCCAAATTTTTATCAAGCCAGCATGCTAACTTAAGTCACGTTTCACAGTTTGAGAAAGACTTCTCTATGTGCCGCACTTTTTGTTTTGTACACGAGTTAGAGGTTTTATACAAAGCGGGATTAATCAAAGGTGGTGACCTGAATAATGCGATTGTCATCGCGGATAAAGATTATTCAGAATCAGAATTAGCTCATTTATCAGAAGTATTAGGGAAGCCAAAGATCTCCGTTTCAAAAGAAGCCGGTATCTTAAACAATACAAATCTTCATTTTAACAATGAAATGGCACGCCATAAGTTGTTAGATCTAATGGGTGACTTAGCCCTTGTTGGAAGACCTATCAAAGCTCAAATATTAGCTTCTCGTCCTGGTCACGCCTCAAACGTAGAACTAGCTCGTAAGATTAAGAAGTTAATGTTAGATTCTGAGAAGAATAAGGTTCCTGTTTACGATCCTAAGCAGCCTCCAATTTTCACTCACGAGCGTGTTTATGAGTTATTACCGCATCGTTATCCTTTCCAAATGATTGATAAAATCATTTATTTAGATGATACGAGCGTTGTGGGTGTAAAAAATGTGACCATGAATGAGAATTATTTCATGGGCCACTTTCCAAACAATCCAGTAATGCCAGGTGTTATGCAAGTGGAAGCGATGGCACAGACAGGTGGAATTCTTGTTTTAAGTTCTGTTGAGGATCCTGAAAATTATTGGCCTTACCTGGTAGGTATTGAGAATTGCCGTTTTAGAAAAAGTGTTATTCCAGGCGATACCATTATCTTTAGATGCGAGTTACAAGCTCCTATCCGTAGAGGAATCGCTAAAATGACCGGTAAAGCCTATGTAGCTGGTCAAGTTGTATGTGAAGCAGAAATGACTGCTAGTTTAGTTCGTAAGTCCTAAGGTTTATTATAATATGATTCATCAATTAACTCATATTGATCCAAAAGCTAAGATTGCAGCGAATGTTAGCATTGATGCTTTTACTTCTATACACGAAGATGTAGAAATTGGTGAAGGATCATGGATCGGGTCTAATGTGACCATTTATCCTGGTGCTCGTATTGGAAAAAATGTCCGCATTTTTCCTGGTGCTGTTATTTCCGCTATTCCTCAAGATTTAAAATTTGGAGGGGAAATGACAACGGCTGAAATCGGAGACAATTCTACCATTAGAGAATGTGTGACAATCAACCGAGGAACATCTGATAAGTTGAAAACTGTGATAGGCAAGAATTGCCTTATCATGGCCTATGTTCACGTGGCACACGACTGTTTTATTGGTGATCATTGTATTCTTGCAAACTCTGTACAAATGGCAGGACACGTAACAGTAGGAGATTTCGCCATTATTGGCGGATCATCTGCTATTCATCAATTCGCGACTATTGGAGCCCATGTTATGATTTCTGGAGGCTCATTAGTAAGAAAAGATGTACCTCCATTTACTAAGTCAGGAAGAGAGCCACTAAGCTATGCAGGTATTAACTCTGTGGGTCTTCGTCGTCGCAATTATAGCGATGAACAAATAAATAACATTCAAGAAGCCTATCGTTACCTTTATTTAAAAGGATTAAATACGAATGCCGCATTGGAAGAGATCGCAACGCAGTTACCAAATTCACCTGAAGTCAACGAAATCTTAGATTTTGTTAAAAATTCAGAGCGAGGTATCATGAAAGGATAATCTGAATGGAGATTCTTGCTCAAAACATCTCTAAAAAGTTCAGACAAGAATATGTCATTAAACAATTCAGCTATCAATTCAAGGCTGGAAATTCCTATGCCATAACAGGGCCAAATGGCTCAGGTAAATCAACTTTACTTCAACTCTTAGCGCAATATACTTTACCCAATTCTGGTAAAGTGGAGATGCCACAAGTAGAGACTGAAAATGTGTATTCACAAATTACGTATGCTGCGCCTTACGTGGAATTAATTGAGGAATATACCTTAGTTGAGCATTTAGAATTACTTAAGCAGAACCAGTACCTCCCCTTTTCCATCAACATTGAACATTTTGAGAAGTTCATTGAACTCAGTCCTGACAGACATAAATCCATCAAGAATTATTCGTCTGGTATGCGCCAAAAAATCAAATTAGGCTTTGCATTATTATCAGATAGGCCTGTTTTATTATTAGACGAACCCACAACTAATTTTGATGAATTAGCGAAAAATTGGTTTTTTGACCGACTCAAAGACCAGAAAGAAAAGTTAATCATTATTGCTTCGAATGAAACTAGAGAAATTGAATTCTGCTCACACAGAATTTCAATTCAAGATTTCAAATAATACGACTCATTCGAATTCGTATGGCACCCCATAAGACGAGTATAAATCCGCAAAAAAAGCAGAGGTCAGTAAACTGAAGGACACCCATACTCAATCGATTATAAGGAGAGGATAAATCAAATATATCCCAACCTAGCTCCTTCAAACCTTGCCAAAAAACGAAGTTCAAGACTAATCCTAATAGGAAAGCTACCGGTTGCTTCTTCGTAAAACTAGAACCTAATACACCTAATCCAACAAAACAAAGTACGAGTAATAGCAAGGCGGCATACCCTCCGTAAATCAAAGAGGAATCAAAATTAGAGACAGGCAAACCTAATACGGCAATACTTTGAACAAATAAAAGGCTAGGTAATAAGACTAAAATTAGGATGCTGAAAAGCGCTAAACACTTCGCCCCTAAAATTTGGGTATCGGAAATTGGCAATGATCTTAGTAATTGAAATGTCCCCTTCTCTACTTCTTCCGAAAAAGAATTCATCGTCAGTGAAGGAACTAAAAACAAGAAAAACCAAGGGCTTAGATTGAAAAAAACAGATAATTCAGCGAACCCAAAATCGAGTACATTACCATCAACCACCCAAACATATACCCCCATTAAAACAAAAAAAGATGCGATGATCCCCCAGCCCATCCAAGAGCTAAAAAAGGCCAACACATCTTTCTTTAGTAGGGCAAACATCTTATTCAAAAACAGGTTTCTCGCGCTTAACAACAGCCGATACGATTAACCCTAACAAGAAATTAAAAATAACACCTGTAATGACTACCACTACAAACTGCATTCCAGGATTCATAAATAAGCGTGTCATCTCTTCTGCACTCTGAATCTGGCTAGCGCTCATTCCTTGGTCTTCCATCTTCTCTCTCGCTAAATCCATTTGGCGTTGAATAACAGAATTATCAATGAATTCGATGTAGATATAGTTAAATCCTCCGGCTACAAGTCCACCAATGGCACCTAAAAGTGTCGATAGTCCTAAACCTTGGCCATACGTGATATATCCTGCATTCTGCTCTCTATATTCTCTTAAACATAAATAGGTGATTGTAACGGCTAAAACTAAAGAAAAGATCCCCGAAATCCATCCGATAGATTCTTGGAAATTCTCAGCCCAACCCATGACATTCACCAGTGTGGAGAAAAGAAAACTCAATAAGCCTGAAATGAAGCCATATTTTAAGGCAATAACAGAAGAAGAAACACTTGATTCGTTTGTTGAATTATCCATAGCTATTTTTTATAATAAAGTGAAATTAACAAATTGGGCAAAAAGCCTAACGCCATTTTTTGAGCAAAATCATCCTTAGCGATACTATAAGCATTAATTGATTTAATCCCGTCATGAAGACTGTTGTAATACTCACCCCCTTCTTGACTTACAATCACCTCTTTGTACCCATTTAATTCCAATAAACTCTGTTGAATATAGCCTTCTAACATCTGTAGGCCTGGTCCTGTTTGGAAAAAATAATGTAGAAATAGTGCCGAAAAGGTGGCGGTTACAAGGATCAAAATGTATTGCAACAAAAAATAAACCAGAAAATGCTTTTTCTCTCCTTGGTTACGACTGGGGAATTTAAAAATATACCACCATTGAAAGAACAGTAAAAAGACGAAGGTAGGCGCCTTTTTTCCACCAATGGGTATAATACCTATTTGCTGTAAAATGAAACCATAACCCACCAGTAAAACCACGAATAGGATGGCATAAATGACAAATCGGCTAATTTCTGAGAACCAATTATTGATCATACACTCCGGTTATTTTGTAATCAAACTTGTGATCTAAGAAAATAGAATTCTTTGATTTTGAAACGATCGAATTCGCATCATACACGTACGCTTCTTTCGAAATCACCATACCTTTCACTTGTTCCCCCACCTGTAACTCAGGCTGCTTGAAACCTAAGAAGGCAGCTGGATGATGAGAAATATATTGATCCGCTTTAGCTAATCCTTGTATAGAAGCTTCAGATAAGAAAGCGATGGCCAAAGTTTCCAAACCAATCGTACCAAAGGACGCTTGATCGAATTCCAAATCTTTATTCTCCACTTCCACCGGGTGATGATCAGAAACGACTGATTGAATTACTCCCTCCTTTAAACCTTGCCATAAATCTAATCGATCTTTTTCCGTTCTAAGCGGCGGATTTACCTTCTTTAAGGTATCAAAGTCAGAGACAGCCTCTTCTGTAAATACTAAAGAATAGATCGCTACATCAGCAGTAACTGGTAATCCAGACGCTTGCGCTTGTTTAATCAATTCTACTGATTCAGCAGCTGATATACAAGAGAAATGTAAGGAGAATTCAGCATCCGCTAGCCCGAAAGAGTGCTTCATCACGTAGGCTAATAGATCCAAATCCCGTTTGATGTGCATCGTTTCAGCTAAAACGGGTATTCCTTTTAAACCCAATAAGGTACTTTGAAGTCCTTCATGGATTTGACCAAATAAAGATAAACCCTTTACATCTGGGCGAGAGATAACTTTCACGGGTAAGGGCTGCAAGTATTGCAAGCACTTAAGCATCAGGTCTGTATCTTGAAGAGAACCCGCTCCATGGCTAAACCAAGAGGCACCTGCTTGATGCAGATCCATCAAGTCACTAAAGTTCTCAGCCTTATTATCTAAAGTTAAGGGAGCAGCCGGGTAGCAAGTGATTCCTGATCCTGCTAATTTAGAGGCTATATAGTGAATCGACTCTGGTTGTTGTGGAACTGGATCACCGGTAGGCAATAACAGTAAATCTAAAACCCCACCCTTTCTTGCGGCAGATTGCAAACTATTCCAATCCTCTTTATGCTCACCACCTGGTAAAGTATGATGTACACGTAAATCCACTACGGATGGGAACCATTGTAATTGTTCTCCGATAACCACTTCATCCGCCTTCTCCTCAATAGCTGAACCAATGGCAACCCACCGACCATTTTCGGATAAAAGATCCACCTTCTTCCCGAAATAAGGAGAACGACTATCTTGAATTAAAATCTGTTTGAATAAGATCCGCATTTGTTCTGTTATATAAAAAAACCCTGATTAACAGGGTTTTAAAATCAATGTCCGATAAAGGATTTGTATGTTTCCACATCCATCAATTGAGAAAGATCACCCGCATCTGCTGCTTTGATTTTCACTACCCAGCCATCTCCGTAAGGATCTGAATTAATTAATTCTGGGCTATTGTTTAAGGCTGTATTAAATTCTACAATTTCACCAGCGACAGGTAAGAATAAGTCAGAAACCGTTTTAACCGCTTCAACTGTACCGAAAACACCGTCTTTTGCAATGTTTTGACCTACGGTCTCCACTTCTACAAAAACGATATCTCCTAATTCACTCTGAGCAAAATCAGTGATACCTACGATAGCTACATCGCCATCTACTTTAATCCACTCGTGTTCTTGAGTATATTTTAATTCGCTTGGAAAGTTCATATGATAATTTGTTTGCCCACAAAGGTCACAAAAAACTCTATTTATTGCAAACGATTTTCGATTATTCAGATAAACTATATCGGATTTGGAAGCCCCCTGCCACAGTGGAACGATAGAATGAATTAGAAACCAATGGATTGTTCATCATTTTATCAAAATAGGCTGTCACTGTCAATTTATTATTGACGTTATAACTCAACTGTGGACGGAATTGGAAATTAACAAAACCTTGGGTTACAATCGTCTCCGCATCTAACTTCCGTTGCAAAGTGCGGGTATCTCGAATGGTTAGATTCATATTGAAACGCAAATCATTGGGCAGGCGAACAGCTCTACCATTAATTTTGAAAGGGATTAGCATATTCGCTTTCGTAAATCCTACCGCAACGGTGAAGTCCTTATTGGCTAATTCAGCCACTTGAGAATTCGCTAAATTTAATCCAACATTACGATCCTGGTTGTATTCCAAACGAAGGGAGATCTTACTCTTAGTTACTGCATTCACTCCGATTAATGGAGAGAATCGTTCCACAAAGGAAATCGTACTCATCACATAGACTGGAATCAAGGTATTCGTTACCGGATCAAATCGAGACGACAGTGGATACAATAAACTGTTTAATGACAGGTTCATATAATCCGTCGCAAACTGCCCATATTCTAAAGAAGAAACGAAATTACCTACATTATAGGTACTCGAATACATGTGCGAAATAGTGAAGGAAGCAAAATTATTTTTTATCCCTGGAATTAAATTCAAGCCATTATAATCTACTTTCCAATTGGGTAATGGGATATCATAGAAAGGTGAATATTTAACGCTATTCGCAGAAACACCTGAATATGCCGCAAAGAAGGCTGGAATAAGCACATCTTGAGAATTTTGGTTATAAGTACCTATTTCAGTCGGCTTCGAACGATTTAGACGAGATAATAAAACAGATCTATTTGATCTGAATTCCTCGAATACGGTCTCCGGATTAGAGAAAGCCGTCATGAAGGACAAGAAGGACATGGAATAATTACCGGAGCGAATCGGGCTTTGGGAAACAAAAGGGCCACCTGGTTTATCTGGACGGAAAAATTCTTGGTAATTATCCCCGCGGTTATAATTTCCATCCACTTGAATTCGAAGATCCTTGGTCGGTTCTAACTGGGTGGAATAGGTTAGCTTTTGTGTTCGTAATTGGGTGAAAGGCGTATTTTGAACGGTACTACGTGTTAACCAACCATTCTCGGCGGCCTTGAATCGAATACCATCATCCTGACTACCTCGAATAAAATCAAAACCTGGAGCTTGATTAATAGCGTTCATACCTAACATACCCGGATTAGGGAGGAAACCTGGCAAGGTTGTCGATTCATTAATCGCATAATTAACTTGAATTCCGCGAAGGGTTAACAAGAGACGCGTAATGGATTTGAGTGCTCCTTTAGCTGGAATGACAATTTCTTCGTCATCTCCTGGATTTCGAGCGATATTTTTACCAAAAGAACGAGGACTATTCGCCCAGCGCAACGCTTTTACTCGGTTATATAAAGCAACAAAGTCTATTTTACCATTAATCGCTTGTTCCCGCGTATTTTTGATGATATTCCCAAAAGGCAAACCTAAGGAATCGCGTATATCAAATGAGTTCGCATAATAATTATATCCGATGCGATGGGTATAATCCGCATTCATCCAATCCGTTAAGACCGATTTTTGCAAAGGCAATCGCCAAACCATTCCGGCCTGTTGATCAAAACTTTTCGCACGACCCAAAGCCCGAAGACTTATCATCACCGAATCTCTTTTTTCTTGAGTATCTAAATCCCCTATTGGTTCATCTATAATGGAATTAACCTGTGCATTGTAGTTTAAAACAACACTCTTCGTTAAATTCCAATTCATCGCATACTGCCTATTCAAAAACCAATACTTTTCAAACTGAGGGGCTACGCCTAACGTTGTGAATTCAGCATTGCGCATCTGCGTTTTGATAAAACTGCGATCCATGTCTAAACGAACGAGCAACGATGAGGGCACTAAATTCAAATTAAAGTCCTTAATCAAATCGAATGAGGCCTTTTTAAAGGGTTCTAAAAAACGTGATGAGCTGGTGAAAGCATATAAAACACTTCCTTTATGACTTAATTGAGCATATTCTGCAATTAAAGGACTCGTTCTGAGCATCTCAGAGAAAGCATAAGAGAAGGTGAAATTCGAAAAATCCCAAGGATACGAAGTTTTCGCGGTCGGGCTTTTCAATTTCTTCACATTAGAGAAATTAAACCCTTTCCGTTCCGTATTATCCTCCACTAAGGTCAAATACGATTGTTTCTTCGCCTCTGATGAGAATTTCTGAATCGAATTAGTCAAGAAAATATCTGGATCAAATGGGTCAAATTGCGGAGAAATATTTCTTCGGTCATAGGTGATGAAGAACGGAATTTTAAAGCCCCAGTTCTTTGGCAATAACTTATCTAAATTCAAATTAGCCGTAATGCCATATTCAACATTATTCTCCCGACTACGTTCGGATATTTTTGCCTGAACACCGCCAAAACCATAATTCTTAAAGCTCCCATTCATCTGAATCGTACCCAAATCCGCCAGCTTTAAACCTAGTTTACCAACTGCCGCCTCGCCTGAGGTTTGATCAAAACCGGAGGCACGCAACTCATTCACCCAAATACAGAAGGATTTATTCGTCAAGCTGGTATTTCGCACCCCTATCATCGTAACCATTGTGGCACTTTGATCTGGACGTCCCATCACCGTAATCTTATAAACTTTACCTGTAGAACTCGTTATTAGCATCGTAAAACGATCATTCAAACTTTTTCCTTGTCGATCACGCTCCGTTTTCACCTGCTTCACTAGATCAAATTCCATATCAAATTCATTCTCCATTGGCCAAATCTCCGTATCTAGGCTTTGCCCCTTCTGAGTTTGAGTCAAACCCGTATTTTCAATCTCGTAGTAATTATCAGTTAAATCTGTACCAATTCGCAAGAATGCACTCACTTGTCCATTAATTGCATCAGGACTTTGCATTGAAACAAACATCTTCAGACGCTTGTAATTAATGAAGTCGAACAAAGTATTTTTGTAGACGGCCCTGGCATCCCCTGGACGTAAATTATCCACACAAAGACTCATCGATTGCTCATTCAAACGAGCATTATTTATCGTTGTAATATCTTGATCACGCACAAATCCAGGTGGAACCACGTATGGAATAGCCGATTCGCCTTTATTCGCTGGACCATTTTCCTCGATATTGACACTCGAAACCCGGAATTTCGCATCGTAAGGCTCAGGCAAATCCTGCCCTCCCCGCTTATCTAATTCACCTGTAAACTTCCGATAACTATAGCCAGACAATTGCAATTGGGCAAAACGCAATACCACTGGTTCTTGAAACTCCTTCAAAACCATCCGCATAAAACGGATCGATTTAAACGAATTGATTTCCCCAGCAGGTGTCTTATAAATACGCCTATCCTTAATGGGAATGCGGAATAAATACCAATTAACACCACCCTCTGCTATTTTATCGACTACAAATCCTGATCCAATCTGGAGCGAACTAGGTTTCAAATCAACCTCATATTCAAAATAGGCCTCATTTTCGTTGACCGTATTATCATTATTCAAATCCTCCCGGTCAGGTAACATGCTATTCGCCTCCGTAAAACTAGCGTTAGATGGATTAGCCGTAGAAGGGCTATTATTTTCCATCCCTAAATAATTCTTGTAACGCTGAATTAATGATTCTGTCGAATTGAATTTTTGATTCAAATAATAATCAAAGTCATCCGCTGCGGGGTCATTTTGGATTTTTGCCAAAGCGGCCGCATCCGTCACTCTCCCCTTAATCTGATCTAAATAGGCCCTGAAATGAGTTACCTCAGTTATGGCATTGGCGTCATCGGATCGATTAGGTAATCCATCTAGACCAATATCTTGCTTCTCACGTCCCGCTGAATTATCAAACGCATTAATCACGAACTGACGCGATGGAGCTAATCCCCAATCAGTCGTCTCTACATTCTTACCCGTTCCGGATGTGATTTTATCGCCAGCTGGAATACCATTCTCAAAATTCGAATAGCCATCTGGTATAAAATCTTCCGAGACATCCCCTAAATGAAACACGAGTTTACCCCCAGTCTCGTTGTTTTTATTAAATACACCATCTCGAATCTTCCCAGCTTCACCACCAATAAATGGATCCATCAACCAAAATTCAATTTGCTCCACATTCGCGTTATCAAAATCTGTGTCTGAACTGATGGCACGTGTAATAGAACCAAAATTAGACGCTGGAGTGGGCAATAAACCGTTCGCAGTTAAATTAGGGTTAAAGTTATATAAGCCCCTTTCAGACGGGAAATAAGCCACATCTAATACGCCAATAGGTAAATTGGTGATGTTATTTGCAAAGTCTTTATTGGGGAACAAACCTTTTGGAGTCACTACCCGCTCGTAAGCATACGCGTTCACCTTTGTGGGATCGATTCCAGGAACATCTAAACCAAATCCACCTTGACCATAAATACTCGCATCGACCGTGTAGGCTGAAATCTTAGCTCGGTTAAATCCTGCTGCAAGTTTATTTCCTGCTTGCACATAAGATTTAGGGGTTGCACCTGATTTCCAAAGTGTCGGCTGCGAACTTAAATTATAAATGACACGTGCCGATTCAAAATCATCGATAAACGCATTTCCTTGAACGCGGTCATTTACATTCGGAATCAGTTTGGCAAATTCTCCTTGGAAATCAATGACAGATGTTTCTTTGGTAGAAATCAAAGGTAATTTGTCCAATAGGCGTGTTAATCCAGGTGAATTCTGAAGAATCGTGGCATCAAAACCTAATAGCGTATTATTCACCGGTTCATTCCCCATCGCCACACGTCTGAAAAATGCCGGCGGACTCTCAGACATGTTTTGAATCGTAGCACCCAGGTGAATATTCTTACCCAGATTATAATCTAAACGTGTTCCCAATAAGGTACGTATCTGATTAGAAAATAAATCTGGCTTCTCGTAGCAAACCTTTATTTCGCGACCTGAACTAAAAACACCCTCATTAATGATTTTAACCCGCCCTGATTGCGGCTCCACAATATAGTCCGTGCCAGCTGAAAGTGATTGACCACCTGCCGTTACTGTAACTGACTTGGCCTCTACACCAAATGGCAACGTTATATCTCCACCAGAACCTGATTGGAATGAACCTTTTATGAAAAATTTATTCTTCGATGAAAGCTGAGCCGCATCAATTTGTGTGCCTGAATATAACTTATCAAACACGTATTTGTCGATTAAATTAGCTTCGGAAGCAGTGAACTTTGAGCGCAAATTAGACCCAAATGGCTCCAGAATAGGGAAAATAATTTTACCATTCTTTGAGTCCACCGTAATATCCTCGACATAATCAAAATTTCCATCGGGTTGAGGATCCCCCGCAAAATTCAACTTATCCAATCCGATCACTTTAACCAAAGGGATATCTTTGAAATTCGTACCCTCGATCAGGTTACTATTATCAATCCCAGTCGCATCATCTTTATAAACAATTCGTAATTGGAAATTCTGTTTGGTTAAGGAGGAGGTGTTCAATGAATAAATATTCTTCATCATCAAATCCCACATTGGATGAGGCTTACCTGATGCTTGATTCAGATTATTCCGAATCGTACTCGATTTCAACATTTTGAGAATTAACACCTCGTCATCTTGGCGAGCCTGGTAATCTTCCGTTAACTCCCCTACCTTATATTTTCGACCATTTAACGTGTATTCATAGGCAACCGCTAGCACTTCGTCATTTCGCAAAGGGGCAACTAAGGAGATATATCCCAATTGCGAATTAAACTTAAACTCGCGATCTGTCAAGCGCTTTGCCCCTTTCAATACATCAAAATCTGTCCCTCTTTTTAAATTATAGGTGTTTTCTAAACGGTCTGTAGCCTCATTAGATTTCCGTAAGTTCGGGTCTGCCTGCAATTTTGCATACATACCATTTGCCTTATTGTCTACCGGACTTGTTGGATTAAGAGGAAGTACAATGGGATTAGTACTATTATAGGGATTTGATTCCCCCAAATCGTACAAAGAGACTAAATTCCGAAGTGTTTCTGTACTTTGAGTCCGGTTAGTGACATATACTTCCACCCTTGTTACCGCTATCCCACTGGTAATTACCGGGAGATTCTTTAGTGCTCGTTCGTAATTATTTCTGAAATAGGATGACAAAAAGAAGTGCCTATTCTCATCATATTGATCGACTCTTAATTCAAAATTCTTCCCTTGAGATCCACCTTTTAGCGTAATACAATCTTGTTTTGAACGTTGTTGGGCAGCGACGACCGTCATATCCAAGGCACCAAAACGCAATAAAGTTTTCACCCCAAATAAATTCTGAATACCCGGAATTAATTGTGAATTCAAGGTCCAGGAGGTATTTCCTACTTCGATGTTTTGGAGAATATCCTCTTCTTGAGTCTTCCAATTCAGTTTTAATTGATTTTGGAAGTTAAAACTGGCCTTCGTGTCAAAATTGACATTCAAATTTAGTTTATCACCAATCTTTCCTTGAAAGTTGATCTGCGCCTGTTCATTAAAGAATAAGTTACCTACATAGCGTAATTGAACAGGAATCGCGGGATTATCGACGAATTGCCCCATATAACCCACATCTAAAAGAAGTGAACCATTGGGTTTAAAGGAGACCTCGGTCCCTCCGAAAATACGATCAATCGCGGGAGGCAATTCAATAGACGGGAAAAGACCTCTCGATTTTAGGTTACTACTTCCGTCTAAACTTTTTGAATAGGATTGCCAAAAACTGCGGTTAACCTGCTGATTTTGAAGGCGGTTAAACGTAGTAAAATCAGTAATCGAAGAAGTACCTGTGGCATCTTTTTGAACCACTAATTTATCATCTGATTCAAACGAATACGATGGCTTAGTTTTGTAAATGGAAAAAGGAGATTTGGAAGAGGTCCTTGCTGACTTTTTCAAAGTTAACCGAGGTCTCTTCCCCGATTTAGCAACGGTATCCACCTGCGCATTTCCAGAAAAAGACAAAAACATCCCGAGTCCCAGAAAAACTTGGAACAAAAGCACATTTCTATGTCTTTTCTGCTTAGTCAATTATCTCAAGGCTAATTTGATTAAATTTTCTACCGTTGCTTCCGGATTTGATTTCAAGATGGTATCAAGACTCTTTTCCGCCGCAGTACGTGGAATGCCTAAAGTAACAAGTGCAGCTAAGGCCTCCTGTTTATTGCCAAAATGCACGTCATGAGAAGCAATTCCAGCTTCTACAAACAAGGCATCTTTTTTGCACTTATCTTTCAATTCCAAAATAACACGCTGTGCAGACTTGGAACCAATTCCCTTAATAGACTGAATCAAAGCAATGTTTTCGTTCATAATGGCAGAACGAATTTCATTCGAAGAGAAGGAGGATAACATCACCAAAGCTGTACTCAGCCCAATTCCAGAAACAGAAATTAAATCAAGAAACAGGTATTTCTCATCCATAGAATGAAACCCAACCAAGGTATGAGAATCTTCTTTCACCTGTAGGTGAGTAAACAACTTGCAATTTTCTTCTCCATCGCCTAATGCAGCGTATGTTTGAAGGGAGATTTTTACTTCATAACCTACCCCATTCACATCAATAATCACGTGAGCACGGTCTTTGTGTGCTAATTTTCCTTTTAAATAAGCGATCATATTACCTGCGTTTAGAACGTTTTCGTGACTTTTTCTTTTTACTCTTCATTGATTTACGACTCTTCGTATACTTTCTCCGACTGTATTTCTTTGAGAAGCGCTGCTTAGCTTTGGATAATTTATAATAAGAAAGGATTTGCCCTTTCCTTAATTTACTCCCCTTGATTCGATTCAATCGCTTTAATTCACCTACGCTGATCCGTAATTTACGAGCGACGGAAGATAAATTATCCCCACTCCTCACTTTATACGTAAATCGTTTAGCAACATGCGAAACCTCTTGAACCTCTTCCTCCTTGTCATCAAGAGAATCAGATACTGCTTCAGCTGGAACAGAAATATCTACCCTAGCGGAATCCATAATACGTCCTCTATTTTGAGTAAAATAGGTAAAATGACTTTTAGGTAAGTGAACTTTTACATTTTTTGCATTTTTAGGCAAAAAATGCGAAAGTATATGCGGGTTAAGGCGTTTTAAGGTATCTAATGAAAATCCGGTTAATTGAGTTAGGATGTTCAAATTCAGGTAACCACTAACAAGAATACTGTCCTTTGGAATATCAATGACCCAATTCTCCGGCTGAATGGAATGATCCCAATGAAAATTCATCATATAGGTCATAGCGATGAACTGAGGGACATAAGCCCTCGTTTGTGCCGGAAGACAGGCATAAATACCCCAAAAATCATTACTTCCGCCACAACGGCGCATCGCCCGTTTCACATTCGCTGGCCCCGTATTATAAGCCGCTAGCGCTAAATGCCAATCTCCAAAGGTCTTGTGTAATCGCTTCAGGTACTGACAAGCCGCCTCCGTTGCTCTCTCCGCATCAAATCGCTCATCAATGTATTGATCCACTCGCATTCCAAAATCACCACGAGCCGTATAAGGCATAAATTGCCATAAACCTCCAGCTCCCTTATTGGAAATAGCCCTATTCTCTAATCCTGATTCAATCAATGATAGGTACTTCAACTCATCTGGAAGGCCATATTTTTTTAAATACTTCTCGTATAAAGGGAAGAAAACATCCTTCTTTTCTAACATCCGTTGTGTGAAACTGGCTTTTCTAAAAGCAAAAATTTCTACGAACTGATGCGTAATGATATTGTAATTCAACGGAATTACATTTTCTAACTTCTTGAGTCGATCTTGAATTAAACCTGGATCAATGGTGAATGCGGGAGGCCCACCTTGCTCTAATTGAGCCAATGAATCAATCTGCTTAAAATCATACGCAGGCTGATAGGCTCCTGTTACCTGAGAAAAGGAAACATAGGAGAGTAGTAAAAAGAAAAGAAAAACGATGCTATTTTTCATCAGAATTTATCAATTCACCTAGATTTAATAACTTCTGCTCTTGATAAGGACTCGTCATCAATTGGAAGCCCATTGGTAGACCTTCACTATCTACTCCCATTGGAATAGATAAACCAGGAATCCCCGCTACATTCGCTTGTACGGTAAATAAATCACCTAAATACATTTGAATTGGATCTGCTGTCTTCTCTCCTACTTTATAAGCGGTAGATGAAGTCGTAGGAGAAATAATAAAGTCATAAGCACCTAAAATGGCTAAGGTTTTATCCTGAATAAGTCTACGAACCTTTTGAGCCTTTGTATAATAGGCATCATAATAATCAGCACTTAAGACAAAAGTGCCTAACATGATCCTTCTTTGGACTTCTTCCCCAAAACCTTCTTGACGCGTACGCTTGTACAACTGCATTAAATCGCCTGCCTTCTCCGTACGATGACCAAATTTCACCCCATCAAAACGAGACAAATTAGAACTTGATTCTGCTGTCGTTAAAACATAGTAAGTAGGCAATAACTGATCGATGTAAGGAAAGTCAACCCCTTCCACCACATAGCCTAATGCTTGCAAAGATGCTATTTTACGCTGAAATGCTTCTTTAATCTCTGGTTGAAGACTTGGATGTTCCACGACTTCCTTGATATAGGCAATACGCTTCTTGTCATTCTGAATAGCAGGAGTAATGGAACTCAAAGTGCTATCCTGACCATCGTCCCCTTTTATCACATCCAGCACTAAACGCGCATCTGATACATAATTTGTAATAGGCCCAATGGTATCGAAAGAGGACGCGTAAGCAATTAAACCCCAACGAGACACTAATCCATAGGTAGGTTTTAAACCAACCACGCCGCAAAAAGCAGCTGGCATACGGATGGACCCCCCAGTATCAGTTCCTAACGAAACCTGGCACATTCCCGCTTGAACAGCCACTGCAGAACCTCCTGAACTTCCACCAGCCACATAGGCCTGATTCGCAAAATTCAATACAGGTCCATAAGCTGAGTTCTCATTCGTACTTCCCATCCCAAACTCGTCACAGTTTTGGCGACCAATAATAATCGCATCTTCGTCTAGTAAACGCTGTACTGCAGTTGCTGAAAAAGTCGATTTAAACGTATCTAGTATTTTACTTCCGGCATACGAATGATGCCCTTCATAACAAAGTAAGTCTTTAATACCTACCACTAAGCCCGCTAATTTCCCAGCAGTTCCTGCTTTGATTTTTTCATCAACTTGGACTGCTTTAAGGATCGCTTCCTCCTCATACACCTCTAAAAAAGCATTCAAGGAATGATTATAGGCTTGAATTTGGGCTAAATGTTGTGCGACTATGGTAGAAACTGAAAGCTCACCCGCTAGCAATTTCTCCCTAATTTTCGCATAAGGTTGACTCGTAAAACTCATTAAAAAGGGAATCTGTATAAAACACAAAAGCATAGTTGAATTTCTCCAACTATGCAGCTATAAGGGATAAGTGAGACTTATTCTTTCGTATCGTCTAACTCTTTATTGATCTGATCTTTCACATCATTCTTCGCATTTTGAAACTCGCGAATACCTTTGCCTAGCCCCTTCATTAATTCAGGTAGTTTTTTACCACCAAAAAATAATAAAATCAAAAGGCCGATTAATAACATTTCGCCACCACCTAGGCTATTTAAAAATAATAATATGCTTGCAGTCATCATA
>ERZ650308.655-NODE-655-length-18717-cov-7.716697_pt1 | contig 18717 bp, 26 predicted proteins | sample MGYA00376244_ERZ650308 | MGnify/ENA primary metagenome ERZ650308 (study PRJEB26733, sample SAMN07839295) | wastewater metagenome | biome: small river; feature: stream; material: water | place: USA: North Carolina | collected 2016-04-26 ... | reverse complement strand
GGGGAGCCGGGGCGGCGCAGGCGCGGGAGGCAATGGCGGTGGCGCTGGTTCTGGCGCTCTTGGCGGATTTTCCAGTGCTCTGCAAAGCTCCCGAACAGCCATTATGCAATTCGTCACTGCGATAGGCTCGCTGTACGGCCTGAAAGCCTTTGCCGCCATCACGGATGAGGCAAAACAACTGGAGAGCAAAATCAGGCTGGTTACTGCCAGTCAGCAAGAGGCAAATCAGGTAATGGCCAGCCTGCGGGAGATTGCCAAAAATAACCTGTCTGCGCTGTCTCCTACAGTCGAACTGTACAGCAAAATGTCATCAGCCACCAAAAATCTGGAGGGCGGCAGCACGGCGCTAAATACGCGTTTGACGGATATTGTTTCCAAATTAGTGACCATCTCCGGGAGTAGCGGCCCGGCCGCCGAGGGCGCAATTATTCAGTTTGGCCAAGCGCTTTCCGGTAATTTCAGCAGTGCCGGGCAGGAGTTAAACTCCATCATCGAGCAGGCACCGGCGCTGGCTGATGCAATTGCCAAATCCTACGGCGTTACCCGTGGGGAGCTGAAAAAATTAGGGGCAGATGGAAAAATAACAGCCGCCGATGTGGTTAATGGTCTGATGCGACAAGGCCAAGAGGTTGATGCTCAGTTCAAAAAGATTGAATCCACTATTGGCGGAACAGCCACTACGGCAAGCGACGCGCTCAAGCATCTGCTGGTGGATTTTGACAATGTGGTTGGCGTGTCAAGGGCGATCATCGGTGTACTGGTGACGCTGCGCGACAGTATGGATGAGATTGTATTGGCGGCAAAACTGGTTGGCGCCGTGCTGTTGGCGACGTTCGGCCCGGCTGTCGTGCAGTCTATTGTAACGATTGCTGGCGTGCTGGTATTCAAGCTGGCGCTTTCATTGACGGCGGCGGCAGCCAGGGCGTCGGTATTGCGAACATCGCTTATGTCCCTGACGGGCGTATTCTCGCTGTTGGGCGCGGCCATGGCAGGCTGGAGCATTGGCGATTACCTGCGTAAAGAATATGTACTGGTTGAGGTCTTTGGTATTCGCTTGGCTGGATTTGTCACGGGCTGGGTTGAGCGCATTAAGGGAGAGTTTCTGGATTTGGGCGAGCAGATAAAATTCGCCTTTACCCATCCATTTGATTATTTGCAGCTTAAATTATCACAGATTGTTGTATGGCTGTCAGAGACTATTCGCAAATTCGTTCCGTTTGGCGAAGCCCTCGCTGATCGGCTGGTGGATTTGGCTAAAAATATTGCCCCAAAAGGAAAGGCGTTTGATGAATATAATCAGGCGTTGGCGGACATTAAAAATAACACCGAAAAAACCGTCGCCGACATCAATAAATCGTTCTCTGAACTAGAGGATGCGGCCTATGCAGCGCGAGAGCCAAAAACAACAACAAGTTCGCCGGGGGAGGTGTCGGCCAAGGCCAGCAAGCTAAAGCCAAAAGCCGATGCCAACGAAATCAAAAAAGCGCAGCTTCAGGGCGATCTGGATAATCTGGAGGCTAAATATACGCGCGGCGCAATCTACCGTAACAAATATTACATGGAGAAGGCCGATCTAATTGCGCAAATGCATGACCTGGAAATCAAGGCTATCAAGGACAAGGCTGTCTTGGAAGGCAAGCTCAAGGAGGAATCGAACAAGCAGGCGCTGGCGCAACTGCAACAACAATATGCCTCTGAAAAAGATGCCGCCAAAAAGGCCGATCTGGCAAAAAAAATCGAATCCGCCAAGAAGCCGGTCGTCAAAACCGATGAGGATGTTAAAAACGAAAGCAAGGTCTTGACCGACATCGGAACGGCGGAGGTTGCCAAAACCAACGCCTTGAAAGCCCTGCAGAATGAGCGTACCCAGTCATTGATGGATGCCCAAAAGGAAGGCCTGGCTATGCGGTTTGATCTGGCGCAGGCAGCGCTGGATGCTCAGGAAAAGAAATGGGAGTCCAAGGCCGCCGCATTGGAAGAGAAGCGAAAAAAGCTCAAGGCAGACTATGCCAAGCAGCGCAATGCTGAAATCAGCGGTGATACCGAGGTCGAAATCAAAGCGGCTGAAGAGGCGGCGGCTACGGATGTTGGCAAGCAGAATATCGAAATTGATCTTGCCATCAACACCGAAAAAGCTAAGTTGTCGTTGGAAAAAATTCAAGAAGAAGCCAAGCGTTTCACCGACCAGCAGAACGCTCAGCTCAAAAACATCGACCTGCTCAAAGATCGCGGCCAACTCAGCAACCGTGATGCAGAAAACCAGAAAGAGGTGGTCAATGAGGCGACGGCTGCGCGCCTGACGCTATATCGGGATGAGTTACAACGACTGGCCACAGAGGGCGTGCCGCAGGCGCAACAGGCCTTGCAGGCGCTGGAGCAGCAGCTGAATGAAATACCGATTGAGGCAGAAACTAATTTTGATGTGTTCTTTGCCAACACGAATCAGAAAATGCAGGAAGCTGGAGTCACGGCGGCTCAATCAGGGCTGGCGGACGCATTTATGAACATTGCTTCTGGAGCAAAATCAGGAAGCGATGCCATCAAGGATTTTGCTCGTGGATTCGCCCAAAGCATGGCGCGTGTAGCTGCTGATGCCCTTGCAACATTGGCCATTTTCCAGATACTGAAAGCATTTGGTGTGCCGGTTGGACTATCATCAGGTGGTGGGATTTCTATCGTTCCAAAAAAACATGACGGTGGTATCGTCAACGGCGGAGGGCAACGGTCAGCCGTTAGCGCCTCGGTATTTCCTTACGCTCCGCGCTACCATGTCGGCGGTATCGCTGGCTTTAAACCAGGGGAAGTCCCGGCGGTGCTCATGAAGGGCGAGGAGGTTTTGACGAAAAACGATCCACGGCATGTGGCCAATGGCGGAGGACAGGGCGGCGCCGTCAGAATCATCAACAATATCGACCCGAACATGATGCACGATTATATGAGCAGCTCTGCTGGCGAGCAGGTGATCATCAATATGATTGAGCGCAATGCAGGGTCGATCAAGCAATTGTTGAGGTGATGCTAGTCGAACTGCATGGAGAGGTGGGTGTGCTCAGTTTTGAGCACACCTACATCAACCAGCAAAACAACCAGCATTATCCTGAATTTCGACTGCCAAAACGTGAAACCTTAATTCTTGTGTCTGGCTACAGTGTCCAGCTTCGCGCCAAGATCATCGACCGCTGGCAGGAACTGGAGACCAAGCAAGCACCAGCACTGAACCCTGCCAATCTGTCCCGCCTGCAACTGATCGAAATGGCAATGCAGGCCGAGCAAGAGCGAATGGCGCTGGCAGACGTTTCGTTTTGACTAATAACAAACCCGCTTCGGCGGGTTTTTCGTTTCAGTCGCACCCTGACAACATTTCCTCTTGGCCCTAGTCTGGCAATGCTGGCTAGGGTCGCTCCCGAAAAAGAGCGGTTCAGCGTTCACTGTTCTCGCCAGCGTCATTTTTGAACGCTGAGGGTATGTAAGAGCCATGCTCTGGAAGCTTTCCCCCGACTGGTCTGCACCAGTCATAGAACGCCTTGAATGGAAAACCGATGTACTGCTTGCCTATGGCGGCAGCGAGCAGCGCGTAGCTCTTCGTCAAACACCGCGTCGATCCATTGAGTTTGGCTTCTTATCTGGTGATGCCACCAAGCGCCGGGTGTTGGAGGCTCAAATCTGGGCCAATGGCGCGCAACTTTGGCAGTTGCCAATCTGGACGGATGCGACACCAAGCACGGCAGCAATTAGTTCCGGCGCCACCACAATCTTTGTTGATACGAATTACCGCGATTTTTTTGCTGGCGGGCAGGCCTTGCTACTGACTGATACCAGCTCACTGGTTGTCGATATTGACTCTCTGACCGGTTCACAACTGAATATTTCTGATCCGGTCGTCGGCAACTGGCCAATCGAAACCATGATTGTTCCGGTTCGACCGGCGCACCTTGAGCCATCGCAATCAGTTAGCCGGTTTACGGGTGATTCAGTATATGGCTCGGCCAGATTCCTGCTTGATGACATAAGCAGCGTGACGCCAGAGACACCGGCGGCGACATACCGGAGCTACCCGGTGTTGACCATCCCCTCAAACTGGACGCAAGACCTGACCACAGAATACCAGCGCAAGCTGGATGTCGTTGATTTTGGCAATGGCGGCATTTACCGCGATGACGAAAGTGGCCTGCCGGTGCTGGTGCAGTCCCATGTCTGGGCGCTGGAGGGCAGGGCAGCCATTTACGCTTTCAGGCGCTGGCTGTATGCCCGGCGCGGGCGGTTGAATGCACTCTGGATACCCAGCTTTATGCCAGATGTGGTGTTGGTCGCGCTGGTAGATTCATCAGCCGTGCAGCTCGATGTGGCTTTTTTTGGTTACTCTGACCTGTATGTCCAGGCCATTAATCGGCGAGACCTGCGCATTGAACTTGTCGATGGTTCGGTATTTTACCGGCGCATCATCGCCAGCGCCGTTATAGATGCCAGCACCGAGCAACTCACCATTAATTCAGCGCTAGGCGTGGATGTAGCACCGGGCGATGTAGCCAGAATCAGTTTTATGATGCTAGGCCGACTGGATACGGATGCTATCGAGTTGGCCTGGTATTGGGGAGATTACGCCGAGGTGAAGGCAAACTTCAGGAGCATGAATAATGACTTATGATGCCCGCGAAGTGAGCATGCAGTCAGGTGAGCCGATTGAAATGTATCACTTTGCCGTGAACGGTACGGATTACCGCTATACCAGCGCCAAGAGTGCCGTCAGCTACGGTGGCCATACCTACAGCCCGGCATTGATCAAGCGGGGAAGCATTGACTTCACCACTGAAAAAGGCCGGAACAATCTGAAGCTGCAAACCGTCCGTGACTTCCCCGTAGCCGATCTGTTCCGGGTGATGCCGCCAACGGACATTATCTTACTGACCGTGCATCGGGTGCATTATGGCGAGACAGAAGGCGTCGTCATCTGGTCTGGCCGAGTGCTTAACTGCGAATGGTCTGGATCAACCGCGTCTCTCAATTGCGAGCCGGTCAGCAGCAGTTTGCAGCGTGTTGGTCTGCGTCGGATGTATCAGCGCCAGTGCCCACACGTATTGTACGGCGGAGCGTGCGGCGTAGAAAAAGCTGATTTTTCGGTGAGCGCAACACTGTCCGGCGTCAGCGGATTGACACTGACCAGCGCCAGCTTTGCACTCGGTGACGGTTATCTGGCGGGTGGCTATTTGGCGTTCGGCAACGAGAAGCGCTTTATCACAAACCATGTTGGCAGCGTCATTACCATCAATTTTTCGTTAGCGGTTGCGGTTGGCAACATAGTCACTGTCTACGCCGGATGCGATCACAGCTTGCCTACCTGTGATGGCAAATTCAGTAACAGCGAAAACTATGGCGGGATGCCATACATCCCCATCCAGAATCCCTTTTCAACCTCGGTGTTTTGATATGGAATTTTTTGCTTACCTGGCTGTCTTGGTCATTTCGACAGCTATCAGTTACGCCATGATGCCAAAGCCAGAAGCGCCGAAGGCGGCTGAACTTGGTGATTTTAGCGCGCCGACGGCTGAAGAGGGGCGTCCAATTCCAGTGGTATTCGGTACGGTGCGAATTACTGGCCCCAATGTGCTGTGGTATGGCGACTTGTATTCTGCGCCAATCATCAAGAGGGTGTGATGTGACTATCGTCAAGTTTGAGGACCTTCGTGCGCTTGAATACTGTTGGCCCGGTACGCGTGCATGGTTCGCGCATCATGGCCTTGATTATCGTCAGTTTGTTCGAGTGGGAATCCCGGCAGACCAGATATTGGCAACTGGCGACGCTATGGCGGCGCGAGTGGTAGAAGCGGCGAAACGGAGAGAGGCCAATGAGTAAAAAGAAAAAACGACAGACGGTTGGTTATCGCTACGGCATGACTATACACATGGCATTTTGTCATGGTCCTGTCGACCAAGTATCAGCAATTGATGCCGGTGAGCGTCCGGTGTGGCTCGGGCGCAGCCACTACGCCGAGCCGCCTCCGACCGGATTGTACAAACTAATGGCATGGTTTAGAAAATACCAAAATACCCAGGTTACGTCAGGGCCCCCCGTTACCTCAACACAATCCATCAGCATCAGCGCTTGGGCAGTATTTGGCGGCGATGATAAAGAGGGCGGCATGTCCGGCGTTGCCGAAATCAATATGGGCGAAAAAACCCAGTCCAAAAGCGCTCTATTGACTCAGGCGCTGGGCGGCGCAGTTCCGGCATTTCGTGGAATTCTCACACTGGTTTACAAGGGCCTTGTGTCTGCCAATTCGACGTATCTAAAACCTATAGCTGTTACCGTCAGCAGGATTTTTGCTGGTTGGCACATCAAGGATTGGCCAGATTATGTGCCTGAGGTTTGGTATCCAGGCATGGCGGCTATTGGCGTAGATATGAATCCGGCTCACATCATTTACCAGTGCCTGACCGATTATGAATGGGGCATGGGCTATCCATACACTGCCATTGATGGCGATAACTTTGCCTCAGTAGCCGAAGCTTTGTATGAAGAGGGCTTTGGGTTGTCACTGATATGGAATCAGCAAGGCGCTATTCAGTCCTTTGTGCAAATCATCTGTAATCACATCAATGGCGCATTACGCGTCGATCCGGTGACCGGAAAATTCCAGATAAAACTGATTCGGCAAGATTATACGGTTGGCAGCCTGCCCATATTCGGGCCATCGAACATTATTGAAATGCAGAGCTTTCAGCGTGCCGGATGGGGCGAGACCATTAATGAATTGGTGCTGGCCTACACTGATCCAGACACACGCAAAGAGACGGCTATCACCGTGCATGATCTGGCCAACATACAGGCACAGGGGCAAGTCGTCAGTCAAAAAATAAACTATCCCGGCATTTGCACGCACGCACTGGCGCAGAAGGTCGCCATGCGTGACCTGCTGTCACGCAGCACGCTTTTGGCAAAGGCAAAATTTACAGTCAACCGATCGGCGTGGAAGCTGGTACAGGGCGATGTATTCAGGTTGTCATGGCCGGCGCTTGGTATCAGCTCAATCGTGCTGCGCGTGGTCAATATGAGTACCGGCACGCTGGACGGCAGCACCATCACCATCGAGGCGGTTGAGGACGTTTTTGGCCTGCCAAGCGGTAGTTATGCTGCGCAGCAAGAAAGTGGGTGGGATAATCCACAAGGCCCCCCCGCTGCCAGTCCTGCGCGACGGTTTGTAGAGGCAACGTATTTCGACCTGGCCACAACAATGACATCGGCTGATCTGGCTACTGTACAGGCCGATGACGGCTATCCGCTTATGTATGCGCAGCGGCCAAGCAGCATGGCGCTGGACTACCTATTGAAGACCAGGCCGCACGGTAGCGGGGATTTTGCCACTGTGGACGATAGCGCCGCTCATTGCGTTACCGGGGTGCTCGATGATGCGCTGATTATCGAAGAGCATTCCGCGCTAGACATATCATCCGTTGGCATCCAGGTTGGTGATTTTGAGGTCGGGAATTACGCAATTGTCGGCAGCGAGTATGTAAGAGTTGATGAGATTGATCCTGACGCCGGCACGATTGTCTTGGCACGCGGCGTGGTTGACACCGTGCCGCAGGCACACACGGCTGGATCGCGTATATTTTTTGCTGAGTCGTTTGCCGGTGTCGATCCTAATCCGTGGCCGTCCGGCGCCGAAGTTGATGCGCGAGTCATCACTCGCACCAACAACGGCATACTGGCAGATGCCGATGCGCCGATTGATACCTTGACCATTGCCGCCCGCCACAACCTACCGTATCCGCCGGGCCGGTTTCGTATCAACGGCAGCTACCGGCCTGATGAGGTTGAAAACACAATAACCGTGAGTTGGGCGCACCGCAACCGGTTGCAGCAAACGGTTTACCTGCTGGCGCAGGATGATGCCAGCGTGACACCTGAGCCAGGCGTGACGTATGGCATCCGCATTTATGATGAAGATGGCGTACTCAGTCGCACCCTGACAGGGCTTACCGGAACGAGTTATATATACCCACTAGACGACGAGCTAGCTGATTGTGGCGGGCCACAGGCGCGATTGACGGTCGAGCTATATGCCGAACGGGACGGGCTTGAATCATGGCAGGCGCACAGCCATACCTTTGACCGTGTTTATACGGGCTGGGGGTTTGATTGGGGTAATAACTGGGGCGGCAACTGATGGCGACGACATTATGGGGCATTGGCCTGACGGGTGATTTTGCAACAGCAGAGAACGGCTGGCAAACAGCCATGAATGCCAATTTGCGCAAGTTGACAACGCTCATCCAGGCAGTGGCCAAGGATAAGGATCTGGCGACGCCTCCGGGTAGTCCAGCTATCGGCGATACCTATATCGTTGCAGCATCTGGAACTGGTGCGTGGTCTGGTCATGACGACGCCATCAGTGTCTGGGATGGTGCTGCGTGGGTGTTCTATGCGCCCAGTAAGGGCTGGCGCGTGTATGTGGATGATGAAGGCGCAGATTATCGGTTTGATGGCGCATCATGGGTGATTTTATGAGTAACTTGACTGTCAGCGGCGTGACGCTGAGCGATGAAGTGGCCGTTATGATTACATCAAAAACAGCCACCGAAACTACCGTGCCGTTTCCAATACGGGCTAATACCAAATACACACTGCTTAGTTCTACGCTTGGGGCATCCGAAGAGGTTCTTGGTGAAATTTATGACCCAAGCAAGAGCACATGGCAAGCATGGTACTACGAAGGTCTGCGTGTAAAATTAACGCAGTATCAAGAGCAATTATGCATTGAAAATATCTCTGCCATGATTCGTTTTGTTAAGCCCATTACCTCTCAGCCTGTTGGCCTGAGTATTTTTTACAATTGAGGCAATCATGTTGCAGTTATTAACGTCTGATGATTGCTTTAAAAAATATGGTCCGCCAGAATTTGAAAAAAATATGACGGTTTGGGATATTCCTTTTGATTTTGAAATTGGAGTAATACCCAAAAAGCTATATTGCAACAAAGATGTTATTTCTCCGCTAACCCAAGCATTTAAAAACCTGATTAAAACCGGGCTTGTCAGCGAACTTAAAACATGGGATGGCTGCTTCAATATTAGAGGAAAGAGAGGGAATCCAAAATCATATTCCCTTCATTCCTGGGGGGTAGCCATTGATGTCAATGCAGCATGGAATGGTTTTGGAAAACGGCCAACCCTGAGCGCTGAATTCGTAAAATGCTTTACTGACGCTGGCTTTGATTGGGGTGGGACGTGGTCAACGCCGGATGGAATGCATTTTCAAATGAAAAAGAGGACATCATAAAATGCAGGAAAAAGCCTCTTTTGTTAGCTCTATCGCCGATCTGCTGACGTATGCCTGGGTTTTTGGACTAGCTATGCTTGGCGGAGCTGCCAGTTTTGTGCGCAGGGTAAGAAGCGGTCAGTCCAAGTATTCCAACATTATTGAGTTAATTGGAGAGCTGGTTGTTTCAGCGTTTGCAGGGATTGTAACGTTTTTCCTGTGTCAGAGTGCAAATTTTGACGACACATTGACGGCAGCATTTATTGCCATATCTGGTCACATGGGGACTCGCATTATTTTCATGTTCGAGTCGTATTTGATTAAGCGGTTTGGCCTTGATAATAAGTGTGAAATTCAAGAAGAAATCGAAGGGGGCAAATAATGGGCGTTTCTGGTTTTTTGAAAACAACTGGGCCAAGTGAGTCTCATATCGGTCAAACTGGTGGCACAATCAAGCGGGTTTATGGGTCAATCATTCGCCCAAATGATACAAACGCTTATTCTGCTCTGGATTGCATCAATGACAGCGCGGGCACACCAACATTGCCATCGATCGCCGGATGCGCCCGCGTGAGTGCAGGGGCCGGGTATATTGTTTTTGCAAGCCTGAAAACGAATAATAGAAACAATACTGCTCGCCATAAAATTCACCTTTATGCTCAGCAGGTCACAGCTGTAGCCGACAACGCTGGCTTTCCTATTCTTTTTGCAAATAAAACCAAAAAAATAGGCGAAATCACCTTTAGTGCGATGACTACAGAAAATGTATCTTCATCCGACAGTTCTGGCGCTCAGAATACTGACTTACTAATGCCATTTGAGTGTGATACCGGCTCAACGAGCCTTTATTGGCTGCTCGAAACACTGGATGCTCGCACTCCTGCTGCTCAAGAAGAGTTTCACCTGACGCTTGGTGTTGATCAGTCATGAGGCATGATCTATTTTTGCAGCGCTCAAAAAATCTGCGAGGCCGCGTAACAACAGGTGTATCTGTCGATTTCACCAGCAAAATGCTCGGCCTGCCAGCTGCACTCAACGGTGCAAGCTATGGCCGCGCATCCGCAAAAACCTGCCATCAGGATGGCGGCGTTGTCGCGCTGGGCTATGGGCAGTTTGGGACGACATGGGACGACGTGAATGGGACTTATGGATTTGAAACGGAGCCAGCGGCAACCAACCTTGCACTATATTCTGCTGGCGCCGTTGCGACATACACAGCGTCAAACGTGACAGATGCCGTAACACCGTTGACTGGTTGGGCGGCTTCCTTGCAATTCGGCAACAACTCTGTCCAACGCTCGGCAACAAAAAGCATCTCCGTTGCCAGCGGCACGGTTTATCACATCAGCATCTACATCCAGATGGACGACGATAGCGCCCCGGTCATCGGCACAACAAACAGCACTGGCGATCTGTCGCTAACCCTGAACGGCGTCATCGCCACAACAAACCCACTTGTTAAAAAAGTTGGCAGTACCGGATCGCTCTACCGCATCAGCTGCGCCCGCACTGCATCGGCAACCGCGACACACGAGGCTGGACTGACGAAATACACCGGCCAGTCTTCAAAAACATTCCGCGTCGTCGGCATACAAGTCGAAACAGGTAGCCGCGCTACATCATACATTGCAACGGACAGCGCAACGGCATCTCGTGCTGCTGACCCGTTGGTCATGCCGTTGTCGGCCATACGAGGCTTTGACCTCGCCCAATACACGCTATTTGTGCAATGTCGGCGTGATGTTGTGCTTGGGACAAACCTGTATGCGCTTGCATTTACCAATGGCGGCACATCAAACAGGGTAGGCATGTCTGTAAATGCCTCAAATGTCGAAAGCTTGCTAGTTGATTCCGCAGGCGTCAGCCAAGTGTCGTTTACCGGCGCGACGCCGGGCACGGCGACGCGCAAGCGAGCTGTATCAGTGTCGTACAACAATTTCCTTAGCTCGCAAAACGGATCAACAGGTACATCTGACAGCTCGGTCGACATGCCGACAGGATTTACTGTGTTGGGCATTGGCAATCAAAATTCCACTCCTTTTAACGGAATTATCCATAAAGCCAGTTTGATTACCCGTGCATACACGCAAACCGAGTTGAATGGACTGACAGCATGACGATTTATTTGAAATTCGATACGCCTGAGCAGGCTGCTGCTGCTTTAGTCGCCGCCGGTTTTACAGTCAGCGAATCCGGAGACAGCGCGCAGCGCGGTGATGCGTGGGCTGTGCTGTTTGGGATTCCGCACGTTGATGGCTGGCATGTCAATATTCGCGACTGCGGTGATATTCCAGAGCTGTCAGCATTTGAGATTCCGGCGCCAGCAACACCGTACAACGTGAGATTCCGGTGATGAATAACAGCTATGTCGTTGCTGATGAAATCAACAGCCTGGTCAACCGCTCAACAACATACATGACTGACTGGCAGCAGTATGGCCTACCAGAATACTGGGAAGCTGCGCGCCCGGGTTGTTTTGAGGATTGTGACGGGTACGCGCTGGCGAAGCGCGGCCAATTGATTGCTACCGGCTGGCCGCTCGATAAACAGATGTTGTGCGTGTGCATAACTGAGACAGGCGAGGGGCATCTTGTTGAGGCAGCCGAAACTGATAGAGGATGGTTCATCATGGACAATCGGTTTGCTGGGCTGATGAATCCGCTTGACCTCAAGATCACGCAGTTGTCGAAAAAGCTGACAGTGATTCAGTTGGCCCGGATGGTTGGGCACAGGGATCTGAAAAGTTTGATGATTTATTACAATGAGACGGCGACGGAGTTGGCGGCTTTATTGTAGGCCTGCCTGTACCGGATTACGAGGACGCTTGGCGCATAACTACGAGTTAGGCAAAGTCCTCCATATCCATGTCTTTGCCTGTTTTCAGCCAATGTTCTTTTTTCTTTAAAAAAACAACATTTTCACAATCAGGGCAAGCGTCAAATTTATGCAGTTTTTCAGGTCTTAATGACTTTTCATTTCTTGAAACGTAATCTCCACAAGAACATCTACATAACCACTTACCATGCCCAAACCAACTTACTACTGTTAGCCTTCCTCTTTTAATGCCAATTCTGTTTTTTAGCTTTTCTAAAAACTCAGGCGTTTTGTTTGCAGGCAAATCAGGCAATAGCGGCTTATTTTTAAAATGCTCTTGGCTGTGGTTTCTTTTCCTGTCGTAATTAGTCCCGCCACTCATAGCCATAGCAGTATTTTTATTAACTGCCGTCCCGCCAAGTTCAAAAACACTACTCATCGTTATTCCCCTGCCTAACTCTGCATCAAACCGATAACCACCCAATCAGTCATTATGTAATCTAAAAGCCGTGGTAGAGTGGTTACGGCTTATGCGTTGGTAGTTAGACGCTACTTAGTACATTGGTCAATTCAACACTTCCCATAGCGCACTCATCAAACTTCATCATTCTTTGCACCGCGCCCTTAAAGGCAATTCTTGCGCTAAGGTGTGCCTTGCCTCCGTTACACTCAGTAGCAATCATGGCTTTTGCTTTAACAAAAACATCTTTTAATAACTTCAACTCAGCCGCATCTTCCACCTGTTTTTCCCAATGCTCATGCTCTTCTTGGCTCATGTCGGCAGGGTCTTTAGGGTCAATCATTTCAGTTCTCCGCACTTCATCGTTAATCGTCAATCGCTTTCTAACTCTCATTCAAGCCGATAAATACCCAAACTATCATCAAGTGTTTGCTGTCTGTGCTGGTATTTACGGCTTAATTTTTTAGTTAGATTCAAACGGTCAGTTTTATCTTTATATCTAATACGTTCCACTTTTCACCATCTTTAACTAGAACTTGCCCAAAGTAAGTGTCTTTCGTAATCAAGCCTGTATTACGCAATGAATCAGTGTAGCCAACAAGTGCATCTAACGCGCCTTTTGCTATTTCAAGCGTAAGGCACTCTTGCTCAAACACTTTCAATCCATTGCCATAATTAAAAACCACTTTATATTGGCAATCATCTTGCTTCCAACCATCTGTTATAACTTTTACATTCGCACTCATCGCAATCTCCCCATCTAACTCTCGTTGTAGTGCGAAAACAACCCAGTTAGTCATGGTTATTTTCTGCACCGTTATTTATTCGTTCTTACTAAATCTGCTAGGTTGTTTCGCCTAAACTATATAGTTATACACCAATAAATACATAAATACGGTTAGTGTATTTATCTGCAAAATCGCTTGGAAGAAAACATCTTGTCTGTGTGTTTTTTATTTTGCAGGTGTACAAAACAACGCCTTGTTCACGTTCGCATATTTGAACAACAACAGGATTGTCCCAGTTTATGTTTGCAGGAAAACTATTGTCGTAAGTGCAATCTGTTTTCTTTAAGTCAACTTCCATCGCCTTAACTCCCATTCATCGTAAAAAGTGTATAAATCGTAATTCAACAGGACAAGAACCCAGTCAACAACGCAAGTCAATTTTCAGTGAGTGCTTGCCTGTTAATATGTTGTTATAACCTATTTGGCCAACTCATCATCAATCGTACCAAGCCAAGCCGCAGCTCTGTCTAAATGACGTTCGGCGCGTTCAGTATTGCCTAAGCCAAAATGCTTATCAGCAAAGCCTTTGTGGTACGCAGCTTGCTCACGCGCCACTTGGTTATTACGTTTAATATGCTCTCGCATTTGCTCAATGCGCCTGCAAATCGACTCTGTATTTACCATCGCAATATCTCCTGCGGTTATAACTCACGTTTAAGTCGGATAAGCACCCAGCCGACAGTGTAAATTAGCAAGCCGTTTATGTAGTGGTTACGGCTGAATTGTGGTAGTTAGACCATGCCAGTATGCACTATAGCCAATTCCCCATTTTCATCTAAAGCCAACTCTCTGCCATCGCCAAGGTCAAATTTATGGCCTTCCTTTAGCTTATCCTTAGCCCTTTCCTCTAAAATAATGCGAATGCCTGAAGGTGATTTTTCAACTATCATTTCAGCAAATGCACGCATATAGGCGTTATCAATTATTTTTGCGCCTATTTCTATTGTCTTTTCATCTTCATTGACTGTTTCATGGGGCCATTCCATTAGCAATTTTCCAGTAGGTTCGCCATTTGCATCCAATGGTCGTTCGCCTTCATATATTCTCATAGTCATAATAGTTTCCTCTCGTTAATCGGTCTAACTCAAGCGTCAAGTGCGACAAGCCACCACCAGGTACTCCCAATAGCCAAAGCCTAATCGGTTGTCGCCTCCCCCTAAACCCATTGCCAAATAGATAGGGGAGGCAATAACTAAACTTTAATATAAAACTGGTCGAAGTTTTCTTCTGCCAAAATATGCACGAACCCGTTTGGGTATTTGATAATCCAGTCGCCCATGTATGCAGTCTTTTTACGGTCTTTGCCGAAAAAGGTCACACTCTTTAATTCAAGGTTTTGAGTGCCCTGAACACCAAGACCAAGCAAGTCTAAGGTTGATGGGTGATTATCCCATTGGACGGCCTCTACAATGCTGCCCTGCTGGATATTCTGATACCGCATGTCTTTGTTGTTTTCGCTCATAATGTTTTTCCCTGAAAGTAGTTAGTAGTCCGTAGCGTGGACTAAACGGTTGTGTCACGAATGACTCCCTCGAACAACATAGATATTTATCCGACCCTTCGGTATCCACACTGCCGTCTTGGTCATGCGGCGGAACTTTTGACCGCTAATCGCCACAACTGCCCGTATTAGAGTTATGCACCTCGGCATACATGGCTTACCCCCTGATAAGGCTCAGGTCGGCCTACGATTACCAAAAAATAAGCATTGCCGCCATTGCGCTAAAATACAAAGCCATAAATAACAATGGTAAGCAAAGGGCGATAGATACCAATAACAAACGATGAAAAGGCTCTTTGCCAATATCTGCAATAATGCTTTTCATTAATAAAATAAACAAAAACGCCGAAGCGATAACACACCACACATAACCCACCACTTGAATATAAAGCATTATTCTTCCCCTTCGTTGATGACTAATAATTTAAGTGAAAAATCTATTAACTGGCGTTCGGTAAGAGCAACCTCTTTCGTGTTGGCTACTTTTACAAATGAAGCAATGTATTGCTCTGGCACTTGTTCTTTGCGTACCCATCTATAAACCTGATCCGTAGTAGCGCATATTCCTTTAGCTACAGCTTTCACCCCGCCCATGCGCTTAATGATTTTCCAAAACCATTTTTTTGTAGGCGTATCTAAATTTGCGCGTCTGCCCATGTCGGCCTCCAAGTAAGTAATAGCGACTATACATAGGCGTTTTTTTGTTTGCAAGAAGTTTTATTTTAATTGTTATTTTGTTGTTGACAGTCTTTTTTCTTGTCTCCATACTTCACACGGAAAACAAGGAAATAACAGGGTTTCAAGAGGGTTTATAGATGCGTAACATTATGTTTTTTGCACTAATCGTTAGTGCGCTAATCGTGGACTTCATTATTGTGCTGTCGGTGATTGATTGGTGGCTGCGTTTTGATGAGTCGCTAAGTGATGTATTGAACAATGCAGTTAAAGAAGATGTTGATTATGAGTCTGCCGAAGATGTTAATAGGCTGATAAATGCTATTAGCAAAATAGGCGGTGATGGTGGCAATCGCTGGATGGGTGATTAATCAATGGATACTTTGACAGCTAAAAATCTGCTGATTGAAAAGTGTCACGATGGGCATTTAACAGACAATGAATATAGCGGCCTGCTTCATTTAGTAGAAACTAAATTTGAGCCTACTCCGCTTAGTCGGGTTATTCGTGTTCGTGCCAGTAGCATAAGCACGCTATTCGATTGCGCCTACAAATGGGAAGGGATTCATATTATAGGAATGAAAGGGCAAAACTCATCCAGGGCGGCATTAGGTACTGCTATCCATGCAGGAACAGCGGCCTATGACCAAGCCATGATTGATGACGAACCCATTACTATTGACCAAGCGGTTGATGCAATGCTGGTGTCTCTGACTGAGGCCGAAGTCGATTGGCGTGTAGGTGACTTGTCATTCAAGCAAGCTATGTATATCGCCACCATTCTTATCAATCGGTATTGCACTGAGATCGCGCCACTGTATGAGTTTTCGTCTGTGGAAATGCCGACACAATCACTATTGCTTAACTGTGGTGATGGTGTGGTGATTGACCTGTGTGGCACGCTGGATCGTTCGCGCATTATCCGTGGTGTATCAGGTTATGGCATTGGTGATATTAAGACAGGCAAAGGTGCGGTAAGTCATGGTGTTGCCAAAACTAAAGGCCATAAGGCGCAAATGGGCGCGTATGAAATACTGTTCGAGGAAACAACAGGCGAGGAAATAACCTTACCTGCGGACATTCTAGGATTAAAGACTTCTAATGTTCCCGAAGTAGGTATCGGGAGTATTGAAAATGCTAAAGAGTTACTTATTGGCACGGACGAAAACAAAGGGCTAATTGAGTACGCTGCGGCAATGTTTAAATCGGGTGACTTTTACCCAAACCCCAATAGCGGTTTATGTTCTGACCGTTATTGCCCACGTTGGGCAAAATGCCCATACCATGAATGAGGATTGATTATGAGTGACGGTCAACAAGCAATTCCTGTGCAGGCGTTACGCCGCCAAGTAACAAACGAAGGCCAATTAGCAGAAATAACTGCTGGATTCGGCACGCTTCAATCATTTGAGTTAATGATGAGACAGGCAAAAATGTTAGCTAGTAGCGATATTGTCCCTCCATCATACCGTTCTGTAAATGAAGTAAAAAAAGGGAAGGTTATTGAATATGTAGATAACAAGAGCGCAATACCAAACTGCGTTATCGCGTTAAATATGGCTTCACGGATGAATGCTGACCCTTTAATGGTTATGCAGAATCTTTACCTGGTAGAAGGTCGGCCAAGTTGGTCGTCACAATTTATCATCGCTGCTATCAATGCGTGTGGTCGTTATTCTCCTTTGCGGTTCACTATTAGCGAGCCAAGCGAACCTACAGAAGTTCAATACACTGCTTATGAATGGGTTAATGGCGATAAGAAGCCTGTTAAAAAATCGGTAACTGTTCGTCATCAAACTTGTTGTGCATGGGCTATTGAAAAAGCAACAGGTGAAAAATTGCAGTCTCCTATTGTTAGTATTGCTATGGCTATTGCAGAAGGATGGCTTACTAAAAATGCTAGTAAATGGCAGACAATGCCTGAAATGATGCTTCGTTATCGTAGTGCTTCTTTTTTCGGGCGTTTCTATGCTCCTGAGTTGTTGATGGGACTTAAATCATCCGAAGAAGAACACGAAACAATAATCATCGAGCATGAGGAAGAAATTATTCCTCCTAAAAATGTCGATGAGTTAAAAAAGCCGCGTCAACCTAAAAAGACTATTGATGAGACTGCTACAGATAAAACAATTGTCAATGATGATGTAAATAATCAAGTGATTGACAAGTCTGAGCCAGCAACAGGCGGCTATGTCCCAACACCTGAAGAAGAAGCGGAAATTCGTGAACGTGAAAATGCTCAAGCAGAAGCGGACGAACGCGCTAAACGTGGTGAAGATGTGCAAGCGGAACAGTCAACAGGTGGTCGTCGTGGCCGCGGCGGTAACAAAGAATTTAACTTAGGCGAATAACCACAACAGCCCTGTCATGGTGGCAGGGCTTTCGGAGTACATGATGAAACTTTCTAAAATTTTGGCGAATAACTTCTGCGGTTTGCGCTATGCAAACATTGACGTAACTGCTCCTGTGTTAATGGTAGCTGCTCACAATGGCAGCGGTAAGTCGTCGCTACTGGATGCGATTAAACTGGCCGTTACAAGCGAACCTAGCCGCGTGGTGTTAAAGGGCGACTATGTGCAAATGATTAAAGAAGGTAGTAAGGCTGGTGATGTTGGTGTCACGCTTGATGAGCACGATTGCGTTTATGACCTTAAAACAAAAAAAGGCGTAGCGTTTAACCATGCCGACGAAATGCCAGCTATGCCCTATGTGCTGGACGCTCCGTTATTTGCCAAGGCGACATTAGCGGATCGTCGTAATCTGTTGTCTGCCATCACTGGTAGCACGCCTACGCCTGAATTGATCGCTAAACGCCTACTTGAGAAACAATGTGACTCAACACTGGTTGATGTGCTCAAACCTGTACTACGCCTCGGCTTTGAGGCTTCTCATAAAGAAGCCAAGAACAAACAGAAAGAGGCGCGTGGTGCTTGGGGTAGCGTGACGGGTGAAACATACGGCGATTTAAAGGGTGGCGATTGGAAAGCTCCCCGTCCTGAGTTTGTGGATGATGAGTTACTGGCCAAGCAAGAAAAAGACGCACCAGCCGATGGCACTGCCACGGGGCAGGGCGACTACGTCACCAAATACCGCGAATTCAAATACCACGAAACCTTGTTTGAACTCTTTGCAAAACAGTTTGAATTGGCCAAGGTGGACGAGTCGCGCGAAGGCGCCGTCATCCAGGTGCTTGACGCCGCCCAGCCTCCCGAGCGCAAGGCCA
>ERZ650308.654-NODE-654-length-18717-cov-10.301575_pt1 | contig 18717 bp, 19 predicted proteins | sample MGYA00376244_ERZ650308 | MGnify/ENA primary metagenome ERZ650308 (study PRJEB26733, sample SAMN07839295) | wastewater metagenome | biome: small river; feature: stream; material: water | place: USA: North Carolina | collected 2016-04-26 ... | reverse complement strand
TGGACATTTGCTCGTCGCGGAAGCTCGCCTCCTATCTGCGGCACTTGGTGCCAAGAACGACTTCCTTTGATGTGAATCCTCGCAAGACTGGCGTATGCTTTTACAAATGCGCTCACTCCTTAAGCAAATACTGAATCTCTATAAAACTCCTTGGTCGCTCACGACGGTTACCAAAAAGGATGAATCCGAATGGTTTGCGCAAAACGTAGCTAGGCGCCGGCTTTCCCTGTCGCGTTTGGAGCGTGAGCTGCTGTTCGCTGGTGAACACCCCCTGAGGTTCGCTATTTCGCTACTCACATTGCAGGTCTCTCTGCTTCTGCTTATATCGTTGCTACCACCAGATTGGTTTGTTCCCACGTGGTCGTTTGATTGGAAGGCGGCAGAGCAGCTTTCCTACTTTGCCACAGTGTGGACCATTCAGGCCACACTTGCTGCGCTGGTTTACCCAATCGTGATCTCCTTCATTGCGGTGTACCTGCAACGTAGGCCAGCCGCGGAGGCGTTCGTACACCTCTACATGCTTGACTCAGGTGCACTTGCTGCCGGAATGTCTTCCTTGGCCTTGGTTTTGGTAATGGGAGTGCAGTATCTAATGTTAAGTACCTGGGGAACCGAGTCTCTGCCCGGATGGGCACTGATCGACACAACTTGGTTTGTTCTAAATGCCGCGCTAACGACCTTTTTTCTTTTCCGAACTGTGGAGTTCCTCCGACCCGAGGTGCAAGCCAGAGTCATCCAAAAATACACCGTTAACGTGGCACTGCCTCGAGATGTACAGCGCTTGAACGCATTCCAAGTGTTAACGGGAGGAATCGCGAAGGGCTGGTTTCCAGTTCCTTCATATGGGGATAGCAATGCACCCGATGGCCCACGCCTGCTGATTGGCCAGTATGGTTTTCGCGAAGGCAATGTACAAGGTGAGATTTCGCTGCCAGCACAGGTTCGCTTGGTCAACGTACGTCTCTGGTTAGTTCGTATAGTCGTAGGCGCTTGGTACAACAAGGCCCTGAAGTGGTCGCGTCCTGAGAAGACAAAGTCGTTTGGTGTAGACAAGTCTTTTCCTCTATTGACGATACCCATGAGCCCGGGAAATACCTACGAAGAGGAGTTCCCCTTGGCTCGGGTTGCCGATGGTCCTGCTCTATCGAGTTGGCAACGGCAGCTTCTTCAGTTATCGGTTACGCTGCGGCGCACTTCGCGCGAGACATACGGCATTCGAGTAGATGCCATTCTCGAAGATCTGGCAGCAGATACCCGTAGTGCGGCAGGCAGGTCTGACAACGAGGGGTTTGAGCGTGCTTACAGATCCCTCATCGAATTACACGGACTGCTGCTAGCCGCTTGCTTGGACAAAACAGCGTCCGGAGAACAAGGTAGCTGGGCCCTGCTGCGGGACACTAAAACGCTCTTTAGTCGTACGCTGCATGAAAACTGGAGCGAGATCTACAGGGGAGTCTTCCATTCAGCCATCGATAGCATGGAGAGGGAACCACAGCCACTACGCCGCTTGTGTCACTTGCTTCAACACTTAGATAGGGACGAGGTCCGAGAATCACCCGTCGAGATTCGAGAAAACCTACTGCACCTGCCGCCACTGATGATGTACCAACTCAGCAACTGGTGGGTATTCCGAGTCGAAGAGCAAGGGGTCATCGAGCACAGTCATATGCAGATGGTGACTCTGCGACCACCACTCAACCGAATTTACGAAGAAGTGCTAGCCACCTTTGTCGCAGGATGGGAAAACGGACGGCCCGACAAACCAAGACGGAGGCGCGGTACTCAAATGGTGGAATGGGTAGCGCTACCTGCGCTGGCTCGTTTAAACGTCAAGCACATTGAGGAAACGGCTCGTATGCTGCTAGCTGCAGTGCAGCGAGGTGACCAAGCTGCCGCTGAGTGGCTGGCCGATGTTTTAAGTAAGTGGTGGGGTACGCTTGACTTCGATCACGAGCCCTACCAACTCTATGACAAGACGGCATTCATCACCATCGACGATCTAGAACTTCATTGGCCTGACTTCTGCGCCAAGTTCGGCTTAAACAGCGGAGATGACCAGGAGGACGAGAGGCTGAAGCCTACTCTACAACAGGGTGCCTTTCAAGCAGCTCTGCGCAACTATTGGACCGACGTTCGCCTCCTGTCAATCGAACTGATGTTCGACTGGATTCGCACCGCACCGATCACCACGGTGGGGAACTCGTTGGCTTTCGAAATCAGCTGCGGGTTCCTGACTGGCAAGCAATGGAAGTCTGGTAGTCAGGCTGTCGATTCACTTGCAAATCTATCGCCATCCGAGTACTTCGTCGCGAAGGTACGCCAGTTAGCTGCCTCAGGAAAATTGCATGGGAGCTATGTTGGGAGGCTGAACCGCTTCGTCGAACGCGTGAAGGACATGCGCAGGCCAAATATGGTCAGCTCTCGCGTGTACTCGTTCTTTGGCGCTGACGACGTGGAGTCACTACAGGAATCCCAGTTGGAACTGATGGCAGTTTTGGCCGACTCGGACTGGACACTATCGCGACTACTGCGACGTCAACTGGATGTTTGGCTCGATCCTCGGCTCGACCAATACAAGAGCATCGAAATACTTCGTAGCAGATTGAGGAACTGGCTTGAGCGGTTGGGTCAGGAGCCAGGACTTTCGGTTGCCACCATTGGCTTTCTGAAAGAGCGTGTCCGGCCAGGCGTAACGACTCCACAGTCCGTGATCGAGCATGTTAAGACCAGCCTTTTGGCCGTCCAAGAGGCCCTTGAGGAACGCCGTGAGGAAACTCTGGCTGCGCAGCCGATCGATCCAAATCGACTCATAGAGATCGGACGCTTCGCATCGTCATCTGGGTTCAGTACGCATAAGGGGCACTTCCCCGTTCATCTGTTCCCAATCGAAAGCACAGCCGAAAACTTAGAAGACTTCACGCTAACGTTCACACAAGTTCGGCGCGGTGAACTCACGCAAATGCAGATGGAGCAGCGAGCGGCCAACGAGAAGGAGTACTTTGCTGACGCAATGGCACAACAGGTTGCAATCGTTGTGCTAAATGATGTCCTGCATCGATCAGAAATTAAGGAGGTCGCAGTTCAGGACGCCGATGCGTACTGGAAGGCTTTAAAGACAGAATCACGGCAGATCTTGGTCAAGGGAGGCAAGCCAATTTTGCTGCTTGACAACTCGACCCGTCCAGACTGGGTTTGGGATTGGCAACATGCCGACTTTGGCGCAAAGTACAAACGACCTGACGATCTGCTGGTCAGACGCCGTGAAGGCCTGGGTGAGGGATACGTTTGTGACTTCAACGAAATTGAAATCTATGTGGCCCCTTTGCCAATTGGACAGTCGATTCTGCTCTCAAAGGAGGCGTTCCGTGGCTTGACCTTTACTGACTTTGGCGACAGTCAGTTTGTAAAGGTCAAAGAAAATGAGCTGGAGGGTACCAAGAACCTAGTTGACTTGAAACTGACATTTTCGCGAAAAACTGAGGTTGGAATGCTGGGGGCGGTGAGTCTGATATATGCCCAATAGTAGGGGTTAAATTTCTGCCGCCATAGTGAAACGTATCAAAGCTCGTGATGGATCTTCAATCTCGTTTGAAGATGTTTCAGAACTTCAAAAAGCCGAGCTCGAACATGCTCAAACTGTATCGAAGGCACTTAGTCTGCCTTTATCAATGCTTCGTAAAAACGAACTGAAGGATCTATTGCAATTAAGGTTAAGTCAATGACTAAACATCTCAGTTTTAAGCAACAAATCACCGTGAGCACCTGAAAGGATCAATTGACGAGCTTTCGCCTCAATAGCTGCTCGATTTGCCTCAAAGACAACTCTCTTGTCAGGATTGTGGTCCCCACCGAAATGGTCATCTAACGCCTCATTGCTTATTCGAACTCTTCGCCATACTCCGTCGACATCAACGGGAAATCCCACACACATAGTTTCTTGATCAATCATTGATTGCTTTGGAAAATCAATTTGCATATGAAGCTCTCTTAATCACTTTGTGGTCTCAGTGTACGGTCAGCACATTGTGGGATCAATGCACACGCAATTCGAATCCTTTGTTTCGACTCAAACTAATTCACGAAGATGTCTAGTCGCTTACCTCCAGTTCAGCTTTATGGGCCGCATTTTGGAGAAGCGGTCCTTCCAAAATCGGAGAAAAATTCGGATTTTGGTTTCGTTTGATGGTTTCTATTAGCTTGCGAGCGTGACACGAAGCGACATGGACTCCGAGTATGAATTCATGCCGATCCAGACGGCTGAGATCAATACCGTTGACTGCTCTCTCCAGTCCTTCCAGCTCGATTGCCATTGAGCCCAAATCTTCGTGTAGTTTGGTGCTTGCTCCTGACAATAATTTGTGAATTTTTTTCGCAACCATGCCAACAGCGCCGGTAAGTTGGAAGACGTTTTCAAGAAATTGTGTGTAGTCGTCGAATTTCAGTTGAGCGTCATATTTAACTTGTAGAACATGGGCATGATTGACTGTCCATGTCGTAATTAAGATTGCCCCAACTGAAAAAAAAGCTTGAACCCATGAGGCAGTTCCTGCATGCTTATCTGCCCATTCGAGCATTGTTGGCCAGTGTCTCCACATCATGGTGGTTAGGCTGAGAACAATTGATATGCAGATGTAAATAATTAATTTTGAGAATTTCATATTAACTCTCTCTAGTCGGAACCATTTGAAGTACGGGTTAGTCATGGTTTACTGATTTCTGCAATTTTGGACTTCCAGATTGCAAGCTTCTCTCCAACACTCGATTCACTTTTCAGCTGTGAAATGTCAATCGGCGGGTTCACCCGTTCTGCCTCCAATTTAAGATCCCAAAGTTTCGCACCGGACTCTTCCGACAGATGTGTCCCGCTACCCCCTGACAGAAGCACGTAGTAAAGGTTTTCCTGCTTTAAAGCATCGGTGTAGGTCATACGCAGAAGCGTCACAGGCTGCAGTATTTCGGTATCTCTTCCCAGTACAGGCTGTGCCCACTGCAAGAAATCAAAAAATGCTTCGTTGTTTCTAAATCCCTTCAGAGTTGTGATTGGACCTTTGGTGTGACCGGTCGCGTACTCAGCAAAGTAGTAGCCGACAAGTGGCTGGTGGTATGCAATGGCTTTACCAACTTTAAATTCAATCCAACTTAGGCGAGATAGTTTGAAGTTGTAGATTGGTCCACCATCTGATGTAACCTCAACTCGACTGTCGGTGTATTTGTCGCTGTTGATCTTCTCAAGCATGGCCCGAACTTCTATCTGCGGCATCAAAGTGACAACAGCAGCTTTTGCCTGAAGATCGGCTGCTCTGTATTGAGCATAGCTTGCTGCGACACTTGCAGCAGTCAGGACGATACCTAAAATTGAAATAAGTATATTTAGTTTAACTATTTTTTTCATGGTGGTGAATGTAATGCAGGGAGTACTCATATTAATCAATGAGCAGGTATTTCCTTAACAGAAGCGTTAAGGCCGTTGAAACTTGTGATTGACAAACGTGGCTACCATGCCCCACAAGACATACGACCTAATTAATTACAAAATTTCAGGGCTTTTTATCTTTTATTAAATTCTCTACTGTCCATTAAACCAACGCCCGAAAACAAATGGCTAAAAATTACCTTGGCTAACATCGGAGGCACGGCGTTTCCTATCTGAGTGAATTTTGATGCAACATCACCAACTGGCGTAAATTTAGTGCCAAATGTTTGAATACGAGCGCATTCCTTCCAAGACAATCGTCGTGGAAGATCTAATTTATGACGATTAGGATTTGCTTCAAGATGTTCATATTCTTCAGAAAAATCCCATCTTTGCTTCCATCCGTCTTTAAGATTTGACCAAGTAAGTTTCATTACAGGACTAGCTGGATGGAGCGTAATGTGACGCCAATTAGCAACAACCGTAAACGCGGGATCAGCCCAGTTCGCCTTACGATTTCTAGACATGAAATACCAAGAGAAATTCCCATCTGGATCATGCGGTCGTTCGTAAAACTCTCCTTCTGGCCATAGAGGCAACCCCTTAATGGCGTCACCATGTGAAGCATAAGGCTTAAGAGGCAAAGATTTTCTAGATTTTCCATGCGTGGGCATTGGAAACGAAAATATCTGTTGAAGTTCTTTTCTAATACCAACTATAAATAAACGCTTCCGAGACTGTGGAACTCCATAGTCTCTAGCATTTAGAACTTGATAACTGACGGTATAGCCTTCTTTCGTGTATGCATCTATTTGCTCCTTAAGGAAAGTTCCGCTTTTTAACTGCTGTAAACCAGAAACATTTTCAGCAACGAAATACTTTGGCTTAACTACACTAATTACTCGTAAAAATTGCTTATAAAGGTTAGTTCTCTTATCTTCGCTGGGATCCCGATTACCTGCCATTGAAAACGACTGACAGGGGTACCCTCCAACGACAACATCTGCTTTGGGAAATTTTGTAATTGATGAAATATCCTTATTATGGATATCTGTATTTTTGAAATATTTCTCTAACGTTTTACAGGCATCAGGCATGACATCATTTGCAAAAATAACATCACCTCCAGCAGCCTCAATACCAAAGTCCATTCCACCACAACCAGAAAACAAAGACAAAACTCGTATTTGCTCCCCATTTTTTTCAAAAATCTTGCTCAATTTATTTATCTCTTTAGCATTTTACTCAATTTGATATTTTCAAACACCCAATTTATGGGTAAGGCATCAACAAGGCTTGTCAACTTCATGCTTTACCAACCTTTGAAGCCTATCTGGAAGAGAGCGCATGAGTGCTGTACGCTTTATCTTGGAGGTTAGATAGTCCTGGTAAGACCTGAGCGAAGTGTTAACAAGAACACAAGTATGCCTCAAGGCCACCAGTTTACAGCACGCTGGCGAATCAATGCTAAAGCGCTAACGCCCCCAGAACTCAATGCCCAAGTACATACAAATGGGAGATTATCCATGGCAAATTTACTTGTTAAAAGATGAATCCCATTTAGATATGTAGCGAACACCACTCAAACATTAACATTTGTTTCAAATGAATACTCGTTAAATTTATTTTCAAAATCAGAAAACCATTCCTCTTTGATTATTTTATTTAAATTATTTTCAACACCGTGTAATAGAGAGAGAATTCTTCCTCGATCAGCCAAAAATACACCATTTGTTGCAGCCGAATCAGTCCAATCACCATCTGAATTTCTATAACAAATTGGAGTCATCATCACACATGGGTAGTCAAATTGAATTTGGAAATAATGACGCATTTGAATTGAATGTGCTTCAAGTGTCTTTCGAGGCCACTCTGTTTCTTGCGCTCCGCACTGACCTAAAAGAGAGAAGTTAACTGTCGCACCATCATCAAAAAGAAGATTAGCAACCAAATCAAACCCACCATCACCTGACGGGCTCACACTGTCGCATTGTTTTTGATTAATATCGATAACTCCCAAATCTTTCCCAAGCACTCTCAAAGCCTGCCGAAGATCAGTTCCATAATAGGAATGTCGATCTTCCGAATTTGCATCAAAAATTCGACTTATCGCGGCTGCTGGTGCAAGACCTTGAAAAGCAATTTTTGAAATTTTTGTAAAAGCTTTAGCCCAATGTTGAGGGATGCCGGCATCACGTCCAAAGGATCTAAGCCGTGAGCATGCAAGCAACAATCTATAAATTCTGTGTCTATGGCTTAAAGTTTCGGTAATTTGAATAGCATCGTTAACCACAAAAAAAGGATACCAATCACCAAATGCCTGCACACGATAACTTAGCTGCAGCATAACATCTTCGATTTGAAGGTCTCTGCGAGCTAGTTTTGCGGCACTCACCCCTACTTGCATGTCGGCTTCATTTTCTTCATCAAGCTCGTCAGGACTAAGGGTTTTATTTATTAATAAATATTCAATATCATTGGAATGCAGTCGGGAACGACCGTTATATCCAATAAGCAACAGCAGCTCAACCAAATCCGCAAATAAATGAGGTGTATTGGGATGTAATTCGCCAACGTCAAAAATCTTCATTTTCAGATTCACTCTTATTCTTCAACTCACGACCGATCATTTTTATTTGGTCATTAATTCTTCGAGCAACCTGTATTGCATCCTCCTCATATCCAATCGTTGGAACCATGCTAGAAGCCTCAGCCAAGGCTGCCTCAGCTTGATATAAAAGCTCAAGAAAGTCTTTTGTTAAATCTGAGGTTAATTGATAAGCAATTTTTAATAACGCACCACCGCGTAAAGCAGCAATAGCTCTTGGATTATTAACAACAGCAGCTAGCAATCTGAGGTTTCTTGATTCACCTATTTTTGTTCTACCTCGTTGATCCCGTTGAAAAAGCCAACGAGTTAATTCTTCGATTTGCTCCTTGAGCAAAAATTTAGGATTAACAATAGGATCATTAGCCTCAAAATTACCATCATTATTTTTAGAGTTAAGGCCTATGAATGACCCAATACGCTCATCTGCTAATGCAGTTGAAAGTATGGAAAATTTTATGGTTGAGTCATCTAATTCTTGGATTCCATAATAATCGTGTTCTTTAATTATTTTATAAACTGATAATGCATCAAGATTACGCTTAATATGATCTCGTCTACTACCAATAGTTCGCGCAACTTCTGCATACCGTAATCTAGGTTCAGAATTTTTATCTGTAAATAAAAAGAGTTGCTCTATATATCTTGCTTTCGCAAGAGGATCCCATGCTTTAACTCCTGTAATGTGCCGATACCCCAAATAAGGAAGAACTTCTTGGCGATCTTGCCGGCAAATGACGGGGACTTTGTCTGGACGATGAGCCGCATCCTTTGAGATGCTTCTCATACGCAATCCGGGTTCACTGCAAGACTGAGGATCAGTAAGTAATCGAAGCGCTGTGAGGCGTCGATTTCCCTCTACAACAATAAATTTATTTTCATCCTCAAGTGAAGGAATAACTATTAACGGCTCTCCCGGAAAATAATCATTCTCACTGATAGCCTCCATCAACTCCTCAATTGACGTTGTCTCAGCAATATAGTCAAGCATCGATTGCTGAGTTCTGATCACCGATTCTGGTAATCGAGGGTTTTCAGGATCGAGCAGTAAGTCTTCAACTTTTACAATTTGAATTTCATTGTTCATAAATATAGCCATCTAAGAAGTACACCTGCACCGAAATGAACAGATTGATGTATTCGTCCAACCACCTCTAATGATTGAAAGATGTGGACATCATATGTTTAGTCTGGGTACTTTTAGCATTTTTTGTGCGCATCAGTCAAGAAATGTGGTTTTCGTTCAAATTTGATCAACCCTAGTTTTCAAAGCGTCAGCTCCTAAACTCTAGCCAGTTCGGTTTAAAAGTGCCCGATACAACCCCTAACCACATATCCTGATCGTTCAGAGTTGTCAGGTAGTGTGTGTGAACTGTGCGACAGCCAGTCAAACACGGTGATCTCAAGACCCCTTCATCAGTATGCGACCAATAGTCTCGACTACTTTAAATGTCATCCAACACCTGCACGAGCTAGAGCTAAAGCACCACGCACGAATACAGCTGAAATATCAACAACTTTTACAGTAAACATGCGAATGGCCTTCATAACTGCAAGCGTGTAATAGCTGCGTACAGTCTACTCTCCAAACTCTTGGAATTAATCCCAAAATGTATTTCTCGATGACAGTTCGGACACAACGCTACTGCATTTGAAATCGTATCAGGACCACCGTCTGCCAGTTGTTGAACGTGGTGAACTTCAAGATAAGGCAGTCCATCAACGCCACTAAAAGGTGCGGCAGATCCACAACACTCGCATACACCATTCGCTTGCTTCAGAACCCAGGCTTTAACTGAAGGATCACGTTGGTACTGAGTAATCGCCGCAATCGTTGATTTTGGCCGCTGATTTCCACTCGGTTTAGCAAGCGCCTTTTGCTTTAGTCCATCCCGAGCTAATACCTCAAACGAAACTACAGATGGAACCTGCCGCCCTTCAACTTCATTTATCAACTTCTCGAGTTCTGCAGCGACTCTAGCGCCAACATTTTTTGCAGGTTTGAGTCCAGTCAACCACTCTCGCCCCATCATTGCAAGTACATAAGAAATGTTTTGCATTCGGAACTCATATGATTTTTCAGTACGCCCGAATTGTTTGTGCAATTCCGCGTAGTACCTCTTCTTAACGAATGGCTGTCCATCGCGAGTTTTACGCTGCATGTCCACATATGCGACAACTGCTGCATGCAGCTCCTGAGTTGACCAGTCATCGGAACCGCCTATCGATTCCTTCACATTGGACTGAACATGTAAATGACTCAATGAACATTCAGGATTTCTTTTTAGATGCTCAAAGTGAGCGGAGACTTTGCCACCACTGCGATGGGGTCGAACGGGTTTATCGCATTCGGTGCACTTGAAAGAACGCGCCTGCGTATCTTCATTGCTACTCTTGATATGCATAGCCTCATCCACTGAGATGAGCTTTCCGTTGTAGTTGCAATTCACTGCTGTTGCCATTTTTGTCCTTGATGCAAGTTTTAGCTATTTCAGAAATCCCATTACTTTTGGCTCAGAAACCCCTCATACCTCGGATTCAAACGACACTGAAGAAAGACCTCCAAAAGAGTTACTACAGATATCCCACAGCTCACATCAACAAAAAAATTGATTCGATGGCAGTTATCTTTTACCCAATCACCAACATTTAACTCGTTGATGCCTTTCAAACCTAGTTTCTCAAAGTCTCCCAGTACAGATTTAGCGAGGTTGCTGACTGAACTTTTGGGGTTGTAGTGCTGACTCGTGAACCTAGCTTTACTCTTTGAACCGACCTTACCCACCTTAAAACACTGCTCGTTGTAAACAAAGACATAGACCCCTGCTTTTCCGACAGGAAGATTTGACGGCGGCTTATGCGGAGCAGGCAATACCTCGAAAGAAATCGACTCAGGATTTAGCGACACACCTGCTAGTTGTGCAACCTTGTGGAAGTCTTCAAGCAGCTCAGAAATTTCGTTTAGAACATTCATAAAACTTCATTTCCGATTGTTTTCAATTTTAGATTTTTAACACAAAACGAGAAAAAGACCTTCAGTCATTGACTGCATTTTTCAACTCCTTCAATCGAGAGCAACGCATAGCTTGATGACTCAAGAATTTTTTGCGCGGGAGATTGGTGTGCAATTTTTAAAGTTACGGCCAATGAGTACTCACGATCTCCATATATGGAAACTACGTTCAAGCTGTCAACACGACTGTATGTATCAGGCAGCTTCCAACAATCCTCGTGAATAACCTTCGTGCCATGCTTGAGCTTCATACGCACAGCCACTTGGCGATCATCAGCAAATCGTGCTGAAAACTGCTCAAACACGCGTTTGTCTGAAATCTCAAATCGCCGGCTCTGAATTGGCACCGCTTTCGTGCTTTTCTGAGTCACGATCACACTGCCAATCGATTTCTGAGTCTCGACATTGGCATTAAGCAAGGTCAATATTTCTTGTAGCGAGTCAAGATAGCCTTGATTCCAAGATGTTTCAAAATTGATTTTGACTTTTGCATTCCTGTCTTCATCAAATTTGAGTTCAGTGTCTTTCAGCTTGACGATCAACGCATTTTCTGGAAACCCAGCGAGGATCTTTGCAACCAACATGTCTTCTTTTTTCTTTTGCTTCACAAAAGAATTCAAACTGTCAGACACCCTCTTCCCATCAATCTTTCCATTCGCTGCATCGGATGAAATGATTCGACTTGTTAACTTGCTTGAAGACACCCACACATCAGCCGTGACAGCCCACTTCTTCCCCACCTGCTCTTGAGAGACGATGGTGTAGTCATCGACATACCCCGCACTGTAGGAAAGAATCTCGTTTCGCAGGACTCGGTAGCTTTGAATCTCTCGTTCCGCCAAGACCAGCACACCGACACGGTTTTCAATCGCTTGGCGAAAAGCATTCTCCTTGGCTTCTTCAACCGTCAGCCCAATGCCTGTAGCCCGAATAGCTGTAGGACGAGCCGTCCGTGGAGCTTCAGGGGTAGCGCAGCCTGTCAAAAGAAACAAGCTGCTGAAGCATAGGCAGATACAGCAGTTAACGAAGCCGTTTACGTAACTCGCGGACTGCTTGTTCACTGTCTTTATCCCAACGCACGGTTACTGCAACTGTTTGACGATCAACGACCTTCTCACTCACAGCACGTACGCCTTTAAGTATCCCGCTTGATTGACTCGTGATGCTCTCAGTTACGGTCCGAACAACCTCATTTGCATTCTCACGAGTAGCGACGTTGGATTCAACAGTCGAGTCATCATCAGTTGTGCGCACAATTTCTTGTGAACCGATTTTTGACTTCAACCTGTCGTTCGCTTTTTCAACGTTCTTCGTGAGAGTCGTTGTCACACGCGATGTAGATATCTCGTCACTGATAAAGCGATTGAGCTTGACCAAGGCCATGTCATAGGCCACGTCAAAAGCAGTTTCGCGATTCGAATCCGTGTTGCCAAATGAAGGAGCGTACGCTGTTACCTCAATCGCCTTTATTTCTCCTTTGTTGCAAGTGGCGGCAGAAAAACCAGTCCCCAAACTGCACTCCCACTCCAAAGTAATACCCTGTCGCTTGAAGTTCGTACTCAGCCGTTGTCGACCAATTGGTTCCTCTATCTGGAGATCACTTTTTGATGTGGTGGAGCACCCTGCACTCAAGAGAACAATGAATGCATAAGCAAAAATCTTGTACATGTTGAATCCTTTTAAAGCGCTCAGACGAGTTTCAATACGGATTCAATTAGCTCATTGATTTCCTTTGGCGTTGTCAGAAACCATTCGAGCGAGGCGCCTTCCACACGTCTCCCTTTGAGCTCTAGAACACTATGCAGTGCGTTTTGGATGAACCGGGGATGCGCATGTTCATAGAAGCCCAGCAATTCTGGAGGCTCAGGTGTATCTGTATACCACTGCCCAAAACGCTCAACATTACCTCGTCCAATCACGATGGGATAAGCGTCTGTGTCCTTTTTGTACGCTGGGAATGTGTACCAATAAACGCACTCATGAGAAGGTTGAGACGCTTGCTCCTCGTCATAATTTTCAAGCGAACCAAACAATTCAGCCGAAAGACCAACGAGGATTCTGCTTTCGCTCTTGGTGACAGTAAAGAACTTGCGGTTGTCCCGAACGACAATTCCTAGACGTGTTCTTTGTTGTACCCGAGCTTGCTGTTCGGTCTCGTACTTACCTATCAGGTAGTCTTTGTATTCTGGGTACATAGCCCAGATTGCATCAGTCAACTCGCGGAAAGTCAGTGACCGGTTTTGCTCCTGAAGCGCATTGATGGTTTTTTGCCTCAGGCTTGTGGATTCTTTTTCCATAAATTCTCCAAATTTGTACGACACATAGCCACTTCCCATGTCGGGAGTGGATTGAAGCCGTCAGAAAAATCTAAACGGCATCAAGTCTCTGTATCGCCCGCGGCTCTGTCCGCGCAATTCGGAGAACTTGTGGCGTTAGAAATCTAAGTCTGTGATTTCACTAGATCTCAATCGCCACCAAACTGTCCTATTAGGTCAGTAAAGGTAGGAATAGTTTGCCATACCGTTTTAAGAAATTTTCAGATTGCTAAGATTTTTTTGAAGATTTATCTTTGACGGCTGTGACTTCAATAGGTTTCAACTGAAATTGATGAAGCGCATTCGTGAGATTTTTAGGGGGTGCTGGGCTGTGGTAGTGGCCATCCTCGCCCTCCTCACCCCAAGACTTTGTCTCCATCCAATTAGTGTGTTCTTCGACCAACTGAACAAGCTTGTCATGTGGCACCAAGTACCAAGTTTCAGACATAGGGAATGCCATATAAATTTGTTTCCCTTTGTACTTTTTATCGATTGTCAGTCGCCCTTTGAGCTGAACTTTGAGCGTTTGCTCCCCATCGTTGTGATAGGCCAAGAAATCAGCGCCTTGCCAGTCGTCTGCCAACTTGATGCAATTGAAACCGTAGTTGGCCAGTAAGGCGGCAACTTTCTGAAAGTTGAATGCCTCTTTTTGCCGTGCATTCAGCTTTTCATATGCGATTGGAACAAGAGCGAGTGCCTCTGCTTCCCCCGTTTCGTGTCTAACGCCCATAACACTCCTCATGCGGCTTCATCAATGGCTACTTAGGTCAAAACATCTCTGGCCTCAATAAAGCACCTAGAGACTTATAAAACCATCTAAATGTCACTCATAGTGTGCCATACGTACTCAATGGGGTGTTGAGGCATATTTCATACTGCGGGAAGCTAAGGCGCATGAAAAAGCCCAAACGCATGACCGCACGGGAGATTTTTGCCAACAACCTCCGGGTTTATCGACGCATCCGTGAAATCTCTCAAGAAAAACTCGCACTTGATGCTGGAATGAGCAGGAGCTACTTAAGCGGCATCGAACGTAAAGCTCGAAATGTCTCGATTGACAACATGGGCTTGCTGGCCGACGTACTTGGAATTCCATTAAAAGATCTCCTAGATCCAGATTTATTTAACGGCCTAGATAACAGATGAAGAAGGAGGACATCGAATGCCAACGATCGATCCTGCGGTAATAAAGTGTGAAGTTGAAAAAGCTTTTCGAAAACTCGTGATTTCCAAAGATAAAGAAGCTGGAATCAACGGATGCGTAACGTTGATAACAGCAAAGATTCTGACTTTTAATCAACTTACTCCGAATCGCTTCTTGATTAATCAGGAGCAAACATCGAATGAGCTCGATATCTATGAAGCCAAGCTCCAAGAACTTTCTGTATTGATCGACGGATTCAATCAAAGCACCGTAGCTGTCTTAGATGATGTAGATCCAGGCAACATCTTTAGAAAAACACTTGGAATAGTAAAAAACGGAGTGACCTTGGCCCGCAAGCGATTGAGCACGAAAAAGATAGCGCCATCGAAGAAAAAGAATGGACGCCCTCCGAAAAAGCAAACAGCTGATATCGCAAATACTTTGTATGACCAATACCAGTCTTTAACTGGCAAGAAACCAATACACAGCTTCAATATGCGAACAAGAAAAGGATCCGGTCTTTCTCCTTTTTCCGAACTGGTGCAAGATATTTTGACTATAGGGAACTTGCGATCCAGCGCAGCCTATGCGTCCAGAACGGTCTGTCAACGTAAATCCGAGAAAAAATCTAGTGAGAAAACCTCCCATTAATTCGGAAACTTAAATTACTAGTCGCCACAACAAAAGAAAGATTGAATCACCCCTATGTTCAACATATAGGGGAAGGTCATGCGACCCAATCAACTTCAGAAATCACCACAAGCCCATGCCTATCAGGCACGTTTAGAGTCAGTTCACCCTGACCCGCGAAATCCACGCGTTCATAGCCCGAAACAGATCAAGCAAATCGCTCGAAGCATCCAATCATTTGGATTCAACGTTCCGATCCTGATCGACAAAGAAAGCAAGATTCTTTGTGGTCATGGCCGCTATCTAGCGGCAAAGCAACTCGGTATGCCTGAGGTGCCCATCATTCGACTGGACCACCTCAGCCCAGAACAGGCAAAAGCCTTTGCAATTGCAGATAACCGGCTAACTGAGAACTCCACCTGGGATGAAATTCTGCTTGGAGAGGTGTTTGCCGAACTCAGTGAACTTGAGCTGAATTTCAGTCTTGAGGACACTGGTTTCACCATGGGTGAAATTGATCTCAAGATCGAGGGCTTATCAATCACACCAGAGGTCGATCCTGCTGACACATTTGAAGAGTCCACGGGCCCCGCTGTCACACGTCTTGGAGATATTTGGCAGCTTGGCAAGCATAGGATACTTTGTGGCGACGCCTTGCAAAAATCTTCCTACGAAGCACTAATGCAGGGTGAATTAGGGGCGGCTGTAACAGCGGATTTTCCATTTAATGTGCCAGTAAATGGCCATGTTTCTGGGAATGGAAAAACGAAGCACGCCGAGTTCGCTATGGCATCCGGAGAAATGAACCGTGCTGAGTTCACTCAGTTCCTCAAAACCGTCTTTGAACATCTTGTTGACTACACCCACCCGGGGTCACTGCACTTTCAGTTCATGGATTGGCGGCATCTCACAGAGATATTGAGCGCAGGAGAGTCAACTTACTCAGAACTCAAGAACATATGCGTCTGGGTTAAAGATCGTGGTGGCATGGGCTCCATGTACCGAAGTCAGCACGAATTGATCTTGGTGTTCAAAAACGGGAAAGCCCCTCACCGAAACAACATTGAACTAGGGAAATACGGCAGGTACCGAACCAACGTATGGAGCTATCCCAGTGCAATCACTATGTCTCGTCAAAGTGGTGGGGAAAACGTTCTTGCTATGCATCCGACAGTCAAACCTATCGCGTTGATTGCTGACGCAATTCTCGATTGCACAGAGCGCGGAAACATTGTGATTGACAGCTTCTTAGGGAGTGGCACCACCCTCCTCGCTTGTGAGCGCGTTGGCCGCGTTTGCCGTGGATTGGAGTTAGAGCCTAAGTATGTCGACTTAGCCATACGACGCTGGCAAACCTTAACAGGCGAGAAAGCAATACACGAAGCCTCGGGGCAATCTTTTTCAGCTCGTGAGGCATTGGCATTGGAAGCAACCGAGGAGCACGGCCATGAGTGATTCAAAAGATGACAACCAAAACTATGACGTTGGTTACAAAAAACCACCAATGTCAACTCAATTCAAGAAGGGCCAAAGTGGCAACAAAAATGGACGGCCTAAAGGCTCGCTAAATATGAACACAATTTTGAACAAAGAATTGAACGTCGCCGTATCAGTAACGAGGATGGGAAAGAAGCTGAAGATAAAAAAGAAAGAGCTGATCATTGCTCAACTGACCAATCAGGCGGCAGCGGGAAATATAAAAGCGATCGGAATGGTTTTCAGTGAAGACAGGCAACTTCAAGGTTCTGCAACATCAGCAGCTCCTGCGTTGACGCTCAAACCCACGGACGAAATAGTCCAAAACGCATTCCTTAGTCGTTTCAAGGAAAGTCTTATGGCTGAGATTGCACAGGAGCAAATTACTCGATCCATAGAAACAAAAACATCGCAGGAGAGTCCTCATGAAAATGACTGAAGCTGAATACCTAGAACTACTCAGAACAGATTTTTTGAGCTACCTTCATTGGGCATTCTTCGAGCTCAACCCTGAAGAAAGGCTATTGCTGGCTCCATATATTGAACTCATGGCGTCAAAGCTTGAGGACTGCCGTCTTGGAAAGATCAAACGATTGATCATCAGCTTACCGCCTAGATATCTGAAATCACACTGTGCCTCGATTAGCTTTCCGACCTGGCTACTTGGGCATGCAACTGGTAAAAAAATCATCTGTGCAAGCTATGGTCAAGAGCTGGCAAACAAACTCGCCCTTGACTCGCGCACACTGATGATGAGCCCGATGTATCAAGCGATTTTTCCGACAAGACTTTCTCCTGATAAGCGAGCGATTGATAGTTTTAGAACTACAGCGCAGGGAGAGCGTATGGCGACATCGGTTGGTGGCGCTCTAACGGGGATGGGGGCTGACTTTCTGATCATTGACGACCCCTTAAAGCCTGATGAAGCACTCTCTGATGTACAGCGAAAAAAATGTATTGATTGGTTTGAGAACACGCTTAGAAGTCGACTCAACAGCAAAACTGAAGGGTGCATCATTCTCATCATGCAACGACTTCATCAAAACGACCTCGCGGGTCATCTGATCGAACAAGGAGGTTGGGAAGTCCTATCGTTTTCGGCTATAGCCGAAACAGACGAAATGCATCTCATAGATACCCCACTGATGAAGCATCGTATCTTTTCTCGAAAAGCTGGAGAAGAGCTTCACCCTGAACGTGAAACGAAAGCAATGCTAGAAAAAACACGGGAGGTCATTGGAGCGTACAACTTCTTTAGTCAGTACCAACAAAACCCGATCCCTAAAGAAGGGGTAATGGTCAAAGATGAATGGCTTCAGTACTACGACGAACCACCACTGGCGAGCGAAATTTCGATGGTGATTCAAAGCTGGGATACAGCTGTGAAATCTGGAGCGATGAATGACTTTAGTGTTTGCACCACTTGGGCAGTCACACGAAAGGGGCATTACTACCTAACTCATGTTTATCGAAACAAGCTGCAGTACCCAGAGCTCAGACGGACAGTGATTGATCTTTGCAATCGACACAAACCCCGTCACGTTCTCATTGAAGATAAATCGTCTGGGTCGCAATTGATTCAAGATCTTGAAAAAGAATTGGGTTCAAAAATCAAAGCCTTTGTCCCACTAGCAGGAACTTCAAAGTCCGAACGTTTGAACTTAATTACAGATCTTTTTGAAGCGGGGAAAGTCTTCCTCCCCAAAAAATCTCATTGGCTACATGACTATCGATCTGAGTTAACAAGTTTTCCCGGTGCTAAACATGACGATCAAGTGGACTCAACAACTCAGGCGCTCACTCACCTCAAAAACAGTAATAGTTCACTTGCGGTTTGGGAAAAACTTGGACGAAGAAATGCTTAGATGAAATAGTCGACTTCTGGGAGCTCCGAGTTTTAACGTTAAGGGATAGCCCGGTTAAGGCTGGTGGCAGACTGCCAAGTTAACAAGGCAACCGACAGCAAACGACCCAAAGCCGTCACTGGTCTTTGGGTTTGGAATGTCTGCTTTCATGCTAAGCCAGCAGGTCTTCGAGCAGTTCATTTTTTTCGGTGAACAGAGGAAATCAATTGAGCAATCGCCTCGAATTCCACCATGTGGGCAGATGTTGAGCGCG
>ERZ650308.652-NODE-652-length-18766-cov-5.387045_pt1 | contig 18766 bp, 21 predicted proteins | sample MGYA00376244_ERZ650308 | MGnify/ENA primary metagenome ERZ650308 (study PRJEB26733, sample SAMN07839295) | wastewater metagenome | biome: small river; feature: stream; material: water | place: USA: North Carolina | collected 2016-04-26 ... | reverse complement strand
TCACGGTTAATTGTTTTAACTGTGGCGATAGCTCCAGTAACCGTTGCCGCTGATACCTTGCCCGATGCGCGAACATAGGAAATAGGCGAATTAACCACAATTTGAGCGTCTGCTGTCTTAACAAAACCTGTTGCAGACACTACTGCTAATGGCGACGTGACTGTCACACTCGCCAAAATATCAAAGATGTAACCCGTCGCTGTCACTACTGCCAGCGGTGAAGTAGGCGCAACTGTTGCTGCTGACTTAATGCCGCCTACCGCTAATGCCGATGCTACTGGTGATCGAGCAATCACGCTTACATTGACGCTATATCCTGTAGCGACAATAGAAGATACGGGTGAATCTACCGCCACCTGAGCGTTAATGCTTATGAATCCAGTTGCTACAATCGTGCTGACTGGACTATCGACGGTAACATCAGTTGTCATTATTAGCTTTTCGGAATGGTGTAAATGAGGGAGTCAACGCCAACAATCTGACCTGCTGTGATTGTAGTGGTGGCCATGACTAAGCCTGCCGACGATGTTGCTACGTTATCATCCCACAATGCCGTAGTACCATCAGACTTAAACAAACGATAGAAGGTAGCGGTGCCGCTGGCATTAGCACTGCTGTCTTGTGTGATTGCATTGGCGGTTAATACGCCATTAGACGCTGCGGCAAAAGCAGTGGCATTCATTACCAACTCTGCCAACAATGTATTTCCTGATAGCGCGGTATCTGCGTTTGCTGGTTGCGTTCCGTCATAGATTCGCAAGTACCCGCTATTTGCTAGTGCTGCCGTAGCATTGGCCTCGGCATTAACAACAGTATTACTTTTCTTTAAATTTGCAGCCATGATTGAATCCTCTTAGTTTTGTAGTTCGCGCATATTTTCCGCTATGCAGATTTCGCGCACTGGGTCTTTGCTCGTTAGCTCCACTTGCCAGGTACGGGCTGGACCTGTGCTTTGCGGCAAACGAAAGGCACTATTACCTGTTAATGTTTTTGTGTACCGCAACACGCCATCTGCATAGACTTTAAGTGTTGCTGTTGCATCTGCATTAGACTGAGATAAAACACGGCCTGCTAAAAACTGGATAGGCTTCGGCAGTGAAAATACTTTGCTCTTGTAAGTGGCTGATAGCAGGTTTACGGTGTCGTCGTCAAAACTGTAAAGGACCTTGTTTTCATCAACCAACCAAAGCGTATCGGTCAATATGTCTCTATGACCTGAGACAAACCATCGGCTTAGTGAGATAAAGCCTTCTTCGGGGTGTCTTGGGTCAAACAACATACCGCCCTTGTTATTGCTATCAACCTTCCAAAAGAATAAATACATTCCTCTGTTTTCGTAGGCGTGAATGCTTGATGGGTTTAGCAGTAACCATTCTGATTGGGTGATGATGTTTTCGGTTATTAAAATAGCTGTGCCACCTGAAGCCATGACCAAGCCATTCGGACTAGCGTAGATTGCGCTATGCCCCATGCTTACCATCGAGCGAGCAGATACGCACGCCTCAATCAGTGATAGCTCTTGCTGGCTAAAATAAGCAGGATCAACACCCGTAATCATGGACGGTCTGCCAGTTGTGCCCACAATAAAGTAATTGTCATACGCGCCAATGGCGACAATAGGATCGTCTGTAGTCAATTCATAATCACGCGGCCAAGCATAGGGCAAGTAAGGCTGCGAGAAACAAATGTTCTTACCGCTAAAGCCATACGCCACACCATAACCCGTTAAGCCTAAGCCTTGCATATCGGATCGAGGCTCATCCCATGTTGCCGATGGTAATGCTTCGGCCAATTGGTCGGTTGTCTTGGTATCAACATACGATGTGCTGGCAATAGCAATCTGAGCGACAAAATAGAAGTCAGCCACGCCATTACTGCCGACTGCGGATCGATACAAACGAATATATTCAATCTCGCGGCCTGTGCTTGCCGCACTATCGACAATAAGACCTGATACGGTGACGGTCGAGCCATCATGCGCGACAATTAAGAATGTTGAAGCTGGGCTAGGCGCGCTTTCTTCGCCTAATTTACCCACATAGGTATAAACATAAACACGCGCCTCATCGTTTGGATTATCGCCACCACTGGTTAAGGAAGCAATCGGGGCAGACGTAGGGGCTGGAATACCTAGCTTGTAATAGTTTATCGGGTACTCTGATCCTCCTGTATATACTGCTGGAGTATATGAATACTTAGGCGCACCATCCAAACGACTATCACCAGTCCAGTAAATACGACGATAAGAGTCGTCAGCAATAGGTGAATGGACCACATTAACCACGTCAGCAAAGCGTAGCCAATACGAATCATTGCCCACTCTCCATAAGTGTATGCTGCTAATGCTATGCCCTGTTAATGCGAGTGTTGCGCCTTGAACATATCCGTTTAGCGGATTTATCAAGCCATTACTTAAACGCAAGTTTCTAGCTACCACGGCGGAATTGTCGGGTAGTTTCACGCTTGCGTAACGCGGAAACTCGCCTATAAGTGGTGTTGCTAGTTTTATATACATTAAACAACACCAAACCTATCAGATAAATAACTGCTAACAGCCAACATCTCCGCATTAGTCAACGCTCTGCTATAACCCACCAAATCGCCGTATGTTGCATCACTTGGCGTGCCAGGATTGAACGTACTACCAAAAACCGCAACAGACGCTGTCGGCGCTCCCCAATTTACCGAAACGCTTGTTCCGATCAACACACCGTTTTTATATATTTTTAGTGTTGTTGTTGCTGTGTCGTAAGTAATACCAACAATCATTAAATCAGTGATTGTTGTTGCTGGCATCAAATTAGCTGTGCCGCCTGAGTATGCTTTCTGCACTTGCAGATAAGATGTCCCGCTACTTAAAACACTTTGGAATCTAAAGCCAAAAGCATTTAAAAATCCGTTTGTACCGCTATTAACATCAACACGAACAGGAAATGCGAAACTAAAACCTGTTGTCGCAGTAAATGGCCATGATCCCCCCGCAGGAGTAGGCGGAATAACTAATCTATCGCCGCGAGCTTTTGTGGTTTGCATCATTTGTGCAGAACCGACTGTCACGATTAATGGGTCTACTGTCGCTGTATATGGCGCGGACATTACAGTAGAGCCAACCCATAGAGCCATGCTTTGCAAACGACCAGCACTAAGCACAGCACCTGCGACAGCATTATAAAATGCCAGTCCGTCTAGCGGAAATGTGCTTGGAACGCTAATGATGGGAGTCCAATTATTATCAACAGGAGCAACAACACCAGGTACATCAATAAAAATAGACATGTTTTAATCTCAACTAATCGCGTGAATAAATGACATAATTGACTCTGCATATAATGTGAGTCCGTATGTGTCTGCTGTAAAATGTGTGCCATCACTGAGCGTCTGTTTGACTTGGCCTGTGTTTGCGTTTGTCGATGCTGTTGTCATCGGGTAAACAAATCTATCGGGTAGCATTGCATGGCTGCTAATTAGATAGATATTGCTCGCAGATGATGCACCGTATGTTTGATGTAAACTCAAAAATAATGGATAAAACCCCGTGTACCATTTTTCATTAAAATAAGTGCTGTTACCGTTTTGCGGTAACGCTATGCCTATTTTACAGCTTGGCGCAGTTGCTCTAATTGATTTAATCATAATGCGTAACGATTCAGCGATATTCGCCAACGCTGCTGCATCGTTATTAATATCGTTTGTGCCTAGGTTTATTGTCACTACATTAGGTGTAGCAAATCCAAAGCGAGTTAAGTAAAAACTAAAATCGAATATATAACCATTTTTTACATCATTAACATCATCACCGCCCGTTGCAACACGAATAAACGGGTTTCGTTGGTCGTTGTTTAAACCAAGTGCCACACCTTCTTGTCCTGCTGGCAATGGCGTAAACTGTGTGTTGATATAGACAAAATCTGCTGCTCTCCAACCCCCTCTACCCTCGCCGTAGATACCACCCGTAAGCCTGCGTGAGCCTATGTAAGTAGGCGTGAGATTGGTTAAAGCTAATTGTGCAGCGACTTGGTTTTGGCTGCCTTGAGTTAGTGAGTCACCAATCATCAACACAACTGGTGAGCCTGTCTTGGCTGCTGCTGATTTAATGATTGTCAGGTTTTTACTAAACTCTGCGGCGACTGTTTCATTTTTTATTTTAATAACGCCTGCTGTACCAAGTGCATTGGCAGGGATTCGTATGTATTCGCTAAACTCTGCGACTAATGGAACACCTACGCTGTTAATGCTCTGTATGCAAAATTGATAAGCAAGCTTGTTTCTGTTTCGATTCGGCAATAAAGACGGAGCGTAAAAAGACAGGTCTCTGTTTTCAACAGCAAACATATATGGAAAATGCAAAATAATGGTATCAGCTTCAGCTAAATCACCTGTTCCTGTGCCGCCACTACCGAACACTGCTGCGTACAACTCTTGGAATGCTGGATTGATTAACATTCCATCATAAGTAAAACCCAACATCACAGCCTTTTCACCTGTCGTTGTGCTGTTTACTCTCACACCCCAAGCAATGTTTTCTGAGTTTGGATTTTCCTCAACATACAAATTAGGCACTTTGTCCGCATTGGTTTTTATTTTTGTGATGTATTCATTAACAATCGTGCCGTCAACGTCATTTAAAATTGCAAACGGGCTTCTGCCAGTTGTTCTATCACGAAAAGCAAAGAAAATGTCATCAGGAAAAATAACAGTTTCTTGAACTAAAATACTACCGTCTATAAAATCTAGCTCACCAATATATGCCGCCACTCCTGCGTTATTATTATATAAACCGTATTTGTAAGTATTTGCAGTTGATACTAAAAACCTCTGACCGTTGCTTGTTGCAGCAATTCCTAGTGCGGTTGATGAATAGATATTGTGATATAAAATAGCCGCTTCTGCTGCGTTTTTGGCTACTTCTGCGGCTTCTGCATTTGCTGACGTAGCAATAACATCTAGCCCTGTTTGTACTCTATCTGCTGCTGTCGCTACTGCATCTAGCCCTGTTTGTACTCTATCTGCTGCTGTTGCTACTGCATCAAGCCCTGTCTGTACTCGGTCTGCCGCTGTTGCAATAGCGTCTGCCGCTGCCGCCGCTGCCGCCGCTACTGCTTCTGCCGCTGAAACGGTAATAATGTCAGGGACTGGCAATGCCGTAAGTGCTACTGCCTGTGGTGGCATAGTAAATACTCTTGTATAAATCTTCACACCAAGCAAATCATAGATTGCTATTTCGTGATAGACGGTTGCATCGTCAGGGTCTAAAGATGCTGTAGCAATACCGCTAACATTCGTTAAACTTTTGACTTCGTATAGATTGATTATTGGCGGAAATGCGTCCGATGTTAGTATTCGTTTTTTGGCAATAACCACAACATTATCGGCAACAACGGGTAAGCCAAGTGCGGACAAAGAAACAGTGAGGACGAAAAGAGACATAACTGCTCCTAGTAAAAATGGGCCTTACAAGTGAATTGTTTTTTGCTGTTGTAGCCTGATTGGGCTTTAGCTGTAGCTTTCCATATCATGCGTTCAAATGTTTGTTCGTGATATGCGGCTAAAGCTGGATTGCTATAATCTTTTTTTGGCTGTGAAAATAAATAGGCTAGTACGCCATGTTTAATATCAATCTTGAATTCTTCAAAAATAAATTCATCAACACCTTGCGATGTTTGCGATGGCTTGACGGCGACATAAGGCCGAACAACAACAACCTCTTGTGGAATACGGTCAAAGACAATATCGCCTGGTCTTGTTGATACAAAGCTAGTTGGTGTTCCTGTTAATGTTTGCCAGCTAGGACTATTTCTATCTAATTCTTCTCTCAGTTGTGGCTCAATTTTTTTACTGTCGTTATATTTAAGCGTCAATACATCAACAATTTGCGTCTCTGGTGGTGGCGTTAATGTGTAGCTTGCATCACCTATCACGGTATAAAACGCATCTGCATCAACGCGCAAAGCCTTAGTACGTTTGCAAAACTCAATAACAACATCTCTAGTAGCTTCAATAACCATATCAGAAGGGCACGATGGTACGTCAACTAGGATTGTAGGCAACCATACGCTATATAATGCTGCGGCCATTATGCTTGCCCCTTCGGTTTAGCGGATACGCCAACATCTGCCGATGATTTAATCTGTAGCAGTTTAAAGAATGTTGCTTGATGGTCCTTAGCTTCGGTGTATGTACCCGATTCAGGGTTATCGCCACCAAACAGTTTATAAAGCATCCATTCCTGTAATGCTGGTGAATACGATATATCAACAGGCATAGTGTCCGTCTTGACTGCTATTTCTGTTGGTGTTTTTACATAGGTTGCTTCAACGTATCCCGCTGGTGTTAATGGGGCAGGAGGCGAAACAAAAAACTCTTTAGGGCGTAATGGATTATAAAAATATTCTTCGACGGGCGATCGAGCGGTGGCAGTGTGCCAATTCGGATTAATCGCATCTTTTACATCCATGTCAGCCAAGCGAATTGCGCGTCCAGCACCTATACCTGCTGCGCCACGGTTGCGAGAGATAGCCACAATACGCAAACAATCCGCTGGTGCGGTTTGGTATGTTCCCTCGGCCAATGCAACAGGGCCAGTGTAAAGGAAAGCATCTGGGCGATAAGTGGCTAGGGCTTGTACCGCATCATTGAATACGCGCACTAAATCACTGGCAGTCCAAGTAATTGCACTTGGGTCTTTTAAAGTGACTTCACGAACGAGATCAATTAATGCGGCACAAGTTGCCATGGGTATTCACCTTTGCTTATTTTGGCTTGGCTTCTGCAAGTGCGGCTAATTCCGCTGCGCGTGCTTCGGCAACTGCTTTTTCGTCGGCTTCTTTAATGCGTTTAGCTTCTGCCTTTTCCGCTTTGTCGCGTGCATCTGCTTCTTTTGCCAATGTCTTTGCTTGGCCAATCATCTTTGACGCAGATTGACGCAACAATGCTTGGCAAGTATCGGCTTCATTAACTTTTTTAATGCCTAAAGCGGTTTTCATGCACGCAATAATGCCTGCTTTTTGCTTCGGGTGAACCTGCATGACTTTTACGGCAAAACGATGAAGGTCATCTTCATTCATTTTTTCAGCATCCCATGCCGTTAAGTTATCGAATTCATTTTCAAGGCCGCCGACTTCTTTCGAGTCGCTATTGCTACTGTCGTCTTGTTCTTCAATCACCACGCCCTCAGTGTATTCGGCGTATGCTTCGGGAACTGCAAGCAAGGCATTGATATGGGCAGGGATGAGAACATCGCAAATATGCGGATTGTTTAAATCTTCACGGTGTAATTTTTGGTCAATTGGCTTGAATTCATATTCAACGTAACCAGGTTTGCCTTTATGACCAAAAGGGACAACAGTATTTTTAGGGCGTGTTTGGTTTTTGCAGCGGATTTTCATAGTCGATAATCTCTAAGGATTAAAACGGCGCACGGTTATTATGCCGTTTAGGTTACTCAACGTCCTTGTTGAGTGGTGATGACAAGCGATTAATCGCCTGCGTTTTTCATTGCGTAACTCACTACTAGGTCAATGCGTTTTGCAGTGGTAATAGACGCACCACCAGCATCGGTAGCGGTCAACTGCACGCCAATCGCACTGTCGTACACTTCATCAATTGCAAGACGCGGACCTGCTGACGTGTTGGCACGCAAGGCAGCGGTAGCAGAAGCAACAGACGAGGACGAAATGAAAGCGGTTTCAACGGTTGGGGTAGTGGTTTGGGAAGCCCAACCAGTAGCTCGATCTTCTAAAATACCCGCAACTGCATTAACACCAGTCCCCATTGCATCAGAGATTAAACGCATATCAGTGATGCGCATATTTGGGGGTAGTCGGCCAAGATAATACGTTAAGGTATCATTCTGAGCTAACGTAATGGTAGCGCTGGGCGTGTACGACAAAACAACTTCGTTCACATCACCCGCGCCACCAAACGGATCAGGGACAATCGCATCTTCTGCGTAACGGGCGTGACTAACGGTTTTACTAGCCATGATAAATTTACTCCAAGAGCTTTTTGTTAATAAGCTAGACCATTGCTGGCCTAGCCCATGCCTGTTACGCGATTAAGCGTCAACAGCGGCGGTGTCAAAGTGAATAGAACCAACATCCTTACTATTGAACTTCGGACGCTTAATACCAAGCATCATGTCCGCTGTCACAATCGCACGGCTATTATCCAAATCGCCAAAGGTTTCAACCCAACTGTAGCGGTCTTTGCCAACACCTGATCCAGCAAATGCAGCAATCAGGGATTGAGCACCCATGACAGAAGCACGCGCTGTCTCGACGTTACCGCCTGCACCCGCATTGTTGAAGCGAACTACTTTTTTGTGGACGTGTAGGGCCATGTTGTTGACCATACCTAAGCCACCTTTGAATAGCTCGGACTCTTTACCAACAGACGTGGTTAAAGCCTTTTCCATTTCCCACCATGAGTTACTGCCAACTTGTTGACGTAAATCGTACTGTTGGTTGGTGTGCATCAAGAAAACGTAGTAATCCTTACCACCCTGCTTGATAGGACGTACAGGAGGCACGCCAGTTTGACCGCCACCCAATGTTGCGGTGATGGCTGCTGCACGCTCAATAACCTGCAAGGTCATTTTGTCGGCAGAAGTCAAACCTGCGGCACTGGTGATGGCATTGGTTGTGTAGAACTGGTGAGATGAATCAGGAGCGACAAAGCCTTGTGTATCCTGAATACCAGTATAACCAGTAGAAAGAATACAAGCAGTGTTTACGCCACGAGCACCCGCCAAGTAGAAGAAGAAATTTTCGTCTAAATAGTCAGCACACCATTGGGTAACAAGCTCTTTAGCGTCTTTACGCATATTCTGCACGGTACGCTGTGCGGACATTTTGCCGCCTGCGTCTGTCGGGCAACGTACACGATTGATGATGACGTTATCAGTGTAGTAGCTTAAACGCTTCTGATTGCCTTCGAGCCAATCATCACCGTAAACACCATCACCAATCAGGTTCATACGCAAGGTAACTTGCACAGTATCACCAGCGGACTTTTTCAAGTCGTCGGTAATTTGCACGGGGGATTGAGCCATCGCCGTTTCGTTTGCCATAAACGCCGTATGCCAATAGGACATAGCAGGCATTTCTTCAAACAACATGGTCGAGAAACGTTTTACTGCAAGAGGACTGCCAAAGGGAATATTGGTGGCACTCATAATTTACACCTCAGTGTTTGTTAATGAATGGCACTTATGCGCCCTGCTTTCGTCGGCATTTTCTTTTTTCACGATAGCTACATGAGCGTCTGTCTCAAACATCAATCTAACATGACGCTTGGGATTAGCAATGACAGTTACCGTATGTCCATCTATCTGTAGCGTATCACCGACTTTAGCGTTGAGATAGATTTTCCGCATTAAGCTAGTCCTAAATAAGCATCACGTTCTTGTTTGCTCATATTACGATAGGCTTTGTTTCGCGTGTCCCGTGGTGCGCGATCAATGCGCTCTAACGGGTCTTTGCCGCTTGTATCATTATCGACGGCCTTTTCAACTCCGCCAAGCGTGATAGGTGGTTCAGGCTTATGTTTTGGCTTAACCTGGACACCTTCTTTTTTCACAATAGGCTTGTTGGATGAATCAGGAATAGCAGGATAAAGAACCTTTGCCGCTGCTCGCGCCTGTGCCAAAACTTCGTTATTGCTTAATGTGATGCCTTTTGCTACTGCCCGCTTATGAATAACGCCAACCATTTCGGCAATTGTTTTTTCGGCTTCGGGGTCTTTAGCAAAAATAGCGTTTTCAGGTAATGCCAAAAAGTTAGCGGTATCATCAACCCATTCTTTTTGCAACTTGGCAATGACTTGCTCTTGCTGCTGTTCGGCTGCTTCAACCTGCTTGCTAAGGTCTGCTGCCTTCACTTCATTTTCAGCTTTAATTGCTGCGGCTTTATCAACGGCGGCGGTTAGCTTGGCGATTTCTGCTTCTAGCTTAACTTTTTCAAGGTTGTACTTACCATCACCAATCAGGCCGTCATCAAGGGCTTCTGCTAATTCTTCCAGCTTTGTCATTTTGGCGGTTAAGTCATCGCTGGCTTCATCAACCTTTGCCGCTGCATCTTCTAACGCAGCATTAACCAAAATCAACTCGTCGCTTAATGCTTCAAGGTTTTGTAATTTGCTGTCGTCGCCTGGTGCATCTTCAACAGTTTTGGCGGCTTCGGCTTCTGCTGCTAACTGTTCTTCTGTTTTTTCGGTGGCGGTGTCGTCATCTTCGCCTTCAATATGTTCATCTTCGGCTTCAAGAAACACATTGCCAGCAATATCTTCTGCTACGGTTGATACTTCGTCATCACTGGCCTCAATGACTGGTATCTCTTTTTCTTCCTCTGACAGACTGTCTAGCCATGCCTGTTCTTCAGGTGTTGGAGGAGTATCTAAGGATTCTATATTCACGCCCATGTTTTAAGCCTCAACAGGTGGAGCAAGCGGCTGCTGTCCCGCCGTGGGTTCGGGCAGGTTAGGTGTCGCTTGGTTCGGGTTTTGTGTAACGGGATTGACGCTAACAGGCTTTGCTGGTTCTTCGGCGGCAATGATGCCTGTTATGTTTTTAAGTAAGTCATCTGTGAGTATGCCCAATTGCGGTTGTTGTAGCAATAACCCGCTGGCCTCCATAGCAGTTTTTAGAGCAATTAGCTTCTGTTGTATGTCCTGATTCTCTTTTAAGCCTGTTGTCGCGGCCATATCCGCCACTTTTGACTCAATCAGGGCAACATCGGCCTGAGCCTTACGATTAGCTAAATCGGCTTGTGCTTGCGCTTCCTGCGCCTGCGCTTGCTCGCGTGCGGCCTTGTCCTCTTTAGACTCGTTCGGATCAGGCAACCCTGTCATTTGGTAAACTTGCTGCATAATCCGTTGATGATTTGGAATATCTTGCAGATTAAGTGCCGCCACCATAAACGCGGCCGCAACCTGTGATTGTCCTGCTTGCGCGAATACTTGGGCAATCTTGCTAAACTGTTCAGCCATCGCTGATTTTTGGCTAACGCGGTAGTTTTCCTCATCGACAACAAAGTCGCACTGCGAGGCGGTAATGTCGCCCTTCGCTGTACCATCGTTAATTTTGATAAAATCAGGATCCCCCGTAGGACCAAGCACACGGAATTGCATCGGCTCATCCATGAATTGCTCAATCACCGACAATAGCAACTCGCCTTCTAACTGGTGGGCCAAGCGGTTATTGTCCATCAGTGGTGTAGTGATGATCGTGCCCTGTTCGGATCGCGCATCAATCGCCACGCCTGACGTAGCGTTCGTTTGCATCCCTAGGTTTTCGCCTGTTACGCCGCTAATCTGACGAATGTACGCGCTATTCTGTTCGGCCATACGCACATGGGACTCGGCTAAGACTGCCTGTTCTTCCAGCTTAATCTTGTTAATGCTGGTGACGCGCAATATGCCGTTTGGTTTAGCCATCTGCTCGGCAAATTCGTCCATGTCCTCCACGCCGCCATCTTCAACAATGGCTCGGCGCGTACTGAGTAATAACTGCGCCTTGCTTCGGCGTTTGTTTAAATCGTCTTGAATGTCACGGACACAACGAATAACGCCATAGGTTTGACCTGTTGCTGCGTTAATGTAGGCAACACGACGAACAAAAGGAAAGCGGTTGTGTTTGTATGGGCTTTTAGCGTCCGACAACATGAATCCAGCGGTAAACACGGATAAACGTACCTGACGTTGGCGCACATTGGCCTTGGTAGCATAGCCATGCTGTAACCATTGTTTGTGCTGTTCGTCTTTGTCGTCGTATGTGAGGCCGTCAATCTGTGGGTGTGGGCTATGCAACACATTAACGCGCGTATGTTTACGATACCAAACCTCAATAAGACGGATAGCAGGGCGACTACCAATCATCATCGCGGCATTGGCTGACATAAAGCCCTGCTCGCTTTCGTAACTGCTACCTGAGCCTAGCCCTTCAAGCTCTGAGCGAACCTCTAACTCTAAGACCGTCCGTTCCCGCGCTAATGACCGTAACATGACCTCGTGTTCAGGCCATAAAACCACTGCATCCTCAATATCAACAATGCGACTACGGATAACATAACGCGCATCGCTCATGTCCAATCGTTTGCTTGAGCTATCAAGCATGATGTTACGCCAAGATTCTTGACGAAAAACGATTTGATTCTTGCCAAAGTCATCGGCCTCAATGCAAACCTCTGTCCATCCTTCGCCTGACTTCACGCACTCGGCAAATGCCGCGCTACGCTGCCACCCTGCGCGGTTAATGTCCGATATGTACTTGATCAGTTTGTTCTTAATGTCGGCATGGTCTGCATCTTCTACGCCACGCCCGTAAACCTTCCAATCTGTGCGCCCACGGATAGCACTACCCAAAATCCAATCCACTGCGCCCCTGGTTTCGTTAAAGACCAAAGGTGCTTGGCCTCGTTCTTCTAGTACCAGTTTGTCATCTTCTGACCATTGCTCGTTATCGTAGTACGCTTCGTCGATAGACGATTCGCGCATCTTGTAGCGGCGCAATGAAAGCTCACGATTAAAGCAACCCTCAAGCCAGTTTAAATGCTCTTGTTCTGCTACGGTTGTCGGATTGCTGGTATCAAGTACCGCAAGGTTGTTATCGCGCATCTAATACCACCTTGCCATCGGCAATGATTTGTAAGCCTGAACGGTCAAGCATATTGTGAATTTTCTTGGCTTCATCACTCATGCTTTCAGGCTTAGTGTGAAACACGTCTGTTAAATACTTAGAGATAACGTCTGCAATGTAGAAAACGTGCTCTTTGATCGCGCCATTTGGCCATAAGTCATAGCCAATACACTGCGCCAAGAATTCAATCGGCTGCATACGGTGCTCGCCAACCTTAAATCCTGTTGTGACGTTGAGCACGCTGGCAGAATTGAGACTAAACCCTGATAGATTTCCGCGCTTCCCGTGTTCATCGACGCGACCAAAAATCATGTGAGGGTAATCGTAGTGCAATGGTCGGCCTTGGTCGTCTTGGCATGGCATATTATGCACAAACATCTCTAGGCCATAGCGTAATGTTTGCTCGAAGCCTTGTTCGCCGAAAGTGACTTGGCCATTGGATTGATATTCTGGAATGATTAAGGGTGCTGTCATGCTGTTTTCCAATTAGTGCTAGATGTAGTTTTCTTAGACATTCCAGCACTAGGCCCTCTATATCCCTGTGCGAATTGTCTAAATGCGTCTGCGGCTTCTGAATGTCCGCCTATCTTGGATGGGATTTCGTTCCAGCAAGCATTGTTTTGATTCCATGTTTTTTTGTAGCTGCTTAGATGGGCCAAGCCTTCTTTGCAATTGGCCTCATCAAACCAACAAGTGCTAAATGCTGCCCTGGTTATTTGTATGCCATGTTGAATATCGGTTACACGGTCAACAGTGATGATTCCGCGCAATCCGCCTTTGAATAGCATATCTTTCGGGCTTTCGACCACATGAAGCTGTTGCCGTTCATGGTCTGCATCGTGCGGTACATAGTGGTGTCCCCACACATAGCCCAAGTCTTGAAGCTCTTTGATAAAGTAGCTATAGGGTTCTTCCCACGCCTCGATGTAACCAATAAACCTGTCTTGTGCGCCAATGCGTTGATGCAACCAAATGCCTGTGCCGTCACTACTGCCAATATCCCAAAACGTATTAACAGGAATTCCCTCAACGTATGGCACTGGACCAATACGCCCTTGTTTGCGTGCTGCTGCTAATTGTTTGGTGTAGTAACACCCTTCGGCGGATTGTTGGAATGCTTCTTCTTCTGTGGTCGGGTATTCCTGCCACATCTTTTGCTCATCGCCTGCGAATTCACTATCGCGGGTAGCCACATACCACGCACGCTGACGAATATCCAGCTTAACGCCAGTCGCTAATTCTTGTTTGTTGAAGTAGTCGTGATCTTCTTTTGTGATTACAACATCGGTTTCATCCATGCTGTAACCTGGCTCTTTCCACCAAGCGAAAAAGTGCATACGAAAATCTTTATGGTTGAGTTTTTTACCTTTGTCACGCTGCTCGATGGCGCGTTTCGTCATCTTGTGAAAGTGGCCTCCTTGCCCTTCCGCTGTCGATTCTATAACTAAAATGCCTGACATGGGTACAGTCGGTATAGAACCCGTCATTACCTCATCGGCTTTGTCGGGAAACTTCGCGCATATCTTGCCATATTCTGAAACATGAAGCCTGTGTATCGTGCCTGACCGTAGCGATGTTGCCACCCTTAACGAGCTATTATTGTGCTTGAACAATAATTCATTGCTGCTGTCTTTCTTGAGTGGGAAAGCCTCTCGCAATAAGTCGGGCAAATTATCATAGGCAAACTTTACTTTGTCCCTGAATATCGCTTCGGCTGCTTCTCTGTCCTGCGCGATAATGCCGCAACGGACGTTAGCATTAAACAGGGCATGATCTAGCCACAAAATACAAATCAGGGTCGTAAAACCCAATTGCCGCGCCTTCAGTATGATGTTTCTGTGCCATAACGATTTCATTAATCGCTTCTGAGCACGATTAGGCTTGAATGGGATAACTAGATTATCTCCATCCTCATCACCCTTAATCGTAATCTTGTACAGTTCGCCCGATGTTATTCGCCACCAAGGATCTAGTAGCTTTTCTCCAAACTCAATTGCTGCTTTGAGTAGCTTTGGGTCATCGGGTAATGCCGCTTTAGCGGTCATTAATCATCGTCCTCATCGTCGGGTGGATGGTCAACCACGGGCAAAGACGATCCGCTTATGCCGCGTCTCTCTGCTATTTGCTTCATCAATAAAAGAATAGGGTGTTCTGTGGTGTCTTTTACGTTTAGATTTTCGGTAAACATATTTAGATGTTTGGCGACACTGAGTAAATGTGCTGCTTGATCGTGTACTTTTATCTCTATGCCTTGCGCTGTTTGTTTTACACCAGCGTATAACACCTTAGCAGGGCCTTTAAGGTGACGTGTATCGTTAATAAATACCGATGGCTTGCCTTTGCCGTCACAATTCGGGCATTTGGCGTGCGGTGATAATGATGGGTCGAAACCATAGCCGCCTAAATCGTGCGGTATATCAACATCGCGTAATGGTTCTGAGGTTTTGCTCTTGCGCTTAGACTGCATCAATTCAGCCGCGTCTCTATGCGCTAAGGCTTCTTGTTCTGCCTTGAAAAACTCATCCTCGTTTCGCCATTGGTAGTGATGGTCTTTGCCGTAACAGTGGCGGCAACACTCAAGGCGATATTGCATTATGTCGTTCGGGTCGGCTGTGGCAATGTCCCACATTCTCTTGAGAACCTTGTCAACAGTGATTTGATTTTCTTCACACGCCTTTTCTAATAACTCTTTTACCCTTACGCAAACCTTGGGATTATTTGCAAGTTTTGATGCTTCTTTCCATACCGTCTCATCCTTCCATTTTAATGATTTAGGATAAGCCTTCCGATACGCTTCTGCTTGACTCAAACCGCTTGCAAGACCAACTGCGAACACTTCCATGTTCGGCGTTAATCCTCCTGCTGTTTTGGCCTTGCCTGCCATTAAAAGTCTCGCTCTTTCATCAATCCAGCTTTCGTCAATGCCCATAGCAACATGGCTTTAACGTACTTCTTGCACCAAGCTGTACCAAGCCAAGCAATCATTCCGCCGACGAATATCGCTATTTTAGTCGGCAATCCAATGTATTCAATCATTGACCAGCTTGCCAATGTCAACATTCCGCACAAACTTGCTTCTATCAGGTCTAGCTTGCCGTCCTCGACCGTTCGCAGTACCGCCACCACAAATGACATAGCAAATGCTGCGAGTAATTGAGAGTTTTCGATTAGCCATTTCATTAAAAAATGCGCGGCAAACCAGTTGTCGGGATTTTTTTCAGGCATGGCCTTGTCCTTATTCTTTTTCTGCGCGTAATAATGTGATTGCATCGGGACTACCTACATCTTTTTTGACAATCAATTGGCCCACTAAAACTAATGAGATTAGGTTTAATGGGATGGTGTATTGAGGCATGACTGTTGATGCAATCGTCAATGCTAAACCAATACCGCTTTTGGTTGATGGTTCTGCTAGTCGGTTTTTAACCCACGTTATAGCGTTTTTGAGTTTGCTCATGGCTTCTTTTGCTCCTGGACTGGGATTTGGTTTTTGATCATCCATTCGCGCACGTCGAAGCACGGGCACGCTTTCATGTATTCGTTTGGGCTGATAACACCGTCATGGTTTTTATCGGGTGAAAAATCACGATGGCCAAGCACCAGGGCGAATGGACGGGTTTGTTGCAGTGTGAGAATTAATTCTTTTAGGGCAATGAATTGTTCTGGAGTGTAATTATTAACTGGTCTGCCTTTGTCGTCTATGCCACCAACAAGGCATATACCAAGACTTACGGAGTTATACCCTTCAATGTGTGCTCCGATAGTATTAATTGGCCTTCCGCGCTCAATTGTGCCGTCTCGTTTGATGACGTAGTGATAACCAATGCACGCAAACCCGCGCTGGCGGTGCATCTTATCAATTTCAACTGCGCCGATATTCGGCATGGATGGTGGAGTAGCTGAACAGTGGACGGCAATGAAAATAATGTTTTTAACGAATGGTTTTAACTGTTTTAGTGGCAAATTAACAGGGCAATTTCGTATAGCGATGGTCATGGCTGTTATCTCATTATTGTGTGCTAACGATCATGTTGCAAAATATAGCGCACCCTGCTTGTGTTAGCAAACGCACAATCGTTTACCGTTCGTCGGATTTTAGGTAAAGTGTTTTACTGGTAAAACACTTTACTTTATAGTGGTTTTGTCGCAATCCAGCGGCTAACCAAAGGTGAATATGATGAATTACTTTACTCAAGACAACACAGAAGGCTTCACTGACGCAAACCTGGCGTTAATGAATCGTGCGGTTGTGATTTTGTTGGATGGCTCAACCGATGAAGATGATATTAAGAATGTCTGTTACAAGGTTAACAACATTTTTGATTTTAACGGCGGCAATCTTTTAACTCGCTTCCAGGCTGTAATAAGTGTGGGAGATTGGTCTGTTTCTGCTGTTGACCGTGCGCGTAATGAGTTTTCAAATCGGGTGATGACCGATGGCACTATTGAATTTACCGCGCACGTTGATGCTAAAAATGAAGATGGTGATGAAGTGCTGCTGACCGCTTACTACTATCAAGACGCACAAGCGGTTAAGGACTGCGATGAATTGGACGAATTAGATTGGAAAGTAGCAGGTTACTCCATTACTTAAACCTCCCCCCACCTTCACCCAAAGGGGGAGGGTGGTTATTTTCTAAAGGTGAACCTATGAAAGCTATTGTCATGCAACAAATACGCGATAGTCGTAAAAATCTTATCGGCTTTTTACATCACACCGATATTTCAAAGATTAAGGCTTTAACGGGCTGCAATCCTAGCGGCAAGGCGTTCTACACGGTCTGTGATGAGATTTTTAGCTTGTACAATGCGGGTGTTGCATCAAACAAAGAAGCCAGTGAAGCCTTTGATATTCTTGCGCGTAGAAACACTCGTTTTCGTACTGAGCGTTTTCGTAACGATGGCTGCGGTAGTATTTTTAAATACAGTGATGAGCACAATGCTTATGTGTTTTATTGCAAAGGCACTGCTCGCACGCTCAAAAACCTAAATACTGAACATGGTGAATACGTTGATGACTAAAGACACTAAACAATCGCGCTACGCAAAGCGCGTAGTGCGCGTTCCATTGGCAATTAACCCTGCTACTGAGGCTGATATTTTTGCCTCATTAAATGCTCTTGCTGCGGTTCATGGCGGCAACGCTCAAGCGATTAAATACTTACTTAGGAATGCTGCAAAATGAAAGAATTCTTCTATGGCTGCGTGTTGTTTGCACTGGCATTTATCTACACTTGGAAAATGCTAATTGCCGCCACCAACTAAAAGAAAACCCTCGTAATGAGGGTTTTTTATTACCATTTTGATTTTCAAGTATCACTTACGCGGCAAGGGCTTGGATTTTCATCAAACCTCACCGCTTTTATTTTCTCGTGCCCCAATAGCATCGCCTTCATAAGCCTGTGCCTTCCATCCATTAGCTCGCCGTCCTCGTCTAAAATTATCGGCTTATCTAAATCGGCATTATTGACAGCGTTCATGTGCATTACAACATCACGCAATGTTAGCTTTTCGTATGTGTAGTAAAGGCTTAGATGGTTCAATGGTACTTCCATCACAGGCAAATTTCTTGCTAACTCAAAAAGTCGAGGAACACTCCATGAATGCCTTCCTAAATTACACATTTGGTCATTTGGGCAGTGCCAATCTTTAATTTTCATTTAACGCGCTCCTGTCTTGCTCGCATAAACTTCTCTGATCTCGATATTATTCCGCAATTTCATCGCATGACGCTTTAAAATATATTCAGGTGTTAATTTGCCTTTAGTATCGACAACCACAAAATGAGAATTTCCGTCCTTATCATCTTCAAAAAACGTAAAATCAGCGATATATACTCGCGCCTTATGTTTTTTTCCGTAGAGAGTAATCTCATCCATAATCACAAACGATTGTTGTAATAATAGATTCCGTATTAATCCAGCCTTCAATTTTATTTTTAGCTCGTAATAATAATCACGCTCTAATTTTGATTGGAATGTATAACCATCAGCATAACAAACCTGATTTCCGAATTTATTTACCGCCACCTTCTCAACGGGTGGCAATAGCGAGGCGTGTTTACTGGCACGAATAACGGTTTCCATTGTGCGCTTTGGCTTTGTTCGCTCTTTGCGGTCCTGAGCTATCAATTTT
>ERZ650308.651-NODE-651-length-18767-cov-5.685549_pt1 | contig 18767 bp, 17 predicted proteins | sample MGYA00376244_ERZ650308 | MGnify/ENA primary metagenome ERZ650308 (study PRJEB26733, sample SAMN07839295) | wastewater metagenome | biome: small river; feature: stream; material: water | place: USA: North Carolina | collected 2016-04-26 ... | reverse complement strand
GGAGATGTTCCTGTAAAAATATTTGGACTAAATATTCCAAAATGGTTAGTAAAACCAAATAGTACAATACAACCTATTTCTGTTGGAATTGTTGCAGAAGATGGTAGAGAATATTATGCAATTTCAAAAGAGTTTAATTTGAAAGAAGCTTGGAATAGGTATGATGAAAAAGTAGAAATAATGTCAGGAGATATGAGAAATCATTATCCAGAAGGTAGAAAGTATAAAGTTTATTGGATTAGAGAAAATGTGTTGAAACCTATATTTATTGAATTAGTTGATAAAGAATTAAAAGATTTTAATTCACCTTATTATAAAGCTCTTTATACAAGAGATGAAGATAAATATATGTTTTCTTATAAAAGATTAAAACAACTTATTAACAAATACGGAAAAACAAACAAACAGATAGCAGAAAATATATTGTGGTTTTGTGCTGCTGAAAAATCTATATTTGAAACTGATGGATTAGGTCAAGAAGTAAGAAATAGGTTAGAAGATAACCCTGTAAAATTTTACGGTTATTATGCTGATTATGATTGGGTTTGTTTTTGTTGGTTATTTGGTAAGATGATAGATTTACCAACTGGATTTCCTATGTTAATGTTTGACATTCAACAACTAATAGTTGAAAATAACATAGATAAAACGAATTTATTAAAAGAAGTACCTCAAATAAATTGCCACAATTCTCTACAAGATGCTAAATGGAATAAAAAATTGTATGAATTTTTAAACAAATTATGATATGAATAATACAGAAATTAAAAAACAACTTTATAAGCAAAAACCAGATGCTGATTTTCAATTTATTAGAAAAGGGATTGCTTATTATTATGCAGATTTAATTGAGCAAAGAGTACACTTTGAAATTCCTGTAAATGATATGGGAGATGCTGACTTTACAGCAAGAATGGATGCAAAATTACTTTGTAGATGGTTGATTAATAATTAAATAAGATATGACAACAGATGAAAGTTATGATTTATTAAATACAATACTGGAAGAAAATTATTATGTTCCAGCTGTTAATGAATTATGTATTGGATTTGAATACTCATACAAAACAGATGTTATTGAACATAGAGTAATTGAAAGTAAATATGATTTAGAGTTTACTTTTGGATTGCATTTAGATAATAATCTGTTTGTAAAGAAATTAGATAAAGATGATATTGAAAGTTTTGGATTTAAAGATATTACATTACCTCAATCAATAGGTAAACATTTTATTTATGATGAAGTGAAAATAATGTTTGCAGAAGAGTTAAGTATTATAAATGGATTAGACTTTACATTTAGAGGTTTTATTAAAAACAAAAGTGAATTGAGAAAATTGTTTAAACAGTTAAATATTTTACATGAAAAATAAATTATTTATTGTTGGTAATACTATTGCAACTGTTAGAGAATCCAATTCTCGTTGTGTTGATATTAGAGATGCAGACGGTAAACTGATAAATTGGTGGTGTTTAGATTATGTTTTAAATCATCCTGAGATGTTTATTCCAGTTGTAATATGTGAAGATATTGGTAAAAAGAAAAAGTTGAAGATTATACAAAAACCATTTGAGATTAGTAGGATTAAATTAAACTATTAAATGTTGGATTGTTCTTTAATGTTAAATATACATACATTGTAAAAATAATAAAAAATGAGTGAAAAATCATTTGTAACAATAATTGCTAAAATTTGTATTGTTACAGGAAAACAATTTGAAACAGGTGAACTTATGATTGACCAAAGAGTTAAAAATTCATTTGAAACGTTCACAATAGATGGTTATGGAATTAGTCCAGAAGTACAAGAGAAGATAGATGATGATTATATTGCTTTAATAGGATTTGATGCAACACAAAGTCATCCTAATCCTAAACAATATTCTGATTTTTATAGAACGGGAGAAATTGCTTATCTTAAATCTAATGTGTTTCAAGATATATTTACAGTAGAATTACCAAAAGAAAAATTTACTTTTGTAGAAAAAGAAGTTATTAGTTATTTGCAAACATTACAACAAGAGGAAGTATGAAAGATTTTATAGTATTTGCTAAATACAATGCTTTTGCAAGTGTATTTATATTTTTACTTTTAACACTAATATCATTATTAGTAGGAAGTAATTATTCAATTGCAACTGTAATTAGTAATTTAGGAGTTAGTGTAATATGTTTATTTGTGTTTTATTATTTACAGAAAAGACAATGAATAAATTACAAGATATTTTTTCAGGTGATTTCTTATCTATTGCAGAATTTTTAGAATCCTGCAATCTTGAAGTAAAAGGTAGAAAGTTAATACACGGAAATAATCAAGAATCTTTTAGTTCTGTAAGTGTTTATAAAAAAGTAGATAAAAGACATGAAATATTTATTATAGTACACCAAAGAAGTGGTGATATAAATTTAAAAATTCAAGAAATTAAAGGAATTGATAGAGATATGATTACTATTATTGATAAAGAATTACCTACTAATGAGATTTTAGATTATCTAAAAAAATACATAAATGAAACAAATTTACATCAATAATACATTACAATGGTTTTCACAACTATTGACAAAAGAAAGTTTTGAACAATTATTTCTATTAGGAGTAATTGTTGAAAATGATAAAACACAACCTTATTTATTAATTGAAGACAGTGAAAAAGCAGAAGAATAAAACATTAAATCTTACAGCAAAAGATTCACAATTACTTGCTGAAACATTAGGAGGTCAAACAATACCACCAAATGAAAGATTAAAAGAAGCAGGTGCAAAATATTTAAAGAAGTTAGGCTGATTGCTTAATTAAATATTTTTTTTTTCTTGTTATCAGAAAAGGCTACCTCTTTTAGAAGTAGCCTTTCTCATCTTTTTTTTTATTCAGTAATTAACATTGATTACAATTTGGTTTCTTAGGTGGACATGGAGGGTTTATTGTTCCACAACCACAATCAGATAATTGTAAAGAAATGTTTCTTGTTCTCAAATCTATATTCTTTAACAATCTATCAATTTCATCACAATCACAATTAGTTGATGTTCCACATGAGAACTTAGCTACTTTTTTAGTTGTATCTGATTTTTTACAATCTGAGCAAGTTACAGCAGCTTCAACAATTGAGAATTTAGTTAATGCACTTGATAGTGTAAAGGTGTAGTTACCAGCAGAGTTTGCAGTAGCAGACCCTTGTAAAACTCCATCTCTTGTAATTTCTACAACACCATTAGCACAAGTAGAACCTGAGATTGTTGTATCTCCTTCTTTTAAATCATCAACAGAAGGTTTGTTACATTTTAATTCAGTACCACAAACCCATGTTGCATAAAATGTTTTTGTTCCAACTAAAATGTTGTCACATAAAATATTTATGATAGCAACACCTGTACCTACAAAATCTGTTTCTGGTTGTAAGATTACTTGTTGATTATTAGCAATTGTAACACCAACATTAAATTTATTTCTAACAGATAAAGTAGTTGTACCTGAACAAGTAATACCTACTATGTTAGAATAATTATAAGCTGCATTTACATTCTTAGAATAAGAACCAATAAATAATTCTCCTAAATAGTTTAAGCAATCATTTGCAGGTGCAACAGGACAACCTCCTACTGGAATTGTAATTGATTGATTACCACAAGATAAAGCTAAAACAATATTACCACCATCTGTATCAACAGAAGTAATTTTGAATGTTTTTGTTGAAACATTGACATCTGAAATTGTTACACCTGAGTTAGATACAATACCTGTTACAGTTGTTCCAGAAGCAATTTGTGTTAATGTTACAGTATGAGTTGTATTTAAACTTGGGCAACCATTGGTAGGAATTGCAGGACTTACTGTAACTATTGGTTCTACAATTTCAATTGGACTTGTAACCTCATAGAAGTTATCAATTAAAGCTGTAACACCAAAGTTTGTACCAGAGTTTACATCAGCAGTATAAGTTACAGTAGAACCAAATGATTGTACTGTTGCATTTGATAATGCACCACCTGTTGCAGAGAATTGTACTGTTCTATTTAATGACCAAACTTCTGTTGTATTTACTGTAACAGAATACTTGGTTGGTGTTTTAGTAATTTTAATTACATCAGTAGCAGCACAAGTAATAGCTTGAAACAATACAGCAGTTCTATCATCAAAGATTTCAAAACCAAATCCTGAACCAGGATTCTGTATTTGTTTTACCAACACAAAGTCCAAAGCAAAATATCTATCACCTCCACCTAATGTATTTGAATCCCAGTTTGGAGCAGGTTCAAATTGTAATACAATAGGGTCAGTATAACCAGCAGCAATTGTTGCTGTTGGTAAAGCATTTACTTTTACACCAGAAGAATCACCTGTTGAGTTATTATTACCTGAAATATTACCTGAAACATCTACTGTAAATGTATCTGTAGTAACAGCTTCATCATAACCAAATACTTTATAAGTTGCTGAATCTTGACTTACTAATTGTGAGGTTACAGCAGGAGCAGCAACACCATTAATTGTTAACCTACCAACATTAATAGAACCTGTTGCAGCATTTGATTCTGTACTAAATCCAAATCTATAATAACCTAAATTATGTGCTGTGATGGTTCTAGCTTCACATTTAGCAAACTTAGAAACAGCAGGTGTATAGACATTTGTAGAGTTAGCATTATAACCATTACCTCCAAATACACCACTTGGTATTCCTATATAGGTTCTTTGAGGTAAAGTAGTTGCAATATTAGTTTCAAATGTGTTTGAACCACCACAGGTTGCATTAGACTTTAATTGATAAGTATCACCTTCTTTTAAAGCTGTAACAAGTGTTACTGTTAATTGTCCTGAACCTAATACACCAGCAGTCCACTGATTTTGTGCAATAACAGCACCATTAATTAAAACATCAAATTTTGTTTTATCATAAAAAGGAGTTAATCCTGTTACATAACAACCAGAACCAGATACACCATAAGCCTTAAAAGACTTTATACCTGCTCTAACTATTTGTAAATTACCTGTATATGTTGCCATTGTTTATGTAGTAAAATATAAAAATGTTACTGTTTCAGAACCTGAAAAAGGTGTAGTAAAAGTATAAACACCATTTAATTCTGTATATGCCTTTGTAAATAATCCTTGTCTAAACACTTTAACTTTACCAAAACTAACAGGCTTTGTTATTGTTAATGTATTTCCAGAACTCAAACCAGTAAATGTATCATCTTGTTCTGATAAAGAAACACAATTACCTCCTTCAATACAAAGTTTATTTCCAGTGATTACTAATTTCTGAAATAAACATTGTAAGTTTAATCTATAAGCTTCTTCTTCACAAACAGAAGATTTACAATTTGTACAAGCTGCCATTGTTATTAATTATAAACCTTGATTAAAACATTTAATTTTACTGCACAACCACTAAAATCAAGAGCAACAACAACTTCTGCAAGCTGATTCTCATCAGGATTTAACCATCCTGTTCTTAAAGCAATAGAATTTGTATTATTGTACACACAAGTATGTAATGAGGTTCTACCATCTTCACCATTTCCATTAACAGAAACAACACAAACTGTTTTTCCATCTTTAAAGGAATTATTTAATGTACCCGTGTAATCACCTATGTCATTTCTTGTCCAAATAATATCACCTAAATAATTAGGAGATTTACTATTTAATACAGTAGCAACTGGTGCAGATGTGCCTGTTTGAGTTAAAATAGCAGCATACTCTTTATAACCAAAAAGGTCATTTACTAAATCTCTTTGTTGTTGTTTTGTAAAAAACTTTAAAAATTTACTCATTTTCTTATTGTTTTATTAAATGTTTACCAAATATAGGATAACTTGATTTAGATGTGAAAGTAATTAATGATTCATCAAATGGTTCAATGTTGAAATCATAAGTTACTTCTGCTAATTCAGTTCTCTCTTTTATAAATTCTTCCACTTGTTCTTTTTCTAATGTGGCAAATTCTAATGAAATACCTCCATTTTCAGTTTCTTTTGCACCAAACTTTAAAAATAAAGCTTTTTCTGCTTCTGTATAAGTTTTAAGTTTTGATGCAAAATCTAATTTAAGATTTTCTAACTTATTCTTAACTGTAAATTTCAATTCTTCATTAAGAAGACCTATTTTTTCACCTCCAACAATCTCGTTAAATAAAGATTGTATTTCAAAATTTGATAGTTTAATCATAATTATTAGCTTAAGTTACCTCAAAAGTAAATGTTAATTTTTATAATACAAAATAAAATTAGTAAATTTCAATTTTTAAATTATAACTACCTTATAATTAATAAGTTATAACTCAAAAATTGAAATTTATATTTCTCTAATTGAAATGATTCCATTTACAGTTTGGTTATTTGTGGTAGGCATATAAGCCAACACATATTCATCTATTATGTTACCTATATTTCCCGATAAGAAACTATAACAGTTTTCTTTTATTGAATTATCTGCACCAGACGCACTTATTGGAAAAGCAGTTATTAATCTACCTGTATTTGCTTTTTGTATTAAATCGAATATTTGTTCGATTTTTATTAAGCTGTTAAATAAACAAAACTACACATTGCAAATTTTGCATTAAGAGAACCTTGTACTATTTTAACTATAAATCCAGATGTTTGTGAAGAAGCCTCTAACCAACATCTTGCAGCCGATAGTGTTCCACTTTCTGCTGTGTCAAAAAATCCAACAGATGCAGTTAAATATTCTCCATTAGCAGCATTTGATGGTTTAGAAATTACAGGAAAGCTATTTGTTCTCATTTCCAATGTTGTATTTCCAACTCCTGCTGTTCCATATACTAATCTAATAAATCCAAATACCATTTTTCCAATTTGCCAATACCTATATTCATGGTTAGTTGAACCAGATGGGGCAGTTCCAACAGACCATGTAGCTGTATCTGAGTAAGTTATCCAAGAAATACCTGCTGTTTCTAATGATTCCCACACAGGGTCATCACTATCTACACCATCACCTGTTTGTGTTAGATATTTTTTTGTAGTTGTTGTATTTCCAGCAAGTGTATTAAAAGAAGTTGACCCATTTCCAATTAAAAGTGAACCAATTCCAGCACTTGTAATACCAGTTCCACCATTTGTAATAGATAATGTTCCAGAAACATGTGTTGTTAATCCAACTTTTCCCCAACTTGGTGCAGTTGTAACACCACCTGAAATTAATACATTGCCAGTAGCAACTGCTGCTAATTTAGATAAAGTAGTTGATGCACTTGCATAAATTAAATCACCAACTGCATAAGATGTCAATCCAGTACCTCCTTTATTTGCAGTAACAGTGTCTAATGTCCAAACAGTACCACTTGAACTTACAGTTATATCACCTTTATCTCCATCACTTAATCCACCACCACCAGCAGGTACAGCCCATGTATTATCACCTCTTAAAAATTTAGTACCATCGGGTGTACCCGTTGCACTAAGATTACTAATTCCAACAATTGCAGAAGCTAATGTAGTTACAAAACTTCCAGTACCACTTCCTGTAACTGCGCCTGTTAATGTGATTGTTTGGTCTCCTGTATTTGTGCCAGATAAATTACTTGCAGTTAATGTACTACTAAAACTACCAGTAGTTCCATATAACGCACCACCAACTCCCAATCCACCACTTACAATTAATGCACCAGTAGTTGTAGATGTAGATGTTGTTGTAGCAAGTATGGAAACTTTTTGTAATGAGTCTATTCTTAATGCCTCTGTTAATGTTCCAGCAGCATTAGTGGTTTCAATAGAAAAATCAGTAGCTAAACTTGCATGATACGCTGCATAAGATTTTAATTTAACACCATAAGAACTTCCATTAAATGCACTCATCCAAATAGTATGTGATGATGCAGCAGTGCTATTATCTGTTCTTAATATAAGTGGAGTTAAATTACCAAGAGTTCCACCTGTTGTAGATACAATATTACCGCTATAAACAGAACCAGAAATACCAACACCTCCTACCACTACCAATGCTCCAGTAGTTGTACTTGTACTGGCTGTTGTTGCTCCTATATTTAATGCTCCAACATTATTAAAATAAGATAATAATGTGCCTCCACTTGTTGTTAGATTGAGTAAATTAGCAGTTTGCGTTCCACTACCACCCCTAATTCTTAAAGGAACAACTCCTGTATTGTTAGCAAGTATATCAAGTTGATAATTACTATCTGCGCTTTGAGCATAGCCAATTACAACAGTACCACCATTTCCAATGTGCATCCTGTAATTTCCTACACCATAATCACCGCCTGTATAAAAATAATGACTACCATTAGTACCTGCAACCCAATTTATATTTCCAACATAATCAGTACGCCATTTAGCAACCAAATTGCCACCGATATAACTACTTATTACATTTTGCCCACTTCCATTCGCATTAGTCAATTTAATATGACTTCCTGCTCCTGCTGTGTTTGTATAGTCTGTATTGTTTTTTTCAATATCCAATACACCATAAAGCGTACCTGCCGTTCCCAATCCAAGCCTACTATTTGAACTGTCCCAATATAAACTACCTGTTGAACCAAAACTACCAGTTCCATTTCCAAAAGGAATATATCCTGCTGTTAGTGAAGTTAAACCAGTTCCACCATTAGGAACTGTTAAGGCTGTTGAAAGTGATAAAGAACCCGATATAGAAACATTTCCACTACTATTTATTGTAAATTTACTTGTAGTACCTATTTGAAAATCATAATCACCTGCTTTAAATACTGCTTGTGTATAATTAGAAGCTGCTGCATTTACAAATGTAACTGCTGATAAAGTATCTCTATAAAAATTAAGTCCGTTATCTAATCTTAATGCACCCGTAAATCTTCCTGTTCCATTTACATCAAACTTATAACCTGAATCAGTAGAAGTATTTAATAAAACATTACCAGAAGTACCATTTATATTTATTCTCGATGTAGGTGTTACAGCACTTCCACTTGTAGTGGCAACTGTTCTTGCATAAAAGTCTATATTTCCATCATAAGAAAAATTAATACCACTATATCCACTACCACTTGCTCTTGTCACAAAAGCATCTGTACCTGATTGACCTGTTAAATTAAGACCAATTAACATATCACCATAATTCAATCTTCTTGCTTGTGATATAAAAAGTCTTTGAGTATTTGATACACTATTTGTTCCTACATAAAACTCAGTATTTGCAGCATCTTGATTGACTGCCAATGTAGCATTATTTACATCTGCTGCTCCAATAATTGTTTTACCATTGATTGTGGTAACACCCGTTAAAGCTGCTATCCTCATTCTTTCAGTAGTAGCACTTCCAGATTGAGAATAAAAAACTAAATTTCCACCTATAAGTTCTATTTTTGCAACAACCGTTCCTATCGCTGTACTTGAATGTTCTAATGACAATCCTGCACTTGAACCCCAAGCCCCAATGGAATTAAGTACATTATGTTCAGCAGGAGTAAAATATATTCCTCTTGTTAAATTTATAGTTGCAGTTGTTTTTATAGCTACTGTATCAGCATCAATTAATGTTTTTCCAGTTAATCTTAAAACCTCCCCACCAGTCGACCCAGTCGCCGTTCTAATACCTACAAAAGAACCACTATCAAATATTTGACTATTTACAAATCCACTTCCACTAAATTTAGGAATATAATTAGTAGTTCCACTTGAAGTTAAAGTAGTTATATTTCCATTTAGTTTCTGTATTGCTTGTAATATGGTATCTGCTGCTGAAACTGTTCCTGCTGCACTTGTATATCCAGTTAAAGTTGCTCCAATTGCTCTTCCATTAGTAAAATACAAATTAGAACCTTCTGTAATATGATTTGTAGTTAAACTTACTGCACCAGTAAATCCGTTTACAGAACTTACTGCATCTGTATTATCTACTTTTCTCCAAACTGTTCCATCATATATTGCCCAATCTCCTACTACCCAATCTGTTATACCATCTAAGTTTGTTGAACCTGCAACAGATACTATATAATAATAACCTTTTGTTCCAACAGATGATGTAAGTGTAGGTGAATTTGTAGAAGCATTCCACACAGATTGAAATATAGCACCACCAAGAACACCATTTATTTGATTTTGAACCTTACCAAAAGCAGTTACAATAGTGTCAGTAGCAGATATAGAACCTCCTGTAATATTTAATCCTGTTAATATTTTTGCAGTAACAGAATTATTTACAAGAGTTGGATTTGGATAAGTTCCTGATAATTCTCCACCTGCTGTAATTCCAGATATAGTTGTTAAATAAGTATTTGTATCTAATGTAAATGTTCCTGCGGCTGTCATTTTTATAAATGACAGAGATGAATAAGTTAATCCTGATAGAGATGTAAGGTTAGTGTTGACAGGTTGACTTGAACTATTTACTGCATTATCTCCTGTATTAGTGCCACTGCTTGTTCCACTAAATGTACCATTTTGTGTTGCTAATGTACCAAGACCTAAATTAGTTCTTGCAGTTACAACATTTGCTAAATCACTTAAATTATTTGCTTTAAGTAAACCTATTGCAGAAGTATAACTTAATAAAGTCCAAGTTGTAGAACCATCTCCAATCTTAATTAAATTAGTATCTGTTTCAAGCCCCTGTTCTCCTTGTGCTAATATAGGATTTGCAGTTGTCCATTGTAAAGCTGTACCTCTTCTTAAAAGAATTTGTTGTGCCATTTTAAAATATTATTTATGGTGTTCCTCCATCTACTATTTCTGTACTACCATAATCTGAAGTAGGAGTACCTCCATCTATCTGTGTATTTCCACCACTTACAGTTTCCCATGCAGAATAACTCCAAATTCTTAATAAAGAAAAATAGTTAAATTCTATAATTCTATTATTATTTAATACTATATTAGGATTACCATTAATAGTATCTGTTCCTAATACAGCAACAGTTACAGGATTTGTAGCAAAACTATTGTTAGGATTAATTATTTTAACTATAGTACCATTAGGTGCTTGTTGAGGTAAGTACACAGTAAAACTACCAGATGTTGTATCTATCTGGTAGTTATAATTAGGTAATAATACTTGACTTTCTTTTATATATCTTGTATTATTAACACTTCCTCTATAATCACTATTTAATGGTTGTGTAATATTCATTGATTATATTAAATCTGCACTTACTATTAAAGTTCCAAATGATAGTGTTACTCCTGCATCTTTATCAGTTGATGTAACACAACCAACAAATCCAACCTTACCTATTGTAGAACCTGTATAAGCCTTAACTAAATTGTACGAACCAACTCCACTGGGAGTAGATAGTCTAAAAGTAGAGTTTAAAACTTGTAATTTACTTGTTGCAGAATTTGAGTAAAAATAAGAACTTAGTGTATTATCATCTGCACCAAACTCTCTAATTGAATCAGCATAAATATCACAACCACTAATTATAACTCTTATTGTATTAGTTATAAATGCACCAGTATATCCTATTGAAGACCATGCTAATTTTTCTGATTTACATAATATTTTACTATTGTAGAACTTGTAATAAGCATTATGACTATTACTATGGTCAAACAAGTAAGCACAAGTTATTCTCGAGTTATAAACAGACATTTCACCAGCAGTACCAATATTACCAAGTGTATTTAAGGTAATATCACAATTATTAAATATTACCTTACTACCACTACTTGTTGTAAAATTTATTAATTTATCGCTTGTTGGAGGGTTTTCTGTGTCCCATCCATCATTATTTATTGAATCACCTATTATTTCACAATTGTTATATATAATTGTAGAAGAACCTGATGTACAACTTATTCCACCACCTACTATTTTACAATTATTAAATATTATTTTGTGACCTGCTGTTGTTATGTTAATAAAATTATGTGGATTATTAATAGCAAAACCACTAAATATTGCTACTACTGGTTGACCTGTTGTAAATGGATGTTGATGTTCCCAAACAGTTTTTCCGCTTCCAACATAATGAGCTGATTTTAATTGAATAGCATTAGTTGAAGGAGCATACATATCATCATTACAATATAATGTAGATGAATAGCCTGCAATTCCTGTATATGCTAAATTCCCATCTCCATAAAAACCATTTGTATATCCTTGTTGTACTATATAAGAATTATCAAAAAAATCTGCTGTTATTAATTTATCAGCTTGTGAAGCATTATCTGCATTAAAAGAAGTTAAATTTGCTTTTTGAAGTTCTGTTAATTGCTCTGTTGCTGATGCAACTTGATTTACAACAGACGCAATAGCTTGACCTGATACAACAAAATCCAAGTCTTCAGAATTATCAATACTATCTTGTAATTGTTGTGCAGTAGTATATTTTTTACTAATTCCTTTAACAGTATAACTTGCATCAGGAGGTGCAGCAGCAGTTCCTAATATTTCATTTGTAATTTTTACATTCTTTAAAATTGATTCTAGTAATGTTGACATTGTATTAGTTATTTTTTCTTACCATATCCAAATATTTCAATTGTTCATCAGGTGTTAATAATTTTAAAAATTGATAGTAAGGACTTATTATTTTTTCTGTTTTCTTTTGTAGTTTATAATCTCCTTTTTCATATCCAGCACCACCTCTATCATATTGGTCATTAAAATTAAAGTTTATTTCTCCTTCTTTATATTCCCAACCTAATAATTGATACAAGAAATCTCCGTATAATTTATACAACCTCATTTGAGGAAAAGGATTCTTTGCTAAGTTTTGAACAAAGTCAAGAGTATTAAAAGCTCCATAACCAGCACCATAATAGGGCATAAATTGTCCAATATCACCTTTGGTTTTTTTAATTAAAACTTCTAAATTCTTTAATACTAAATTGTCATCATCATCATCTTCTGCACTTGCAATAATTAAAGCTAACATAGTGAGTATTAAATACATACCCATTTCAGCTCCCATTCTTTTTGCTGCATTTATTTCTTCTACTGTAACATTATCACCTATTAAGTATTTCTGTATTTTATCTTGCTCAAACAAGTTTAAACCAAATCTACTTGTAGCAATATTAGTAGTTCCTATAAAAGGCATTGCTAATAATTTCATTGCCATTTGCAAAGATAATTGTAAAACTGATTTATTATTGTGTAAATCAGAAATAAATCTTTGAAAATACAAATTCACATAACCTTGTGTTTCATCTCCTAACTCATAATCAAATTGTTTTGAACCAAATTTAGTCTTGTATGTAGTGTATAAATACTTTCTAAACATTAAGATAAATTGACCATACCATCTTCTTTGTATTCTTGATTTGTCAAAACTATTATAGTTACCATGAATTTCTTTATTTGTAGCGTGAAGTTTAAAAGTAAAATCTTTTACAACTTTATCTGTTAAACCAAAATCTTCTTTATCTTCATTTTCATTTACAATATCCCACAATGATTTATTCCCTACTTTATAAGTTTTCATCATTGCAATCATATTTACAGATTGTATTTGATGTTCAGCTCCATTTTGAGTAAAGAATAAAACATTTTTTACAAATTCTCCAACTGTTTGTCCTTTCTGTAGTTTCTTTCCAGTAGGGTCATAAAATTCACCTTGAATACCATCAAAATAATAAAGTAGTTTAGTTAATAAACTATGTTTGGTAGTATCATTTTCTATTGCATCTTTCATCATACCATTTAACATCCATTTACCATATTCATAGTGAGCAGATTTTAAATTATCTTGTGTAGTATATTTATTTGTAACAGATTTCTGCCAGTTACTAATATTACCTATTAACATGTTATTAGCCATGTTCATCCAAGAACCTGCTAATGAAGCAAATGCAGTTACAGAAGATAATTTATTTGCAACTTTACTTGCATCAATTTTAAAACCTAATGCAGTAAAACTACTATTAAACAAAGTATCATCATAGATAAAATCATTTAAAAATTCATCTAATTTGTTGTTTAAGTTTGTTGCTGTTTTTTGTAAAGGTAAACCTTTATTGTTTTTATCTTCATTAACATTTCCAAATATATCTCTATCAATAGTTTTTCTTGCTTGTATATTTAAAATAGAATCACCTAATATTAAGGACTTAATAACTTGAACTTGTGGTTCAACATCATTTTTCATTTTAAATGAATTTGCAGCAGTAGCAAAACCTATTAAAGAATTAAATAAATCTTTCTCTACTTTATCATCATCAATAAAATCTACAAATTTAGCTTTTACAGTTCTAACTTTATCTCCTGACAAATAGTAATAATCAGGTGATGTAAACTCTCTGTTTTCTTCTGATTCTATTTTAAAATCTTTTGCTTTTTTGAACCAATTGTTAGAAATCAGATTAGATAAAAAATTAACAACTTTCTCATAAACTGTTTTTGGTAAATCTTTATCTAAACTAATTCCATCGTTAGCTTCTATTTGTGGTATGATATAATGGTCAAGTTTTTGATAATCTAATTTTACATTTGATTTATCATAATTATCTATTAAAGTATCAAAGTATTTTTGATAATCTGCATCTGTACTTTTATAATTATCATTAAAACTAAAAAGAGCTTTATTGATACCTGATAATTTACCAGCATAATAGAAAATGTTAGCATCTTGTGGTACTTCATAAGCTGGTAAAAACTGTAATTCTCCATCAACCTGTACAAGAATCTTACCATTACTTTGAATTACACTGTCATTAATAAATCCATCTTGTTCTAATCTATCCCATACAGATTTTCTATTATCATCAATAACTTGTCTTGTATATTTTTTACCATTTTTAAATAAGAAGTCTTTTAATTTAGCTGTAAGTTTATGATTAAGAAAATCTTGTTTTAATCCATGTTTATCAAATACATCTTGTATTTCTGCATCTGTTAATTGTTGATTATTAGTATCAAAAAAGTCTTTATATAATTGATTTTTAATAACAGCTTTTAATCCTTGTCTTGTAATCCCTTTACTAAATTTAGTAGAAAGACCTGTTCCTTTTTTATTTGATATAGCTTTACCTAATACTCTATCTATACTATTACTTGAAGTAAGTAAATTTGCTCTAAAAGCTAAAAGATGTTTGGCTTCAAAAAATTTAGAATTACTATTTAGTTTTTTGGTAGCATCTTTTTCAGGGTCAACTAAAATTACTTTATCAATATAATGTTCTAGCCAATCATTTTCTGTTTTAACCCAAGCTCCATTCTCCCAAAAACCTTGACCATAATTTATACCATCAGCTAAAATATCTTTTTTGGATTTGTACCAAGAGGTATTCAAACCTTTTTTGAAAGCTGTTTTAGATTCAGCTAAATAACTTCTTCTACCAAATGGAGTATCTATTTCTATCTTTGGTGATAACTCATATTGTTTTTCATTATCAGGAGTTATTAAAATAGGTCTTCCTGTACTTGTTTTTTTAAGAACTAATATTTCTCTTGTAAATTGTTTATGAAATCTATCTCTATCTGCTTTTGTAGAGTTCTTACCATCAATTCCTAATCTACCTCTAACAGCTTGTAACTCATGTGTTAATCCTAAATTTTCAATATGATTCTCTACTAACAATTCTTTTAAAGCAGCAGCAACAGCAGCTACAACAGGGTCTTTACTACTAATAGTAGCTTCCATCCATGAAGCAAAAAAGTTTTCATCAGCATTTGCTAGTTTAATATAATTCCTGAACATATCCTCAGACATTTGCTTTTCAGGTGGTAAACTAGACATTTTCTCTTTTACAATAGGATATAACCAATCTACTGTAATTTGTTCATGTTGATTTTTAAGATTATATTTAAGTTTAGCAACAGTACTTAAACTATCAGAAAATAAAGCATTAAAAGATTTAGCTCTTCTTTTATCTAAAAAATTACTAATCTTTTTTTCTAATTCTATTAATTCAATTCTTGTTTTATATTTACCACTAACAGTTTCATCTTTTACAGATATAGAATTACTTAACATTTTAATAAATTCAACCTCTGAAAACTCTTTTGAATTTGCAAAATTTACAATATCATCTATTGTTTGTAAATTGGTTTGCCCTTTTAATACAGCAAGTCTTTGTTTTCTTTTATCTATTTCTACTTGTAATGTAGTGTCATTTTTAGATTCAAGGTCATCAATAAATTTTTGAGCATCTATTTCCAATTGTTTACTATAAAAATCTTCAAATTCTTTTTCTAAATCTTCTTTTAAAGTATCAAATTTGTAATAAAAAGTATCAGGTTTAAGTAAACCTTTAAGAACTAAATCATCTTTAAATGCTTGTAGTTCATCAAATAAACCTAAGAAATACTTATCTCTATTTAACTGTTTTGCAATTTGTTGTAATAAATCTCTTTTCTCTTTACCTTCTGGTAAAGTTTTAATGTCTTGCAACATTTGTTGAGTTTCATTAGAAATAGTATCTTTATTAATAGAATCTAACCATTGGACACTTGTAGTTACAAATTCAGAAAACCCTTCAATTCTTTTCATCAAGTCAGGATTATTCAACATTTTTCTAATGTCTTCAAATTCTTTTCTTTTAACTTCTTGATTAGGAAATTGAATTTGTTTATCATTTACTAATTGTGAATAAGTAGCAAATCTTTTCTTTAAATCTTCTAACTTATTCACAAACCATTCTCTATGTTCAAAACTTGATAAATCTATATTAAGAGGTTTATAAAATTCTTCTTCAACATCTTTTAAACCTTTATGTAAACTGTCATAATAACCAAAATCAGATGTTTCGGGTGTAGGGGAAGCATAGATTTTAGTATTGTCTGCATAAGGTCTAACATCAATTTTGATGTATTCTTTATCTCCTTCTTTTACAATAGAAAGTATTTGAACACCTTTACCTTTATTAGTATTCCAATTAGCTATAAGACTTTCTAACTTTGCTTTTTTTGAAGGAGCAGGAATTAATTTATTAGCTCTAACAAGAAACAATTCTTTGTTCCTAAACAATTCATCAATAGTATCAAAATGAAGTTTTGTTAATTCATCAGTTTGAATAGTTGGTAAATTTAAGTCTTTAATATATTTTAGTTCACAAGTCATAATTTACAATGATTTTTTTGTTCTGCTAAATTAAGTGTTTCAGATGGATTCTCTTCTTGTTTAGTTGCTATAGATGGTATTTTTTGAAAAGGCATGTCTTCTTCATCAAATAAATCATTCCCTATACCAGTATAACTAGCTGTATCTATTTGTCTTACAACCTCACTTCTAATTAAACTTCTAGGATATTTCTTAGCTACTTCTTTAAGTCTAGCTATTTTAGTATTTATAAGAGCTTGTTCAGAGTATTCTTTTTCTTTAGGTTGGTTTATTTTTAACCACCTATTTGCTTCTTCTAAAGATTTAAAAGTGGGTTGCCCTTCAACAAATTCCCCCATATATGTGTACACAGCATACTCCTCTTCTGCATAAGGTTCTACAGCCCACTGGTTTTCTTTAATAGAAGTATTTTGTCTTTTAACACTCTCAATACTTTCTTTTAAAGTTTCTTTAGTGATTTTAGGTTGAATACCTTTATTTCTTGTAAGTGTTGAATTAGATGCTAATGCTTCGTTAAATTGATCTTCTACTTCATTATAAGTAATTTCTCTAACGCTTTCAGATTGCCCATAAGTATCAAAAAATTCTTCAAACCATTTATCATTTTTTTTATAAACTTGTATTCTAAATCTATCTATCCCTCCATCTTCATTCATATCTTGTTGCCAGTATTCAAATGTATCTGGAATAGTATTAATTTTATTAATTTCAGGTTTAACCAGTTTACCATTTCTTTTTTGTTGTAATATTTTATTAATGTTCTCTATTATCTTCTTAGTTGTATATGGAACATCTTCATCTACTTCAAGTTCAAAGTTAGAAAAATTTAATGATATACCTAATTCATTATGATGATGTGCTAAATCATCCACAATAGAAGCAAGATTTGGTTGAACAGTATTTACATTACTTAAAGAAGGATATTTAGTATAGCTTACTCCTAATAATTCAGATTTTTTATCTTTACGTTTCGCAAACGGTGCGCAGTCCTGAAAGTAAAGATTAAAAATCTCTGATGCGAGTGCCTCCCCAGACACTGAAAGAACTCCGCCGCGACATCGCCCTGCATATGCTTGCACTTGACTTCGGAAATGAGAAGCTGCTGACTTTGCTGCATCTAATACAGCAAACGATTGATCTATCTGGCCAAGTGGTAAGTTGGCTAAGCGCTTCAAGTTTTCAGAGGCCGTAGTGAAACCTTCAATCGCCTTTTGGACTGGCTGCATGCGATGCCGAACAATTTCTTCTGACACTATTTCTGTCAGCTGAAGGCTCATGGTGGCTGGTAATTGTTTTGGGAGTTGATTGAGTGCACCCGCGTCAAAGTTGTAGCCTGCGGATTGAATTAGATCGGTATCAATCGAAAAAAACGATACCTCACCATTCCAGAGTTGAGTTACTGTAGGAAGGCCTTTAGGCATGAAATGAAACTCTGGCAAGAGTCTTTGATGAGATGTTGCTATCAGTAAGATTCGTCATTTATTGCATGTGCCTAGTTGTTTTTGATAACCCTCAATACGTTTTTCAAGTACAGCGCGTCTTGTTTTTTGTTTTTCTTCCCACTCTTTGGTTGCCTCAAAAACAACCATACTTCCAGTTCCGTTCATTTCTATGCGTGTGGCCCGTATTTGCTCATGAATAAATGAGCAATTGTTAGCGCGTTCAACTTGTGCCGAAAGATGTGATATTTCGACGTTCTTTTGAGAAAGTTCCTCTTGTAGTTTTTGATTGTTTTCACGCAATTGCAGGCTGGAACTCTCGAACGTCTCCGAACGCAGCTGACTCGCTTCGAGCTTTG
>ERZ650308.650-NODE-650-length-18792-cov-4.701500_pt1 | contig 18792 bp, 6 predicted proteins | sample MGYA00376244_ERZ650308 | MGnify/ENA primary metagenome ERZ650308 (study PRJEB26733, sample SAMN07839295) | wastewater metagenome | biome: small river; feature: stream; material: water | place: USA: North Carolina | collected 2016-04-26 ... | reverse complement strand
TATAGAGGTCAATAAAAGTTTCAACGCTAACTTTTTTGAAAAACCATGGTAAATAGTCTTCATTCCTCAACAAATAAAGAAAAATCCCCACTTATTTCTTTTGTTTTTGTTGGAAGAAATGACAATTATGGCGGGGATTTTAAGCAAAGGTTGCAGACTTGTGTTACCACATTATACAATCAATTAGTTACGTATAACACTAGCGCAGAAATCATCTTTGTGAATTACAATCCGTTACCAACCCCAATAATTACGGATTTTATTGAATGGCCAAAATCTACCCATTTAATTACCGTAAAAATAATAACCGTTTCACCAGAAGAACATCAAAAATTTGTAGATGCATCTAATGTGGATGACGTTCCAGTATTAGAATATCCAGCAAAAAATGCCGGAATTAGGAGGGCTAATGGGGAATATATTGTGGCTATGAATCCAGACATTGTGATAGATGATTTGTTTTTTGAAACTTTTCCTTGGTTCAATAAAAACCACTATTACCGAGCAAATCGGATAGACTATCAATTGCATAACGACGAAGAAATCCATGGTGATGTTTTAAATTTTGCAAAAAATAATTGTACGAAAGTATGGGTCAAAGCAATTTCTAAATCGGTAAAAAGAGGGCCTATTTCAACTTTTAAATTTAGGTATATCGTTCTTCAAAGTAAGATCGAGATATTTCGTTATCAAGTATTGCGATCGCTTAATTTTTTATGGTCAGAGAAGCTTCATGCGAAAGCAGAAAATAGATACCATTGTAACGTGAGCGGAGATTTTATGTTGATGCATCGTCTCAATTGGGATGTTTTATTGGGATATCATGAAAAAGCTAAATTGGCATTGCATATCGATTCATTAATGGTTGTTCAGGCAGCTAGTTTTGGTTTGAAAGAAGTAATTTTGCCCTTCCCAATTTACCACCAAGAACACGAGCGTCGTTATGATGCTACAACAGAAAATTTAAAGTACCGTGAAGCTTATATGGATTTTCAAAACCAAGCTCAAGAGATGCTCCAAAAGAAACAGCCTAAAATATATAATTCTGAAAACTGGGGATTTTCTTCAGTTTCATTAGAAGAAATTACACTATAATTACACTATGAATCACTATTTATCCATTGTAGCTACTACTAGAAATGACAATCATGGAGGAGATCTGTTAAAAAGAACTACTGCTTTTGTTACAGGTATTTATGATCAATCTATCAGATGGAACTGCCCAGTAGAGTTGATTATAGTAGAATGGAATCCGCCAGTAGGCGAAAAACTATTACACGAAGTACTACCTAAACCCCCTCAGGGATGTGAGGTTACCCTGCGTTATATTATTGTCCCAAAAGAGGTACATGAAACTTATAAAAACGCCAAAAATATCCCGCTGTATCAAATGATTGCCAAGAATATTGGGATTAAAAAAGCAGAAGCAAATTTTATTTTGTGTACCAATATTGATATCTTGTTTTCAGACGATTGTTTCCGATTTTTTGCTGAAAAGAAATTAAGAGAAGGTGCTTATTACAGAGCCAATAGATGTGATATACCAAAAGAAGTTATGGATTATGAATCGTTTACAGATCGAATCGATTATGCTTCTCAAAATGTCATAAAAAGGATGGGTAAATCTCAAAATCATGAGACACTAATTTTGCCGTCATTTGTATATCGATTTCCACGAATCACAAAATGGTTAAATAAGTCAATGTTGGTATTTTGGAAAAGAGTAAAAAAAGGCCAATTCCCACATTTCACTGTAGATTTTGATGCTTGTGGCGATTTTACACTCATGTCGCGAAACGATTGGGAAAAAATTCAAGGTTATCCTGAGTTGGATATGTATTCTATTCATATTGATAGCATGGGACTTTGGGCAGCAAATGCTGTTGGTTTAAAACAGTATATATTGCCCTATAGCGCGCCCATTTATCATATCTATCATGAGGATGGTTGGGAATCAGATGATGCGATTAGAACCATAAAATTTTTAGAAAGTAAGCCTTCTTTAGACTGGAGTATCGTTCATAAAGCAGGAATTCAAATCATAAAAAATAAACAAAGTTGGAATTTAAACAAAACCAATTGGGGTTTGGTAGATATTGATTTACCTGAGTTTAGATTCTCAAATGAAGCAGAATAAATTATGAATAAAATTGGCATTATAGGTATAGGTAGACTTGGACTTTGTTTTGCACTGAATCTTGAAAAATCAGGATTTCAGGTGTGGGGGATCGACTCGAACAAAAAGTATGTGGAGCAACTTATAAACAAAACATTTCAGTCAAGTGAACCTGAAGTTGAATCCTATTTATCAAACGCTACTCATTTTTACGCATCCACCCATACCAATGTACTGTTTCAAGAAGGATGTGAATACATCTTTTTGTTGGTTCCTACTCCATCCCAAGAGGATGGGAGTTTTTCACATCAATTTATAGATGATGTGGTAACTAACTTAATCGAAAACACCCCAAATGATGGGAAAACGCGACACTTAATAATTGGAAGCACGGTCATGCCGGGTTATTGCGACCAATTAGTTGATCGAGTGAAGCCTTTTGGATACACTATTTCTTATAATCCAGAGTTTATTGCACAAGGGAGTATCATGAGAGATCAGCAATTTCCGGATCAGATCTTAATTGGAGAAGGTCATGAAGATGCGACTCAATTTTTAAAAGAAATGTATCAAAAAATGTGTATTTCAACACCCGAAGTGCATGTAATGAATTTGAAAAGTGCCGAACTATGTAAATTGGCTACCAATTGTTTTTTAACCATGAAAATCTCTTTTGCCAATGCTATTGGTGATATAGCCTCTGCAACCGGAGGGGAGCCCGAAAAAATATTGAAAGCTATTGGTTCAGATAGTAGAGTAGGTGCTAAATATTTGAATTATGGGTTTGGATTTGGCGGACCTTGTTTTCCTCGTGATAACCAGGCATTGATCCAATTTGCTGCACAAAAGGACTTCCCGTTACATTTGTCTGAAGCAACCATTAAGGTAAATCAAGAACATTTAGCCTATCAATTGCATCAATTTTTGGAACAAGAAAAAGAGGTGTACACGTTTGATTATGTTACTTATAAAAAAGATACTGATATCATAGAAAAATCACAACAATTGGCATTAGCCGTATCTTTGGTTAAAAAAGGTAAAAAGGTTGTGTTGAAAAATAGTTCGCATATCAAAGAAAAATTGGAGCATTTGTATCCAAATTATTTTACTTTTGAATCGTAAATTCATTATTTTGAAAAAAGAAAGTCAGTCAAAGATTAATTCAACACCTATAAATAAGGTTTCCAAAGGAATTTTTTGGGTGCTTGGTTTTGCCTTTTTACTGTTTTCAAATACGTTGATTAATGGATACAACATGGATGACAATATTGTTACACAAAACCATCCATTAACCTCAAAAGGACTAAGTGCGACCAAAGAAATTTTCACAAGTAATTACTTCAACGATGCTATGGGTAATTCCTTTGGATACCGTCCCATGGTTCATTTTTCGTTTGCATTAGAAAAATCTTTATTTGGTGAAAGTGCTAAAGTGAGTCATTTTGTAAATTTGATCATTTATCTTTTGATCTTATTTCTATTTTATAAATTATTAATAAGATGGTTGGGTAAAGAAAATGAAAACTTTGCCTTAATAACGACTTTTCTTTTCGCAATTCACCCCATTCACTCAGAAGTTGTAGCGAGTATTAAAAATAGAGATGAAATGCTTGCGTTTTTATTTGCACTAGCAGCGGGTATTTTTATTCATAAATTTTGTGCGACCAAAAAGTGGATTACCTTGCTTGGTATTTCTCTCTTTTTCGCGCTAGGGTTGTTGTCCAAAAAGAGTATTTTTCCATTGGTTTTTGTTTTCCCATTGGCGCAATTGTTTTTGTCAAAATCACCTATTAAGTTAATTGTGATAAGCACACTGGCTTTACTTGTTCCTTCAGCAATTATCGTTGGAGAAACAGATTTGGTGAAAACATTAGCGGTATTTTTATTACCATTAGTTGGATTAATGTTAGCGTTTTTGTTGCGTAAAATCTTACATGAAACTTCATTAGTATTCAATGTTTGGAATACAATTAAGGAACATCAACGGATTACAATATCAATCCTTACAGGACTTCTTATTGCATATGGGTTTTATTCAAAATCCGATATTTATTTTATAGTGGGAGGAGTGCTAATTTTGACTCAATACACTAACCTGCAATTTCAATTTGTTTGCTTTTCTATTTTACTTGCATTGTTTTCATTGCTAAATAAAACATTTGTCCCATTAGAATTAACCTTTTTCTTCGGTTTGTATTATTTGATTTGTGATAAAGATAAAATGAAGACTTGGTTGAGTTACCTGTTGATTGCATTAGCAATTGTGGCTAACTTGGTCATAGAGATGCAAAAAGGGGCTTCCCTTTTTGCGTTAATTTTGCCTATAAATAAGTTATTGTTTTTAGTGCCGTTCTTTCTGTTTATTCGTAAGAAAACTAAATTTAGCTGGGCAATTGCGGTACTGATGGCTCTTGTATTTGGAATTTCTCAATGGTATGTATTATTTGTAGCTGCGATAGGTTTGTTGCTTTTAGAATTAGTAAGAACACCTTATGTTAAGACTATTAATAAATCATTTATAATAAGTACAATCGCAATGTCAAGCTTGGTTTATTTTACCTTACTAAATTACCAAACACTTCAATCGCATCCTCAAGACGTTCCTCTAACTTATAAAGAGAAACCTTCACAAAATAGTTCCAACTCTGTCATTAAAGAAGGTCGAAATCTAGAATATGTTGAAAATACTTTGGTAGCAGCACATAGTTCTGAAGAAACCGTTGGTACAGGAATGATCATATTGGGAGAATACATTAGATTGATGGTTTTTCCAAGAGAGCTCTCTTTTTATTACGGATATTCAAAAGTGGGAACTACCCCAATGAAGTCTATCAACGTGTTATTGGTGTTTTTGGTCTATGCCACCTTGATGATTTTTGCACTAATTAAAATTAAATCCCGCCCTATTATTATGGTTGGTGTAGTGTGGTTTGTTGGTTCTATTTTGTTGTTTAGTAATTGGGTCGAATTAGTAGCGGGAATGCTTGGAGAACGATTGGCATTTACAGCTTCTGCAGGGTTTTTTATTTTTATTGTAGGGTTTTTATATTGGATAAAACCAACAGTTAATTTTAGAAGTCCTCAAAAGTTAGAATTTCTTTGTATAGTGATAGGATTCATGTTGTGTGCTAGAACGTTTGTTAGAAATTCAGATTGGAAAGATGCAATTACATTAATGAGTAAGGATATAGAACATCTAGAAAATTCTGCGCAAGCCAATAATTTATTAGCTATGGCACTCATGAGTGAAACCCAAACCAATTCATCATTAGATGAGAATACGGTTAATGAATATAGAAATAGAGCGGTTTCCCATTTTAACAAAGCCATTTTTACCTACCCAAATTTTTTCAATTACCATTTTGATTTAGGAAGGACTTATGTGCTTTTGAATGATAACAAAAATGCAAAAATCGCTTTTTATAATGCGTACAAAATCCAGCCTAACAATTTATTAGCTATAGAAGAGCTTACTAAAACCTCCTTCGATTTGGGTGATTTTTCAGATACAGTATTATACGGTAATCAGTATATTACTGCCAATCCAAATAATGAAAATATTCATGAGCTTGTTGCATACATGTGTCTAATCAACAACGATAAGAAAAGAGCTAATTTGTTCGCTAAAAGAGGGTTACACTACTTTCCTGCCAACCCTAATTTGAATAAAATCATAGTGGATACACAATAGAAAAAACATAGTTTTTTTATTCATAACGTTTATTTTACAATAATGTAGAATAAATACTACAATTTTTTTACTATTTTTGCAGCTTATTTAGTTAAAAATTGCCCCCACTTATGAAAACTAGACTATTATTGAGTCCTTTATCAGGATTCAAAAAACTATTATTTTCTGCTATAGTATTTTTTCTATTCGGATCATCTGCATTTTCTCAAGTTTGTAATATTGGTTATGGAGGAGGATATACTTCCCCTTCTGGTTGCCAATTGAATACCAGAGCAATTGGAGCTGGAGAGTATGGTACAATGTCATTAGATTCTGGCGTTTCGTATAACTTTAGTCTGTCTTCTGCAGCTTTGGTTTACAATTCGAATGGAGTTTGTATTAATACCTATTATTCAAATGGTGTATGTATTAATGGAGGTTCTTATGGAACTTCTGCGAACTATACAGCACCATCTTCCGGAAGTTATAATGTAGGAACTAACAGAATAAATAATGGTTTTACTGGAACTTCAGCTACATTATCATATCGACCAATACAGCCAGCACGTCCGGTTTCTATTTCAGGAACTAATGTTTTATGTGTGGGATCTACGGTTACTTATAGCATACCATCTGTAAGTTATGTGAAGGATTATACTTGGCAATATTCAGTTGATAATGGAGCTTCTTGGGCAACAGTTACAGTAAATGGGGGAACATCTGCAACAATCACTTGGCCAAATACAGTTACAAATAATGCTTATGTACGAGTAAAAGCTCAAAATGGGCCTTGTGAAAGTACATGGACTTCTCAAAATGTTCAATTATTAGCACAGCCTACAGCGCCTACAACCGCTACAAAAACGCCAAATGTAGGTGAAGTCTGTATCAATACAAACGTCGGAATCGGTGTGGCTTCTGGAGGGGTGAATCAAAATTGTACTATAGAATATAGATATACCATTGATGGTGGATTATTGTGGTCGAACGCCACTACAACACCTCCAACTGGATTAAGTTCTGCTATAAGTGGAACCAATAGGATTCAAATTCAGGCTCGAAGAATGAATTGTACCACGTTTGGTTGTGCCACAACCGATTGGAATACCATTGCTACCTGGAATGTAGATATTACACCACCTGTTGTAGTCACTAAAAATATCACTGTAAATTTAACATCAACGGGGACTTATGCACTTTCAAATACAGAAGTGAATAACGGTTCTTCAGATAATTGTACAATTAGCACTTATAGTGTTTCGCCGAACAGCTTTACGTGTGCCAATGTAGGAGCCAATACCGTAACCTTAACGGTTACTGATAACGCTGGAAACAGCTCAACTGCAACTGCTGTAGTAACAGTTGTTGATAATACTCCTCCTGTAGTTGGAATTCAAAATATCATTGTGCAATTAGATGCAAACGGAGAAACATCTATTACACCAGCAATGATTAATAATAACTCTACGGATGCCTGCGGAATTGCATCTTTAGTATTAGATAAAACTCATTTTACATGTGACGACATTGGAACGAATACGGTTACTTTAACCGTAACTGATGTTAATGGAAATGTTTCTACACAAACCGCATCAGTTTTAGTTCAAGATAATATACCACCCGTAATTGTGGCTTTAGATATTACGTTAGAATTGGATGAAAATGGAAGTGTAAACTTGACACCAGATATGATTGATGGAGGTTCTACAGATAACTGTACAGTCACGCTTTTCACTATTCCAAGTTCTTTCAACTGTAATAATATAGGAGAAAACACGGTTTTAGTAATTGCAACCGATTCAGGAGATAACGTTCGTTTTAGTTCTTCATTGGTTACAATTGTGGATAATATTCATCCAACCATTACAGCTCCAGCAAATATTACGATATATGCAAATTCTACCTGTTTAGCAACAGGTTTAGATTTAGGAACACCTGTAACTGCGGATAACTGTCATGTAGATACAGTAACTAACAATGCCCCAAGTGCTTTCTCTTCTGGTAACACTACGGTTGTATGGACGGTAACTGATACCAGCGGAAATACAACGACCGCTAATCAAATAGTTACTGTAATTGATAATACAAACCCAACTGTAACAGGTCCTGCTGTTGTAACCGTAAATGCGGGTTCTAGTTGTGGTGCTCTTGCTTCGGCAATTAATTTTGGATTGGTAACAAACGACAACTGTAGCGTAGCTTCTACAACCAACAATGGACCAACAACCTTCCCATTAGGATATACATCTATCACATGGACGGTAACAGATGGTGCTGGAAATACGGCAACGTTAAATCAAACTATTCAAGTTGTTGATGCAACAGGTCCTTCTATTGTACCTGCTGCCAATGTGGTAGTAAATGCGAACGCAGCTTGTGGTGCAACAGGAGTTGCATTAGGAACTCCAGTAGTAACAGACAACTGTTCGGTAACAAGTGTAATTAATAATGCTCCAACTACCTATCCGATAGGAGTTACACATGTAACATGGACTGCAGTTGATGCTTCAGGAAATGTTACTACAGTAATTCAAGATGTTACAGTACAAGATGTTACAGCACCTGTTATTACATGTGTATCAAGTTCAACCATCACAAAAAATAATACTACAGGTCTTTGCGGATATAAAGTGGTAGGTAATGAGTTCAATCCAACGGCAACAGACAATTGTTTGAGCCCGGTGTTATCACATAATTTTTCATCTTGGCCAAACGCTAATAGTTTAGCAGGTGCAACATTCCCAATTGGAACTACTACAGTAGTTTGGACCGCAACAGATGCTTCTGGAAATACAAGTACATGTTCAATAACAGTTGTTGTGACCGATTCGGAAGCACCACAAATAGTGAATTGCCCATCTGCATTAACTTTATCAATAGGACAATACTCTTGTGGATCTAATCCAAATTGGACGGCTCCAACCGCAACTGATAATTGTGGTACAGCTACGATTGTTCAATCTGCTGGACCTTCACCAACAGCTAGTTTAAGTCCTGGTTTATATACAATTCAGTATACAGCAACGGATGCTGTTGGAAATACAAGCACATGTGGTTTCTATGTAAATGTGATTGCATCATCTTTACCTATATTAACTTGTCCAAATTCAGTAGTTAACAAACCAACATCGGCAAATTCTTGTCAATGGATTTCACCAGTTGGAAGTTTGAAACCAATTCAAGCCATGGGTAATTGCCCATTAGTTACTTGGAGTGTGTTAAATCCAGATACTACAACATCTACTGGAAATACAGATGTTAGTGGATACCATTTCGAAATTGGAACCAGTACTGTAACTTATACAATTACAGATAATTTAAATAATGTAGTTACTTGTAGTTTTACGGTATCAGTAGTTGATTTACAAATACCATTAATTACAGCTCCATCCAATTTAGCATTGAACCCAACATCTAGTTGTGGTGCAACTGGTGTAAATTTAGGAACACCAATTACATCTGATAATTGTGGAATTGCAACACTTACTAATAATGCTCCAACAACGTTCCCTTTAGGTACAACAACTATTGTTTGGACTGTAACAGACGTTAACGGAAATACCAACTTAGCTACTCAAACGGTAACGGTAAGCGATACTCAAGCTCCAACCATGACGTTGGCTTTAGGAAACAACATAACAAAAAGCAACAATATTGACGAATGTGGTTACACAACTGTAGGAACCGAATTTAACGTTACTGCTACAGATAATTGTTCAATGGCATCTTTGACGCATAACTATACTGCGGCGCCATCTAATACAACACTTGCTGGAGTAGAATTTCCAGTCGGAGTTACAACTGTACTATGGACCGCAACCGATGTTAATGGTAATGTTGCAACCTACACTGTAACTATTACAGTAAATGATACGCAAGTACCCGTATTTACGGATTGTCCATCAAATCAAGTACTAACAGTTGGAATGTATACAAGCAATTGTGGTCAATTAGCTTCAAGTTGGAGTCTTCCTCATGCTACAGATAATTGTTCTACTCCTGTTATTACTCAAGTTACCGGACCAACACCTACAAGTACACTTACGCCAGGTATGCATAGAATTACTTACATGGCTACAGATGCTTCAGGTAATTTTAGTTTATGTACTTTTTATGTAAACGTAATCAATACTACAAATCCAATTATTGTTTGTAGAGAAAATACAGTTCAGAATGTAGATGCAAACTCTTGTTCTTGGACAGCTCCAACAGGTAGTTTAACACCATTACAAGCAATCGGAAATTGTATTTCTGTTGCATGGGATGTTCAAAATCCAAATGGAACTCATACTACAGGAACAACCGATGTAAGCGGGTACATGTTCCAAGTGGGTACAAGTACAGTAACTTACACCATTACTGATGAAGATGATAATGAAGAAACGTGTAGTTTTACCGTTAAAGTAATTGATAATTCAGCTCCTTCATTAATAGCTCCTAGTGATATTACCTTAAATGTAACTACAACTTGTACATTATCTAATATTAATTTAGGAACACCTGTTGTTTCAGACAATTGTTCTAATACAGTTGTAACAAATAATGCTCCTACTAAGTTCCCAATAGGAACAACTACGGTTACTTGGACTGCAACAGATGCTATTGGAAATAGTACTACAGATACACAAGTTGTAACGGTTATTGATGCAGTTTTACCGACAATTACTTTTGCTGGAGGACATGTGATTAACAAGAACAATTCACTTGGTATCTGCGGATATGAAGTAAGAGGTTCTGAATTCAATCCAAATGCATTTGATAACTGTTCTATTGTTAGTTTCACTCACGATTTCCCAGGAAATACCCCTACATCATTAGAAGGTGCAATTATTCCAATAGGTGTCACAACGATTACTTGGACTGCTATCGATGCGGCAGGTAATACAACAACTTATGTTCAAACCATTACCGTAACTGATAATCAAGTTCCAGTATTTGTTAATGGATTTAATAATCAAACAATTACCATTGGTTCTGATTCTTCATGTACGGATGGAACGTTATGGCCAATTCCGGTTGCGACGGATAATTGTTCCGTTACAGTTCAACAAACTTCAGGACCAAGCAATGGTACCCAATTAGCAATAGGAACTTATACCATCAGCTACCTTGCAACAGATACTTCTGGAAATACAGCTACAACAGGATTTACTTTAGTAGTAACCGATTCTACAAATCCGGTAATCTATTGTCCTGGAAATATTACAATCAAATCTGATACAGGAAATTGTACATGGACATCAACACCAGGAAGTTTATCTCCAATTGCTTTCGCAAAATGTCCTAAATCATTAACCTATGTTATTACTAATCCAAACGGAACTACTGTTTCAGGAAATAATAGCATTACTAGTTACGTATTCCAAGCAGGCTTAAGTACAGTAACGTATACCATTACAGATGTAGATAATGTTTCGGTTCAATGTACATTTACTGTAAGAGTTAATGATATTCAAAAACCAACAATTTCTGCACCAGCAAATCTTACGTTAACAGCCAATTCATCATGTGAAATAAATGCTGTGAATTTAGGAACACCAGTTACAGCTGATAATTGTGCCGTTGCAACTGTTTATAATGATGCTCCATCAACATTTGATGTTGGCACAACCGTTATAACTTGGACTGTTGTAGATACAACAGGAAATCTAGCTACTGCACTTCAACAAGTTGTGGTAGAAGATACAACCGCTCCAATTATTACATGTGCTTCGGTTAACTCGATTGTGAGAAATACCAATTTCGCAAATTGTGGATATGAAGTACAAGACACTGAATTTGATTCAGTAGTTGAAGAAAATTGTACGATGGTGAGTTTAACTCATAATTATTCTAATTGGACAAACCCTTATAGTTTAAAAGGTGCAACTTTCCCAGTTGGAACAACTGAGGTTGTTTGGACTGCGGTTGACGCGGCTGGAAATACTTCTACATGCACAATCAACATTACTATTCAAGATAATCAAGCACCAACATTTGTAAATTGTCCTACGAATTTCACATACAGTATTGGAGTAGATTCTAACTGTACCGATGGAACTTCATGGCCAATTCCAGTAGCACAAGATAATTGTTCAGTTACGGTAACTCAAACTTCGGGACCAACTTCTGGAACAGGTTTGACAGTAGGGGATCACGTTATTCAATATACAGCTACAGATGCTTCAGGAAATACAGCAACTTGTTCATTTACAATTTCTGTAATCAATTCTGCTTTACCAAGTATGAATTGTCCTACTAATTTAACAGTTCATGCCGATCCAAATCAATGTACTTGGACTTCACCTATAGGAACACTTTCGCCAATTGCTTTTGGTAAATGTCCGAAATTGGTAACATGGACCTTGACAAATCCAAGTGGAGATGTATTTAATGGTGTTAATGATGCCAGCGGTTCAATATTCCAATCTGGAACTTCTACTATAGTTTACACCGTTACCGATGTAAATAATTTAACAGCTACTTGTAGTTTCACAGTAACGGTTGTTGATAATGCGAAACCAACATTGATTGCACCTTCTAATATTACAGTTGATGCTAATAGTACTTGTGGTGCTATAGTAAGTGTATTAGGTACACCTTCTGTTTTCGATTTATGTTCAGCAGTAACAGTAACAAATAATGCACCAAGTGTATTACCATTAGGAGTAACTGTAATTACATGGACCGCTACCGATGCTAGTGGTAATTATGTTAATGCTACTCAAATTGTTACAGTAAAAGATACTACTTTACCAACTATTACAGCAGCTGATATCACTGTAAATGCAAACAGCAACTGTGGAGCGATTATTTCAAATCTTGGTCAAGTAATTTCAGATAATTGTTCAATAGCTTCTATAACTAATAACGCACCAGCTTCATTCTCAACAGGAGAAACCATAATCGTTTGGACGGTTGTTGACGGAAGCGGTAATGTGGCTACTAGAACACAAAAAGTAACAGTTATAGATGTAACAGCACCAGTTATCGAACCAATCGAGGATGTTACATTCAATGCAACAACCTGTTTAACAAGTGGAATTTCATTAGAACTTCCTACCATAACAGATAACTGTACCATTGCTTCTGTAACCAATAATGCACCAGTTAATTTCCCAATTGGAACAACAGTTGTAACCTGGACGGTTACGGATGCCAGTGGAAATGTTACGACTGCAACTCAAAATGTACTCGTGGTAGATGCTATTTTACCAACAATTACAGTGCCAGCCAATATTACATTAAATGCAAATAATGGATGTGTTGCTTATAACGTAAACTTAGGTACACCAACAACATCAGACAATTGTTCTGTAGCTAGTGTTACCAATAATGCTCCAACAGTTTATCCTGAAGGGGTTACACAAGTTACCTGGACAGTAACCGATTCAAGTGGAAATGTTACTACAGGAATTCAAACAGTAACAGTATTGGATACTATTAACCCAGTGATTATAGCTCCAGCACCAGTTACCGTTTCAGCAACAGCAAACTGCGCTGTTTCAAACGTTTCATTAGGTACTCCAGTAACAACAGATAATTGTTCAGTTGCAAGTGTTACCAATAATGCTCCAGCAGTATTTACACAAGGTACAACAACTGTAACCTGGACGGTTACTGACGGAAGTGGAAACACTGCCACTGCCACGCAATTAGTGACAGTAATTGATTCAATCTTACCATCAATTAGTGCTCCTGCAAACATTGTAATGTCAACCAATACAGGTTGTACAGCAACAGGAGTTCAATTAGGTATTCCGGTCGCTTCAGACAATTGTACGTTAGCTTCAGTAACTAATAATGCACCAGCTACATATCCAATCGGTACAACAACGGTTACTTGGACAGCTACGGACGCTCAAGGAAATATCAAAACAGCTACTCAAACAGTAACTGTTAACGATACGGTTCTTCCAACCATTTCAGCTCCAAGTAATGTTACTGTAAATGCAACCAATGCATGTGTAGCATTTAATGTGGTGCTTGGATCACCAACAACGGCAGATAATTGTTCGGTAGCTACGGTTACAAACAATGCGCCAGTTGTATTCCCATTAGGAAACACCTTAATTACATGGACTGTTAAAGATACGGCAGGAAATACGGCCATTGCTTTCCAAACAGTTACAGTTGTAGATGTTACAAGACCGGTATTAATTGTACCAGCTCCAATCATTGCAAATGTAAACTCTGGTTGTGGTGCAATCAATGTTCAACTTGGAACACCAATTGCAACAGATAATTGTGAAGTAGTTAGTATCACAAATGATGCTCCTGCATTTTTCCCATTAGGATTAACAACTGTTACTTGGACAGCAACCGATGCGAGTGGAAACATCAAAACTGGAACTCAAACAGTTAGAATTCAAGATACAGTAGCTCCAACTATTGTAACAGCACCAATCACCGTAAACGCAAATACTACATGTGGTGCTACCAATATTAATTTTGCAATTACTACGGCAGATAATTGTTCTGTAGCATCTGTTACAAACAATGCGCCTTCTGTTTTCCCAATAGGGATAACAACCGTTACCTGGACCGTTGTAGATGGAAGTTCAAATACAACTTTAGCTACACAATTAGTAACTGTAGTTGACACAGCTATTCCAACAATTACGGCTCCTGCAAATGTGACTGTATTTGCAAACAATGGATGTGTGGCATACAATGTAGCTTTAGGAACACCAGTTACGGCTGACAATTGTACGATAGTTAGCATTACAAATAATGCACCAACTACATTCTTACTTGGTTTAACGACCATCACATGGACAGTAACCGATGCAAGTGGTAATACAGCTACAGCAACTCAGAATGTAGTAGTGAAAGATGTAACTAGTCCGATAATTAGTACTCCTGGAATTGTGATTGTTTCAACCAACTCAGGGTGTGAGGCTACCGGAATTGTATTATCAACTCCAAATGCTTCTGATAACTGTAACTATACATTAACAAATAATGCTCCAGCTACTTATCCATTAGGTAACACAACAGTTACATGGACTGCTACAGATGATAGTGGTAATACAACTACTGTGAATCAAACAGTAAAAGTGGTAGATACTACGTTACCTTCAATTGTAGCTCCAGCTAATATTAATACAATTGCCAATTCTTCTTGTAATGCAACAGGAATCGTGTTAGGAACACCTATCATGTCAGACAATTGTTCGATCGCAACTTTTTCAAATAATGCTCCAACAGTTTATCCTTTAGGTGTAACCATAGTAACTTGGACGGTAATTGATGGTAGCGGAAATACGGCAACAGCTACTCAATCGGTTACAGTAATTGATACGATTAAACCAACCATCATTGCACCTGCTAATGCGAGTGCTAATGCAAACAATGGATGTGTTGCCTTTAACGTGAACTTAGGTACTCCAACGGTATCTGATAACTGTTCGATTGCTTCGGTAACGAACAATGCTCCAAATACATTCCCATTAGGAACAACAACGGTAACTTGGACGGCAACAGATGCAAGTGGTAATGTCAAAACAGCTACTCAATTAGTAGTAGTTACCGATGTAACAAATCCTTCATTAGTAGTTCCTTCAAATGTTACAATCAATGCAAATGCTTCATGTAGTGCAACAGGAGTTGCATTGGGTAACCCAATTACTTCAGACAACTGTGCTGTAGCATCGGTTACAAATAATGCTCCAACTGTCTTTGGTATTGGAACAACTATTGTAACATGGACTGTCATCGATACTAGTGGTAATACAACCACAGGAACACAAACCGTAACAGTAATCGATTCATTAGTACCAACTATTGTAGCACCAAGTAATATTTCTACTGTGTCTACTTCAGGATGTACGATCACTGGATTAGAATTAGGAACTCCAATCACATCAGATAACTGTGCTGTGGTTTCAGTTACAAATAATGCACCAAGTGTATTCCCAATAGGAAGTACAACCATCACATGGACGGTTGTAGACGCTAGCGGAAACACTTCGACTGCAGTTCAAACGGTTACTGTAGTTGATACAGTTGCTCCAACGATCACAGCACCTGCAAATATTGAGGTATCTGTAAATAGTGAATGCTATGCATTGAATATCGATTTAGGTACTCCGGTTACAGCTGATAACTGTTCGGTTGTAAGTATTTTCAATAATGCACCTCCATCCTATCCAATTGGTAATACAATTGTCACATGGACTGTCGTTGACGGAAGTGGAAACAGTACCAATGCTACGCAAACGGTAACGGTTAAAGATTTAGTTGTTCCTGTTATTTTCCCTGCATCAGCAGTTACTATTTTAACAAATACCAATAGTTGTACAGCAACCAATGTTACATTGTCGCATCCAAATGCAATAGACAATTGTTCTACTACTTTGGTGTTCACCAATAATGCACCACTTTCTTATCCAATAGGAACTACAACCATTACTTGGACCGTTGCCGATGGAAGTGGAAATACAGCTACGACTACACAAGTTATTACGGTTGTAGATGCTACTTTACCAACGGTCATCACTAAAAACAGTTTAGTTGCATTAGATGCCACTGGAACAGCTTCAGTAACAGCGTCCATGGTAGATAATGGTTCAAATGATAATTGTGGAATCCAATCTATTGTGGTTTCACCAGCTACTTTCACGTGTCAAAATATTGGTGTAAACACCGTAACCTTGACTGTGACCGATATCCATGGAAATGTATCTACAGGTACTGCAAACGTAAACGTTGTTGATTATATTTTACCAGTTGCAGTTGCTCAAAATATTACAGTTAATTTAGGAGCAAATGGACAAGCAGTTATTACACCTGCAATGGTAAATAATGGGTCTTCTGATAACTGTAGTGCTGTAACCTTAGAATTGGATGTAACTAGTTTTAATTGTAATTCAATTGGTGCCAATCCAGTGGTTTTAACTGTAAAAGATGCCTACGGAAATACATCGACCGCACAAGTTATTGTTACTGTTGTAAATAATGCAATAGATACGGATAACGACGGAGTAAAAGACAATTGTGACGATGATGATGATAACGATGGTGTATTAGATGCATCGGATAATTGTCCATTGATTTCAAACAACGATCAGTCAGATAATGACAATGATGGATTTGGTGATGCATGTGACGACGACGACGATAATGACGGCGTTCTAGATGGTATAGACAACTGTCCAACAACATACAACCCATTACAAGAAGATAGAGATCAAAATGGACTTGGTGATGTATGTGACTTGGTTGAAATAGATGTAATTGAAGCGATCACTCCAAATGGTGATGGTATCAATGACACATGGAAAATTTATAACATTGAAAATCATCCAAATTCTATAGTGAGAGTTTATAACAGATGGGGTTCTCAAATTTTCTTTGCACACAATTATCAAAACAATTGGGACGGAAGTTACCAAAACAACGTAGATACGCTTCCTGAAAGCAGTTCTTATTTCTACCAAATTGATTTGGATGGAGACGGAGATATTGAAAAAGAAGGCTGGTTATATATTACAAGATTCTAGACATAAATATAGTTTATAAATGAAAAATTTAAAAAAATTCGGATTAAGTTTATTTATTCTTTCTTTTGGCGGATTAAGTTTTGCCCAACAAGAAAGTTTGATAGCCATGTATAATGATCAAATGAACATTGTCAATCCTGCCTACGCTGGGGTGAATAATGAGTCCAATTTATCGATTGGTTATAGAAAACAATGGGTAGGAATTACGAATGCTCCCGAAACGCAAATGATTGTTTTTGGTACAACTTTAGGGAAAAACCTTGGAATGGGGATTTCTGCAACCAACGATAAAACCTTTATCGAAAAACAAACTTTTGTAGGAATCGATTTTTCTTATAAATTAAAAGTAGACGATCAAACCGATTTGTATTTAGGATTAAAAGCAGGAGGTAATTTTTATCAAGTAAACACCTCAGGTTTAAATACAATCAATATTGATGACCCTGCTTTGGTTTCATTTAGTTCGTTTCGTCCAAATATTGGAGTAGGAGCCTTGTTGAAAAAAGAAAATTTTCACATGTCTTTGTCTTTTCCAAAATTATTAAATACAGTTAGATCAAATACAGAAACCGCTCAGGTGTATGTTGCTACCAATCGATCTCATATGTATTTTTCTGGAGGATATGATTACAATTTAGGATCAGAAAGCAACATGACTTTAAAACCTTCATTTATGCTTAGATACGTAGATGCTGCTCCGGTAGTGATTGATTACAATTTGAGCTTGGATTTCTCTAAAAAAGTAGAATTAGGCATCCTGTATCGTTCTAGTAAAACGGTAGGTGGAATTGCAAAAATTGCCATATTTAAAGATTTATTTTTTGGATATGCATACGAAATGCCAACAAGATCCGACCTAAGTAATAGAATGAATACCCATGAGTTTTTGTTACACTATATGTTTAAATAAGAACAGAAACGATCAAAAATCAAAACAATTTTAATGCCCCAAGTAATTAAATATTTTACAATTATGAATCAGACTATAAAAAAAATAATTTTAAATACGAAGTATATTTTTTTCGTATTATTTTTATTATTTAGCATACAAACTAATGCACAAAACCTAATTTCAGTTCCATTTGCAGAAGGTTTTGTAGGAGATAATACGGCAAATAATGTTTCTTCTAATTCAAAATATTTAACTGCTTTAGGTTGGAGCAATGTTCAGTTTACACAAAATTCGCCTCAATTTATATTTGTGGCGCAAGGAAATGATATTCCTGGAACAGTTTTAATTACTGATAATAATAATGTTGAGCACAGTATTACAGGTTATATTAAATGGAGGGCTCCAAGTGGGAATAATATTACTACACCTGTTTTTGTCCCTACCACTGGAGTAACACTAGCTACTAATTCTTCTAATGGTTCGGCAACCTATTCAATTTCAACCACGTCTTATATCGGACTTACGTTTAATGGGCAATCTTTGGTTATTCCTACTACTACTTCAGGAGGGACAACTGCCGGAGATGTTACAGGGAATGCTGCAACTTCGGGTATTTTGGACGCTTTAAATG
>ERZ650308.649-NODE-649-length-18840-cov-8.276497_pt1 | contig 18840 bp, 18 predicted proteins | sample MGYA00376244_ERZ650308 | MGnify/ENA primary metagenome ERZ650308 (study PRJEB26733, sample SAMN07839295) | wastewater metagenome | biome: small river; feature: stream; material: water | place: USA: North Carolina | collected 2016-04-26 ... | reverse complement strand
AAGGATCATACCTGAAATTTTGAAATATTAAGATTTTTTCAGGATTTCACGTCTGACCCTCAAGGTCTACTAAGGGCGAATAAGTAGCGGGCCTTAAATATCAAGTCGAAGTTTTACCTCTTCGAGGGCTTCTATAATACCAAATTCAAAAGAGGGTTTTGCTATAATGTCTGCATGTAGCTGAAGTTCTCTTGAGCCAGAATTCATCGCTATTGCGATGGTAGCTTCTTGGAGAAGTGGGATATCATTATTGTCATCTCCTGCAGCTATCACAGGACAATTCCAACCACATTTTTTTGCAATTTTTTTAAAAACAACCCCTTTATTCGCATCTCTGTGGGTTACAAGAAGAATGGATAGCTTAGGATCGATTGTGTCATTAATAAGAAAAGTTGTTAGAGAATCAATATCGGTCAATTTTGCCTGGATTTTTTGCAATGAGAGGGAATCGCCGAGGCATTTAATCAAAGGGAAGCTTAGCTGAGAAATTTCTTCAACCGTTTTGATTTTCACCCACTCGCAGGGGGAGACTTTTTTTAGCTTTTCAAGGTAGTCTAAAAAAAAGGGGGAAAATTTAGAAGTCCGGTAATAGCAAAAATCGCCCCCTTCAAGACCAGAGTAAATAAGGAAATCCTCTTGATATTGGCGACAAATGGCGTCGATTTTATATACCACCTCTTTCTCAATAAACGTTTGAAAGAGAATTTCTTTTTCCGGCATTTTCAACACTTCTGCCCCGTTTTGAACCGCTAAATGGAATGGAAAATCGATTTTTTCCACACTCATCATTGCAAATGAAAATGTACGTCCCGTTAAAAGGACTATCTCCCACCCCTCTTTATGCAATTCCCCCAAATAGTTTATAACCTGATCTGGAATGATATGTCTTTCATCTGTAAGAGTCTTATCAATATCTGATGCAAAAATAACTTTAGCCATACCATTAGATCTAGACGATTAAAGAAAAAAAAGCGATAAGATATGTATGAAGTGGTTGTATCTATTTTTTTGCCCTATACTCGTTTTTTGTGCAGATCTTTCAGAGACACAAAAACCGGAACCTGCTTCTTCTGAAGAGGTTCAACCTATTCCTGAAGAGTCGGTTCAATCCCTATCACCAGACACTTATAGAAAACAGTTTTATCGAACTTTGATCTTTATTATCGCCATTATACTAATTGCCCTCCTTCTCATCTGGTGGATGCGTAAATTTTCCAAAAACCAGACCTTTCAAGCAAACCACAAAAAGAACATCAAAATTTTAGAAAGACGGCAGGTCAGCCCTAGCACATTTCTCTATCACATCCAAATCGGATCTAAACAAGTTATCATCTCAGAATCCAAGTGCGATGTTCGGATGATTACTACTCTCGATTTTGATGAAACGGATACGTTTACCAATTGATTTCGATGCCAGGTTCGAGAGGCAAAAAATGGGAGGGATTAAGCCCCCTGTTTTGCATAGCTAGATATAGATCGTAGGGTGGGGCAGACGGTGCCTCGTCTGAGAGGTGAAACGTTTTCCAGTGCATACCGATACTAAGTTTAGCTTTCGTATCAATATGAATTTGAACTGCCTGATCCGGATTTGAGTGGACTGTTAACATAAATTCATCTGGTTGATAGGTGCCAATAGGGCAAAGGCAGAGATCTATTTGAGGGAAAAGCTCCCCGATTTTCTTAAAGTCATGCTCATTATAGGCTGTATCACCTACAAAGTAAAAACTTTTTGGCTCCATTTTTTCCCGGAACGCCTTTACCACAAAGCCCATCCAAAGTGATCTGTTTGCGTCAAAAATTCCCCTCCCCGAATGATGTTGGGCTGGAACTGAAGAGATCCAAAGCTTTGCCTTCTTTTCGGGAATATAAAAAAACATCTCTTCCCACCATTTTAGCTCTTTAACCTTATGGATCCCCCTTTTAGAAAACCATTTAGCAACTCCAATAGGAATAAACCACATAATATTAGGGAATTTCTGATGAAGGGCTTTTACGCTCTGCTTATCTAAATGGTCGTAATGATTGTGGCTGATTAAGACCACATCAATCTCTGGGAGGTCTTCTATAGCTAGAAAAGGTTCGTGCTTCCTTTTAGGTCCAATAAAATTAAACGGAGAACACCTTTTGGCCCAAATTGGATCTGTTAAAATTTTAACACCATCAATATCAATGAGAAATGTTGAGTGATTGATCCAAACAACCCGAGGTTCATTTTTAATAAGCTGCTTATCAGGAATCGGATACTCAAAATCTGCGGGAGGCATTGTATTTGGAGCTCTACTACCATAATGTCCCAGCTGCCATTTTAAAAAATGCCAAAATGTACGCTTTATATCTTTAATGTATGGATTTGAGTATTTATTTTTAAACATAATATCTCCCATATCTAATTAAGTAGAAATGGGAGATTATTCACAAATAAAATTATTTTTTAAATTTTCTCTATCCAAGATTGAGAGACTTTCCAAATTTGAAGAATCTCTACTCGCTCCCCTGGAGCAATCTTAAAAGAATCCCCTGAAGAAGGACTTTTCTCAGGGGTCCCAGTTGATACTAATTGGAGTACAACCGAATCAGAAGCCCTCTTACTCCACTGAGCAGCAACACGTTCCGCTTGAGACTGCCAAACGGGCACCACAAACAATCCTCGCTCATCTACAATAAATTCACCCTTTTCTAAAACTTCTTTATCCCAATAGGCAAGCCTTGTCCCATGATACGAACCATGAGTAATTATCTGCATTAACCCTACTTTGAACCAATTCGGACGCTGATAAAACAGAGCTCCTCTTAAATTAGAAAGTGATCTAGTCACTCCTGCCATAACTTCACCCTTTATAATAGTATTAATTTTTACTTTCTATCTGCAACGTAAGTGTAATTTCATTTTTTGAAGGGCCATAGAATTGAATAGGCCCAGGGTTTTTATAATGATCCTCGACACGATTTCTTTCGCGGACGTTATCAAAAGCTCCAAAAACAGGCCCCTTAAGATCGACAAGAGACTTTGCGATCACTCTCTTTAATTTACCCCCCCGCTCCTCTTCGACAAGAGCTTCCTCTAAGTCCCTATAAGCTGGCCTCCACTGCTTGACGCCCCTTGCCAAATTTTCTATAGTAGCCATAACACCACTCTTTTGCCTACTCATAAGAAGAGCCGCATTTCTCCCAAGATTATAACAATAGGTTGCATCAAAAACTGAAGGAAAGGAACACCTACCTTCATAGCCGAAAAAATGGTGAAAAGGCTCAAACTTTGCAGAGCTTCCCCTTCTTTTGATCTCTTCTGAAACAAGCTTACTAAGAAGTCTCTCTGTTTCAATCTGAGAAACTTTCGTATTCCCGTGGCTATCTTTGTCTTGAAACAGGTGGGCTAAGCTCTCTTTTGCACCGGGAATAAACTCAATTAAACCCTCAGGAATAAGAATCACACCATAATCCTTTCCTAATTTAGATCTTTCTTCAATAGTATCCGTTATTTGAGAAATAATTTGTTCTAATGAAAGACCCTTGTATGCAATCTCTTCCCCAATAAGGGCTATATTAGGTGCGGTTTGTAAAGCGCACTCGAGAGTAATATGGGATGCAGTCCTTCCCATTAATTTAATAAAATGCCAATACTTCAAGGAAGATTTTGCATCGGTACAAATATTTCCTATCATTTCGCTGTAGACTTTAGATGCGGTGTCAAATCCAAACGAAATCTCAATTTCTTTAGATTTTAAATCGCCATCGATTGTCTTTGGAACTCCGACAACATTACAACTTACCTGATTTTCCCTTAAATACTTATGCAAAAAATACGCATTTGTATTTGAATCATCTCCCCCTATAATCACAAGTCCATTCAAATGATTTGCTTTAATCACACTCATCGCTTTTTCAAACTGTTCTGGGGTTTCAATTTTTGTCCTTCCCGTCCCTAAAAGATCAAAACCACCTAAATTCCGGACCTGATCGACTTCTTCTCTAGATAATATTTTAAATTTTCCATCTATAAGACCTGACGGACCCTTTAAAAACCCCAAAAGCTCATTTTTTGGATTCATCTCGAGCAAGGCATCAAAAATTCCGGCGACAACATTGTTGCCTCCTGCCGCTGGACCCCCTGAAAATAAGACACCTACGCGAATTACTTGACTTTTCGGCAAACCCTCTAAAAGAGTCGCTACTTCAACTTTTTCCTGTTTTCTAAGATCTTCTAATAGTTCCATGACCCTAAGTTAACATTTTTACTTTTAATCTTCCCTACTTTTTTGAAAAATGATATCATTTACCAACATGAGCAAAAAATTTATCTTTATTACTGGGGGAGTACTTTCCTCACTAGGGAAAGGGATCGCCTCCGCCTCTATCGCTTTTCTTTTAGAGGCGAAGGGCTTAAAAGTTGCATTGATGAAGCTCGACCCCTACCTTAATGTTGATCCAGGAACCATGAACCCTTTTCAGCACGGAGAGGTCTATGTAACTGATGATGGCGCTGAAACAGACCTTGATTTAGGCCACTACCACAGATTTTCAAATTCTCCTTTGTCAAAAACCTCAAATGCTACTTCAGGTCAGATTTATTACGAAGTTCTTAGAAAAGAGAGAAAGGGGGACTATTTAGGAAAGACAGTTCAAGTCATCCCCCATATTACCGATGAAATTCGAAAGAGAATTGTAGATTGCTCTAAACAGGAAGAGGGTATCGATGTCACAATCGTTGAAATTGGAGGAACGGTAGGTGATATTGAATCCCAACCATTTCTTGAAGCAATCCGTCAATTTAGACATGAAAATCACGGCGATTCCATTAACATCCATCTAACCTATGTCCCCTATATTGAACATGCCCACGAGGTAAAAACTAAGCCGACCCAACACTCTGTCCAAAAGCTCCAGCAAAGTGGCATCTTTCCCGATATGATTCTTTGCCGCTGCAAGGATCCTCTAGATGAAGATATTAAGGCTAAAATTAGCCTATTTTGCAACGTCCCCCTCCACGCTGTTATTGAACTTATTGATGTTAAAAATACAATTTATGAAGTTCCTTTGCTGCTACAGCAGGCAGGGATTGAGAATTCTATTTCAAAGCTGTTAGGACTTTCCCAAAACAACGCGGATTTAAGTTCATGGGAAACCATGATTCAGACCCTAATTCATACAAATAAACAGGTCCAAATCGCAGTTGTTGGAAAATACCTTCAACACCAAGACGCTTATAAGTCTGTTTTTGAGGCTCTTAAGCACGGAGGCATTGGAAATGGTTGTAAAGTGGAAATTAGATGCATCGATTCAGACAAAATTGAAGACGAGGCCGACCTTAAAAAGCAAATTGAAGGCTGTAGCGGAATTTTAGTTCCCGGTGGCTTTGGGTCAAGAGGTTGGTCAGGAAAGCTCCTAGCAGCAAAAGTTGCAAGGGAAAATAATATCCCCTATTTCGGAATTTGCCTCGGAATGCAAATTATGGTCGTTGAATTCGCCCGGGATGTCTTACACCTAAAAAATGCCCACTCTACCGAAGTCGATTTAGAGACACCAGATAACATCATCTCCCTTCTTTCAGAGCAAATCCACACCTCAGACCTCGGCGGAAGCATGAGACTAGGGGCATACCCTTGCAAAGTAGACAAAGAATCAACCGCCTACCAGTGTTATAAAAAAGAGGAAATCTCTGAAAGACACAGACACAGGTATGAATTCAACAATAAATACAAAGAGGCCTGCGAAGCTCAAGGACTAAAAATAGTAGGCTCCTGGAAAGAGGGAAATCTCTCGGAAATCATGGAAGTAAAAGGTCATCCTTGGATGGTCGGCGTCCAATTTCATCCTGAATTTAAATCTAAACCTATAGATCCTCACCCTCTTTTTAAAGGCTTTATTGCAGCAGCAATCAAATATGCGGATAGTAGCAATTGATTTTGGTTTAAAGCGCATAGGGGTTGCTATTTCAAACTCCCTCTTTATGGCTATGCCTCTAGGTAAAATTGAAAGGCAAAAAGATAATAAAAAAACACTTCTTCTACTAAATAAACTACTTAAGGATTATAAGCAGATTGAGAAATTTGTTCTTGGCCTCCCTTTGCACCTTTCAGGCCACGAAAGTGACATGTCTCACGAGGCAAGAAAATTTGCCACATTTCTAGAATCAGAAACTAAAATCCCTGTGGTATTTGTCGACGAAAGGCTTACATCAAAAAATGCAGAAAACATTCTGCGTGAATGCGATATGACAAGAAAAAACAGAAAGGATCATGTCGACACGCTTTCTGCAACTCTAATTTTAGAAACTTATCTTGCACTGATTTCTCTAAGTAAGTAAATATTGTATGCAGGAGACAGATAATGGAATTTGAAAATCCTTTTCATGAACCTGAATACGGAAGACCCCCAGAATCGTGCATTCTTGTAATTTTTGGTGCATCCGGCGATTTAACGGGGAGAAAACTTATCCCGGCACTTTTTAACTTAATGAGAGAGAGCAACCTACCCACAAATTTTATTTGTGTAGGAGTCGCACGTAGACCTAAAACGGTAGAAACTTTTAGGGAAGAACTTGCACAGCACATCAAGAAATTTTCTCGAAATTCTCCAGAAGAGTCTGAGCTCTTGGTTTTTACAGAAAAGCTCTTTTACTACCAACTCGAGTTCGAAGATGACGCAGCTTACCCTAACCTCAATTTCTTTCTACAGAATTTAGATAAAACCTATGGCACAAGAGGAAATCGTGTTTTTTACCTCTCTGTTCAACCCACCTACTTCCTTCCCATTATTGAACATTTAAAAAAGAATAATTTTATCTACGACCCACAAAAAAAGGATTCCTTTTCAAGGGTAATTATTGAAAAGCCTTTTGGACACGATGAGCCCTCGGCTATCGCTCTCCAAAAAAACCTTTGTCTCTATTTAGATGAGAGTCAGATTTATCGAATTGATCACTATCTAGGAAAAGAGACAGTCCAAAATCTTTTAGTCTTCCGTTTTAGCAATTCTATTTTCGAAGGCCTTTGGAATAATCGCTATGTTGATAATATTCAAATCACTGTAGCAGAAAACATCGGAATTGAAGGGAGAGGAGCTTTTTATGAGAGCCAAGGGTTAACAAGAGATGTCATCCAAAATCACCTAATGCAACTACTCTCCTTAGTTGCCATGGAACCCCCGATCAGTCTAAAGCCTGACGACGTAAGAAATGAAAAAGTCAAAGTATTACAATCTCTTAAAACTGTGGACGTCTCTCAGATTGATTCTTACGCAGTTAGAGGTCAATATAAGACTGGATATATCGATGGTGATTCTGTTCCTGGTTATCGAGAAGAGATGAATGTCTCTCACACATCCAACGTTGAAACATTTGCAGCACTAAAGCTTCAAATTGATAATTGGCGCTGGGCAGGTGTTCCTATTTATGTAAGAGCTGGAAAACGAATGCCCAAAAGATCTACTCAAATTGTTGTTACTTTTAAAAAGGCTCCAAGCATTTTATTTCACAAAAATGACCACCATAACATTCCTAACCAAGTAATTTTTAGCATTCAGCCAAATGACGGAATTTCCATCAAATTTAATACGAAAATTCCTGGCTCCGCTTTAATTGTGCAACCTGTAAATATGAATTTTCAGTACGCAAACTATTTTGGAACCGAACTGCCCGAGGCTTATGAAAGATTAATTCATGATGTCATTCTTGGTGACAGCACTCTATTTGCAAGGGTTGACGAATCCATTAACTCTTGGCGAGTTTTAACGCCGGTATTGAACTATTGGAAGGAACATCCCCTTAAAGAGGAAGATCTCTATCCAGCAGGCTCTTACGGCCCAAAAACCGCTAATCTTCTTCTTACACAAGAACATAGGAAATGGAAGCTGATATGACAGACTATATCCAACCTAAAGAGATTGAAAAAGCAAGAGAGGCGCTTTGGAAAAAATATCAGGGAACCAGCGCGGTAAAGGCCTCCCTATTTAATTTAGTCATATACACAAAAGATAACGTAAGGAAAATTTACTTCGAAAAAATCGCGCAGCAGGTTATTCGGAAGTTCCCTTGTAGAATCATTAATATTACTGAGGCTGAAAATGGTACAGAATCGTATTTGAGAACATTTGTCTCTGATCTTCAGCCAGAAAACAATACCAATTCCCTATTTTGTGATATGACAAATTTCGAAGTGAGTGGCGCTTCCAGAAACATCATCCCCTCTCTTGTCATTCGTCATATTCAAGAAGACCTTCCTACATACTTTTTATGGGCAGACGATCCAAGCAAGAGAGATCCTATTGCTATAGAATTAAAAGATTTAGCAACCAGGGTTGTCTTTGACTCTGAAACGGCAGAATCGATGACAGCTTTTGCAAAAACATTACTAGAGCTTCATGAAAAAGTGGAATGCGATATTGGAGACTTAAATTGGGCTAGACTCGCCCCCTGGAGAGGTCTTTTTGTTCAAACATTCAATGACCCGGAAAAGTTAAAAAGTCTTAGAGAGTCCAAAGACATTCGAATCACCTATAATATGGTTGCAACTGAGCAATATTGCCACACAAAGATTCAAGCAACCTATTTTGGTGCATGGATTGCAATAAAACTAGGCTGGAGCTACGAGAGCTCTCTGGGTTCAAAAGATGAGATTTCCTTTAAATATAAATCGGAGCATGGACCCGTTACGATCTCTATTCTTGCAGCAAAAAACGATCAGGTATTGCCTGGAAGAATTCTTAAATTTGAATCCTTTTCCATTCATAACGAGCATCTCTTATTGGAAAAAAATAGGCAAAACCCCCTCCAAGTTAAAATTCAACACTCTACTTCATCTAGGTGTGAGATGCCCGTTTATTACCTTCTCGATAAAGAGACTGCTGGAAAATCTATGATTCACGAAATTTACAGCCAAGGAACGCGAGGAAATTTTATTGATATTTTAAAACTGATCTCGCTTTATAACTCGGAGACGATTTGTTAATCACAATCGATGAGAGGAGAAAAGCTGCCCTTTTAGGAACCGAAAAAGAGACTGTGGCCTACGCAGCAGAGCATTTTGCAAAATGTGCAAACGAAGCAATCCGTTTCCATGGAAATTTTTTTGTTGCTCTTTCGGGTGGCTCAACACCAAAACTGATTTTTGAAAAACTAAAAGGTGAGTATACCAATCTTATAGACTGGAAAAAAGTTTTTCTCTTTTGGAGCGATGAGCGCGCAGTTCCTGCAGATCATCCTGAAAGCAACTATAAAATGGCTATGGATGCTGGCTTTAAAGATTTACCCATCCCCCCCTCTCACATATTTCGCATGAAAGGGGAAGGGGATATAACAGCTCACGCATCTGATTATCAATCTGCTATTAAAAACACCCTCCAGGAAAGACATTTCGACCTTATTATGCTAGGCGTAGGTGAAGACGGACATACTGCCTCTCTATTCCCAAATACAGAAGCTCTAAGTGTTAATGACAAAATTGTTGTAGCAAATTTTGTCCCTCAAAAAAATTGCTGGCGAATGACTTTCACCTACCCTCTAATAAATTCCGCTCACAATATAGTATTTTACGCCCTGGGCAAAAATAAGGAAGCTATCCTTAAAGAAGTTCTCCGAAGCAATAATCTCCCTGCAAGCAAAGTGGGGAGCATTCTCCATCCAGCTCTTTGGATATTAGATGAGTCTGCTGGAAATTTTCTGAAATCAACCTAAAACCCTTTACTTAATCTTAAAGATTGCAGATAATATTTAAGCATGGAATCTGTATCAAATGCTCTCAGTGTTGTAGAAGGTGCTACAGGGAATTTTCTAACTGCAGTCCAACCCGATACTTTGCCGAATGTACAAGAAATGTACAGAACAACACTTGCTGCGATGAGAGCCATTGAAATTTCCCCGATAGCCACCTCTTCAGATTTTATGAAAGAGGCAGCAAAACTGGTAGAAGCCTCATCAGGTTTTTTACCCGGAAGCCCTGAAGGGGCGCCTAGAAACATTGCTAGCTTAATCGATGCCGCAAAAAATGCGCACGATATCGCAGAAAGAATTCTCCATAAACTGAGAGGCTCCCCCTCTCCTGCTCCCAAAACAGCGACAAGCACCCCTCGTCTTTTAGAAGAGACCTTTATGTTACCACAAATTACCTCTGCAGCTGTTGCTGAAGATGAACCGGCTGTTTTACGTATGACGGTGCGAAAAATCGGCAAAATTATCTCTACTCCAATTTTAACAGCGACTGATGGGGGGAGATTTCTCGACGACCTTCTGGAAAAAAATGGGCATGAGCTTGAAGTCTTATTTTTAGATAACGTAATGCCTGGAAGACACGGCTCAGAAGCGATTAAAACCATTCGCGCTCATGGCGAGCACAGAAAAATTGTAGTCATTTTTCTCACTGCAGACAAAAGTTTCACCTCTTTAGTTGGTGGAGAGCCAAGGTGGAAAACTCTAGGATTTGATGGCTATCTGGCTAAAGATTTTAACTCACCTTCCATTGAAGAGATCTACAAATGTCTTTCAGAGATTTTTCAATCCTTACTTAAATCTTCTGACCCGGCATATGAGAGACGTTGGATAGAAAAGTATCGTAGAGGAAAATAGAGCTGAAAAAGGAGACCTTTTTCAGGCACTTGCGTTTTAAAAGAACTCTAGCTGAGAAATAACTCGTTAAGCTTTATGTCTCCTTTCACATCTTTAAATAGAATCATACTATCTGGAATGGTTTCAAATGTCACCCGTTGAAAAAGATAATACTTGGGAGAGACCCCCCCAAAAAAAGGTTCAAAAAACGCGTCAAAAAGATAGTAATTGCTTTGGTCCTCCAAAAATTTCTCTTTTAGATGTTTGGACATTTGCTTTGATGTTTTTTTCTCCTCATAAAAGATCATATAAGAGGATTGCTTTAACTTTCCAACTAAAAAGTGTCGATCCAACTCAAAGCAAGGAGAATACCCAAACTCTTCATTTTCAGAGCTCACCAAAAATGATGGAATCGCAATGTGTAAACTTTCAATAACCGCATCTTCACCCAATATCGAATTCATTTCTCTTTCATTTAGGGCAGGACCCTCTTCAAGAGGGGCCCACAACTCGAGGGCAGATGGCACAAAAATCTCAGAAGATGGAAAATTAAAATCCATGAGAATTCCCTTTTATTTTTATTATTAAAGTTATTATATCAGCCGATCCCTATCCTCTTAACCAGTTCACAATCAATTTTCTTTGAGCACCTAACAGTAACAAAAAAACTGGATGCTTCAAAAATAAAGAATTAAATTTTGACGTTAATTTAAGATTTAGATAGTATTAACATCTTTTTTACGAGGGTCTTATGAAAAAATATATTTGTCATTTTGCATTGGTTTCCATTTCATGCTTTGCTGTTGATCACAACGTCCATTTATTAGATAACAATCCTGAAATTACAAAAACGGTAGAAGATCTACTCTTAATGATGAAAGTACCAGGAGCTGCCATCGGTATAGTTAAAGATGGAAAAACTGTTTTAGCGAGAGGTTATGGAATGAGAAGTCTCGAATCTAACCTTCCTGTTACAGCAAAGACTATTTTTCCTGTAGGCTCTATCACTAAACCATTTACATCGTTTGTTATTGGGCAACTCGTAGATAAGGAAATTTTAAGCTGGGACTCTCCCCTCTCGGCCTATATTCCACACTTTAGATTAAAAGACCCCTATACTACCTACCAAATAACACTTAGAGACTTGCTCACACACACATCAGGATACCCCTCTCATGAAGCGGTATGGTACAATCAAACATTTTCAAGATCAGAAATTGTACGTAAATTCCAATTTCTCGATCCCATCTACCAATTGAGAGAAAAATTTTACTATCAAAATTTAGGATTTACCCTAGCAGGCCATGCGGCAGAAGTAGCGATGAATAAAAGTTATGAAGCTTTAGTGGAAGAAAATATCTTAAAACCTCTAGGAATGTCCCATTCTACCTTTTCCCTCTCCGAGATGTTAAAAACAGAGAATCACACTTTAAGTTATGATGACTTAGAAACCCCTTTCCCCTTTATAAATGCTGCAACAATTACCCCAGCAGGTGGCCTACATTCAAACATTGACGATCTTCTAAAATGGGCAAAGCTCCTTTTAAATAAAGGAGAGGGTTTCATTGATCCCTCAACCTTTAACGAATTGATAAAGCCCCAAGTAGTTTCTGATCTCATCTGCAACGGAAGATATGGCCTGGATGAAGAAATCACTATGGAGTCTTATGGACTTGGCTGGATTCTTCTATCGTATCAAGGACACTTTTTAGCAATGCATGGGGGAAATATTAATGGATGCTCCTCCCTTCTTTTATTTCTTCCTAACGATGATTTAGCGATTATCGTATTAAGCAATAAACACATCAGCCCTTTTCCGTTTGTTGTAGCATCTACTTTGATAGATAATTTATTGGATCTTCCTCCAATAGACTGGGCAGAAAAATATGAAACGATTGCAAGAGTTACCCAAGAAGAGTATGAAAGTAAGAAAAAAACTGAAAATGATGAAAAAAATCACCAGACATTCCCCTCACATTTGATCGATGACTATGTCGGAACCTATTCAAACCCAGGCTACGGACCTATTGAGATTACTCTTGTAGCAGGGAATTTAGTTGCAAAATACAATCATTTGCACTTTCCCCTTGACCACTGGAATTATAACGTCTTCGAGATTTCAAGAAATTCTTCCTTTTCTATCTTGAAAGGGGTTCGATTTACCTTCCAGGAAAACAGCCATGGAGACATTAAATATCTAACTATTCCCCTTGAGCCAAAACTTCCCGGCCTCCTATTTACAAAACAAGCCGACTCCTCTTTAAATGATCAGAGTTATTTGGATAAATTTTCCGGAAAATATAGTTATCTCGGGTTTACAATTCTTATAGAGGTCATTAACGATAAACTCGTAGTAAAAGCGTTTGGACAACCCCCTTACGAACTCTACCCTGAAAAACTCAATGTATTCCATGTGAAAAACTTGGGCGGGTATGTGATAGAATTTATCCCAGATGATTCTGGCTCGATTGTAGGGGTAAAACTGACAGAACCTGACAACACAACTTATGCTGCAAATAAAATCGATTCATAGCTTGATTTTTCAATCTTTTTAAGGTTAGAATTAATTCCTTATGATAAGATTTTTGTCTGGATTGAGTCTTTTTTTGCTGATAAGTGGCTGGATCTATTTTGGCACAAAAAGACCCTTTCTCTCACTTGAAGAATCCGATCTTTTTTTAGATAGGCCTAGCTTTCGCATCCTCGTAACTCATAAAGGGGGGATTGGGGAGCAAGAAATGGCTGAAAGGATTCGGCTAGTAGGAAAAACCCTTAATCTGGAATGTGCTAATTTTTCCCTACACCAACCCCCCTTACTTAAAAGATTATTTCCCCATTACAAAGAGCGCTTTGCAACCCTCTTTCATCCAGATCTTGTCCTCTCTTTGCAAGGGGATAAAATCTCCTATCCTCATGCAAAACACTACATTGCACTTACTCACGGAAGCAATTACTATTTCACAGCTAACGCGATTTTACCGGCAAAAAATTTGAATGAGTTTGATGGGTATCTCGTATGCTTTCCAGATCAAGAAAAACTTTTCTCTCAATGCAACTATCTGGAAAAAGAGTGTTTTTATATGAATTGGTATACTACATGTGGACGAACGAATTTCAATCCTCCTGAACAATACAAGTTGTTTTATTGTGGCTTTAATATGGCCAACACAAACTTTGGAACTAAATATAAACAACTTTTCTCCCGTCTTGATAAAACCCACTATTTTAATGTGTATGGTCAAAAAAATCAATGGCATCACACCCCAAATTGTTACAGGGGATTCATAGAGTGTGATGGGAACAGCCTTTTAAAAACGATGCACAATTGCGGAGTAACATTGATCTTGCATGCTCCGGATCACTTTATAGGAGCAACCCCTACAGCAAGAATTTTTGAAGCGTGCGCTGCTTCCACAGTGATTATTTCCGATAGACACCCTTTTATTGTAAAAAATTTTGGAGATTCGGTTCTCTATATCGACCAGGATAAGTCTTCAGACGTGCTTTTTCAACAAATTCACAACTATATGACCTGGATTCAGAACAATCCTAAAGAGGCTTTAGAGCTGGCTAAAAAGTCTCACTCTATTTTCTTGCAAAAATTCACCCTTGAAGCTCAACTAGAAAAACTAATTGAGCTTCATAAGAGAGTTCTTAGCGCTCAACTTCCGCAGGGAAATAAGGAAATTCTAATTTCAGGATTTTCAGCAAATATCTCAGAACCAATCTTTTGAAGATTCTCTTTTGTTATCGAGTTAAGTTCGACTGTTTCCAATTCCACTTCATTCAAAGATTTGTCTCCCAAAAGCGCTTCTGTATGCAAATTTACCAAAAAGCGATTCTCTATTTTTCCCTCCTTGACCTGTTGCTTTAAAATCTCTTTTGCGGAATTAACCTCATTATCACTTACACCTTTGGTTAAAAACTCCTCAATAACTTTTATGACAACCTCTTTTAAACTATCAGACTTTTCCGCATCTGATGAAAAACAGGCTGCAAGGCAGACAATTGTATTGAGAGGGGCGAGAGGAAGTTCATAAATAAATGAGGGTGAGTAGGACTGACCCATTTCACATCTCATTTTCTTTAGACACCTTTCAGAAAGAATGTGTGTCAAAGCCTTTAGTAAAGGGACCGAAACATTGCTACAGTTTTTTCTATAAGCAACGAGCGTAAGAGCATGAGTCTCTTTTCCCTTATAGATTAATTCTGTTTTTGGAGTTGAGACCTCATTAAGAAAAGGCATATCCATCTCTCGAGCTCCCCTCTCCTCTATTTCAGAAAAGGAGAAATATTTGAAAATTAGATTTTTAATCGCGCTCACCTCAAAGTCGCCTACTACAACTACGGAAAACTCTTTAGGATTGCCAAAAACCCTATTTAAAACAGTGATGGCAGTCTCTTCATTTGCATCGAGGGGATTGCTTGTTTGATAAAAGGGGTGCCCCTCATAGATTACTTTATTTGCTAATTCAATAAATGCAGTAGTGGGTTGATTATTTTTATAGGTATCTATCTCCTTTTTAGCTTCAATAATACTTTCCCATGTCAGCAAATCCGATCTCCTGTGTAAAAAAACAGAACGAATTAACTGAAAAAGAATTTCACTTTCTTCAACAGGACCGATTGCCTGAATTAGTCTGGAATGGGGCCCAATTTCCACCCCCAAAGAACAGCTCCGACTGTTTAAGAATTTTTCTAATTGAAGGCCGCTTAAATTCGCAAGACCCGATTTTATTAAATATTCTGAAGCTACCTCTTGTGAAGCATACTCATGAACCTCGCAAAGCGTTCTTCCACCCCTTGCTACTAAATCTATTAAAATCCGACCTTTTTCAAAATTCGTTGGATGCAATATCACTTTGATTCCATTTTCTAAAACAAGTGTTGTGGAACCTGACTCGCTCTTCTCGCTAGAGGCTTCTACTTCAACTACTTGAGACGGATCTACCCTTAAAATAGACCTCTCTTCTTCGGCAAGAGGCTCTAAAACCTCCCTTTTTAAACTGTCTAAAACAGCCTCCAAATCAGAAATTGTAATCACTTCCTTTGGCATCGAAAAAACGGTATACATCCGATCTAATAAAAGATTCTCACGCACCCATAACTGAATCTCTAAACTTGTTATTTCCTCGATAATTTTCTTTCTAAATTCTAATTCCGATTCTCTAGACCTAAAACAGGCTTCACACAAAAAATGGTTGTGGTAGTTTTTCACAATTGAGTCATTAGGGATTCGGTCTAAATTAGCGAGCTCATCTCTGATTTCCTCTCTAGCCTGAGAGGCGATTCTCTCCATCTCCCCTTGTGTCGGCCCAAATTGTTTAAATCTTTCCACCTCTCTACAAATTGCCCTTAATCCATCGACAGGCCTATCCATAAAGCCAACAAAGTGAATCCGTAACGCTTGATGAAATGTTGTAAAAGTTTGAGGGAATACCTTTCCATATAAATATGGGGCCGGATACTTTTTAGACTCCCCCTCTAAACGCTGATTTAATAAAGCTACAGCCAAACTGCTCACTAAAGCTCTTTTTATATGAGCGTCAGTTATCTCTGTTAAGCAATCTGCCTCATAAAACCCTAGAAATGCCCCTTGAACGAAACTCTCTTCCTCCTCTTGGATAAAAAGAGCTCTGGGATCTTCTGGAAAGAGCACTTTTGTGGAAATAATCGTCTCATCCCCTGGCTGAAATTCTCCAAAATACTTCTCTATCATATCTTTAACTTTGGTTTCCTCAAAATCGCCTACTGCAATTACCGCCATTCGATTGGGGCGGTACCATTTTTTATAAAAATTTCTAATCAGCTGGGGATCACAATGTAAAATCACCTCTTTAGCACCTATGGGAAGTCTATTCTTATATGCAGAGTTTTCAAATAACTCGAGAAACGTCTCTCTCCAAATTTTCATTCCTGACTGATTTTCAGAACAGTGACACTCCTCCAGTACCACCCTTCTTTCAATTTCTATCAGGTCATTTCTTAAACTGGCTCTCCCTGCAAAATCACTCAAGATTAAAAGAGCTCTATCTAAATTTTCCAATTTCTCCATAGGAACCTGAAGTAGATAAGCGGTCTGTTCAAACGTAGTAAAAGCATTTGTGTCCGGGCCCAGCTGAGCCCCTATCGACTCCAGATACTCAATAATCTCCCAATCTGCAAAATTTTCGGAGCCTCGGAAAACTAGGTGTTCTAAAAAATGAGCAAGGCCTCTCTCCTCTTCGCTCTCATAAATAGACCCCACTTTCACTACGAGTCTAATCGAGGCTTTTTCTTTATGTAGAGGATTGCGTTTTATATAGTAAGAGAGGCCATTGTCTAACTTTCCAACTAAACCAACATCGCCAACTTGAGCATAACCAACTTGAATACACAGTATAAAGACAAAAATCACTCTAAGAAACTTCATCTAACGACCTCTTATTTGAAATCGCTGCGCACCCACTTCCTCGTGAAATTTCCAGGAAGTGCCCTTAAGAATTATCCCTTAAGATCTGTTGCAGCATCTGTCAAATTTAACAAGAGGGGAAATTTAGGGGCAACCCTTACCTTAATAAGTGCAAAAATTTCTTGACTACGACCCTTTTTCCCGGTTTTCTCTGCAGAGAAAAAGAGTTTTTTGTGAGATATATTAATATTGCGAATGACCTGATCGTCTTCAAGGAGACAATAGAATGGATCTTCGCCCGCCTCGGGGACCTCATTTCGGATTTCATTAGTATTTTGAGCCATCCGAAGCCCATCTATAAGAGCTTTTAATAAATTATCTAAATCTCCATACGATTGCTTTTCTCCACCTGGACCCATTTGACTTAAAAGAACGATTTCCAGATCGATCTCCAAATTGCTGTCTCTAGTCACTAGAGGCAAAAATCTAAAAGGACCGACAACTTTAAGTTTTTTTAAAGAAAAGCCAATTTCGTCTGGAACCTTATTCAGTTTATAGTATAAATCCAACTCTTTAAGCTGTTTAAGAAATGCCCTTCGATATTGAAACTTCAACTTAGCGTGGCCCGTTGTTGATAACGTTCCGTGATAATTTAAATAAAATTCCATTTATTATTATTTTCTCAATTAATTCTTATTCATATTACCAAAAGCTGAATTAAGTCACATCTTAGCACTCTATGAATCAAAGTGCTAGATTTAATTAGCCACCTTTGCTATATTAAAAATAAAAAAACCCAAAAGGAGGAAAATACAATGAGTGCAAAAAATCAAATTTTAAGAAAATATGAACACCCACTCCAAAGGCTTTTTGGAACAGTTTGGGATGAAAATTTACCCACTTTAGAGGAGCGTCTAGGAGATTCTCAACTATCTCTATACGAAGACGACAAATCTATTTACGTCGAAGCCTCTCTCCCTGGGCTAACCCCAGAGGAGATCGAAGTAACTCTGGAGACTAAAGTTCTTTGGATTAGAGGGGCAAAAAAAGAGACTCAAGATAATAAAAAATACCACTACCGAGCAAGGAAGGCCTATTCGTTTAAAATAGTCCTACCCGAAGCAGTAGATGACCAAAAGGATCCCGAAACAAAATACGAGCACGGAATCCTTACTTTGGTCTTCCCTAAAACAAAAGGGGAATCACCAAGAAAAATTTCTATTAAATAAACACAAATCCGAAGCTGAGTAAAGCGATTTACTCAGCTTCAACCTCTCTTTATTTTGTTGTAAAAATCGAAACGGGAAGTTAGAATTTTGCCACAAATTTTATCTTCGAAAAGGGAGGGCTGATGATTTATCCAAAAGGTTTTTCAAACTCTATTTTGTATTGCTGTGGCGGAGCTTTGCTTTGTGGCGGATATGCCCTAATTACTGATTTTCAAGGAGCGCGGACTAAGAAAGCGGTTTCAACTCTACCCATAGGAATTATAGCGCTTCTAGTTGGTCCTAATTGTTTTCTTATTCGAAATTTTAGATGGTCGCCCCTCTCCTTAAAAATTTCAGGATTATTTATTATAATGTCTGCAGGGCAAGACTTAGTAAATTTAGCCCTTCCTCGAGAGGGGCAAAAAATGATATCTGATGATACGCCCTCCCCCTCTAAAAAGAGTTTCGACCTCCCTTGTTTAGTTGCCAAAAAAGTGAGTTTGTTTGTGATCGGTGGACTCCTTTTTGGCATAGCTTCCCGCAAAATTATTCTCCTCTGCTGAAAATATACTGGTGCCAATTGAATGTTACCCAGATTTCTTTACATGCGCTTCCTATTTAAATTAGATGCTAGTTGGTGCCGAGAGCGCACTCTATTTGAAAACTAGGTAAGCCCGAGGCAAATTTAAAGATGAAGATGCAGG
>ERZ650308.648-NODE-648-length-18846-cov-4.417753_pt1 | contig 18846 bp, 25 predicted proteins | sample MGYA00376244_ERZ650308 | MGnify/ENA primary metagenome ERZ650308 (study PRJEB26733, sample SAMN07839295) | wastewater metagenome | biome: small river; feature: stream; material: water | place: USA: North Carolina | collected 2016-04-26 ... | reverse complement strand
TGAAAGGTATTACTTGCTACGAAGCTTCTTGTATAGGTTTAAAATCGAAAGGAAGATGTGGGAAAAGCTACAGGATGCAGATCCAGCTGTCTTCGGAGTCAAGGAGATAGATGGGCATGATTACATCCGCCTGTCCTTTATGAGCGATTTGCTTTCGGGTTACCTTCGGATGGTTAGGCTTCAAAAGAGCAAATTTCTCGAGAGAGATCTGCTGAAAGAGCCAGACGTTTAATTATTGGAATGATAAACTAGCATTTCATTCTCAAAAACAAAAAATTAAGACATTGAAACCAAATGAAAAAATGCATTCTTTCAAAAAGAGATTGCTGAACAAATGTTCATTTGGTATGTGTTGTATATGTCCCCCGTAGCAAAAATAACAAATCCCATCCGTGACCAGTGGATAGGGATCCTTACCAAGGTGGGGTTTCCTCTGGCTTTCACCATTTTTTTCCTCTACTGGTTTTTTATCAATTTCTTCCCCAATTACGACAAGCAGCTTCGCGATGAGGCTGCCAACTGCCAAAAGGTGATGCACTCGCTCGATACCTCAGTTGTTAAGATTCTAGACAAAGTAAACGAGTGCAAGAAAGGCGATGTCAAATGAAGAAACTTTTACTTGGCGCGGTGCTGTGCCTGTGTTCTTGTGCTGGCGTTACACAACGCAAGGAGTTTGTCACTACCCAGCTTGATAAGCTGCGTTCTTACCGTGAGTGGGAGGTGGGTGCAAAGCAGACCATGCCAGATACCTGCAAGCCTGCCTTCCTGGAGCAGAGAAAGCGGCTCACAGAGATTATTCATGACCAGGGTCTATTCATTCTAGGCCATGATCAGGAGAAGAAGCCATGAACGTCGTAGACGCAATCATCGCCATTTTTCTCAAGCTGCAGCAGCAAATCATCTCGGTTTATCAGGCCAGAATTGAGCTTGAGATCCTACTCGATGAGTATGCAAAGGAACTAAGCGACCTGATCAAAGAAAAAACATAATATTTTCCTTGCTAAGGCGGATCACTTTTGTTATTGGTGAAATATGAGCGAGAAAAGCAAGAACAAGCCTGAAACGATTGATCAAAACCTACATTTACCTACATCGTATGAAGGTGATCATAACTTTGCGCTGGACTCGTCCATTTTGCGGGAGAATGCTTTCTATCGGTTTTATAAGCATCTTGGTGAGAAAGAGGTTGGCAAAAACACGGGGCCGGTTGTTGAGTGGGCCATGAGACCCTGGTCTAAGGTCAAGCCTGATGAATCTGGCTGGGCGGAGTGGTGTGCGGCTGCTGTCTGCACAGCTTATTTAGAAGCTGGGTCTTCCCAAATCAAAGACCTCGCTTCGACCAATGCAAACACGTTATGGCAGCGCCTTGTAAAAAGAGGGCAGGCATTCTCCTTGTCGGAGTCTTCTATCCCAGCGCTAGGGGATTTAGTCTTCTTTGAGCGCAATGGAAAAGTCTATCATGTTGGTCTCGTTAAGGAATATGACCCAAAAACGAAGCAGCTTATTACCTTGGAGGGAAATGCCCATGATGCAGTCAGGCTTTGTGTCAGAACCACATTCCATGGATTTGCTCACATCACCGAGTAATCACGTTCTGTCTGTGGCTGAGCTTGTGAGGTATTTGAGAGTTCAGCGCGGATGGACGCAGGTAGGTCTTGCCGGCAAACTTGGGCTTACCCGTAGAACAGTCCAGTACATAGAAGGTGGAAAAACAAAAATACCTAGCATCAGAACCATTGCACGTTTATCCATTTTGTTTGGTGTAGACATATTGAGGTTGATATCAGATGATGAATAATGCACTTCTGTACAAAGAAAAAACTGGACGCCCCAAGAAAATGGACACCTGCATAGACCTGAATTTTTTCTCGCAGCTTGGAAAATCCAACCTGGCAGACAGAGCTCTTTCTTGTGCAAAAGCAAACATGGACCCAATAGCAGCATACCGGGTCAATGGCTCCATGCAGCTCAAAGATTGCTATGTCCCACAAGAGGCATTTCAGCGACTCATGAAAAACAAGCAAGTCTGTTTCTATGGCGCTCCACAACCTGGGGATTTGGTCTTCTTCAACCAGAATGCCGCAATTGTCAAAATCAAGATGGTTGATCATTTCGATCCAGATCTAAAACAGCTCTTTGTTGTGGGGGTAAACGGCCCTGAACAAGTAAATTCTTGGTATTGTTTTGCTAAGGTTCTTAAATAATTAATAAAAATGAATGTTTTCCTGTAAAACAAAAGTGAACGATGATGGCTGAACGATTGAAGTCCCCAAAAAGAACGACTCCACAAGCCGTTGAGAAAGTAGAACAGCGGTCCAAGGTCATCCATTTGCGCTTGCAAGGATACTCGTTTTCCGAGATAGCCTCTTCTACAGGAATCTCTAAAACCAGGGCCTACCAAATTGTGCAAGAATACATCCAGGAGTACAGAAAGGACCACGCCGAATCAATAGAGCAAATGGTGGAACTCGATTCGCAGCGCATGGACAATTTGATGAGGGCTCTCTGGACGCGATTTGATGATGGAGAGACACCGGCAGCGGGATTGATTTTGAAGCTTCTGGAACGCAGAGCCAAGATGCTTGGATTTGATGCACCAGAGAAAAAGACCATCGATGCATCTTACAAGGCCTACGTTGGATTTAATCCGGACGAATGGCCGGAGTAAGGAAACTGCATGTCAGAACGATACGTTGTTTTTAAACCCAACAACTGGCAGCTGGAGGTTCTGCGAGATCAGTCGCCTATCGTTTTGCTGCACGGAACTGCAGGGAGCGGAAAATCACGCGCTGCAGGTGAGAAGGCGCACGCTTTTGCATTGCGGTATCCAAAGAGCAGCATCCTTTTCCTGCGCAAAACCGAGAGCTCACTTCGCAACACCATGCTGGTTCCTTTTGAGACGCAGGTGCTCGGCGGTTCCAATCTTGTGCAGCACATCCAGCACAAGCGGTGCTATTTCTACCACAACGGATCGGTCATCTTCTACGGTGGTATGGCCAACCAAAAAGAGCGGGAAAAAATCCGCGGTATCGGACTCGAGGGTGGTCTGGATTTTGTTTGGATAGACGAGGCCAATGCACTAACCAAGGAGGATTTAAACGAGGTGCTTGCTCGTATGCGTGGACGTGCTGCCCCCTGGAATCAGATCCTACTTAGCACAAACCCAGACTCTCCTGCACACTGGATTTACCAGGAGTATGTGCTTGGTGGTAAGGCGTCTTGCTATTACAGCTCTTACAAGGACAACACTTATAACCCAGCAAGCTACGAGGGCACGCTCAGCATGCTCACAGGTATCCAGCTTTTGCGACTCAAAGAAGGCAAGTGGGTGCAAACCGAGGGAGCGGTATACGAAGAGTTTGATAGAAACGTGCATATCATCGACTCGTTTGCGCTGCCTCCGCAGTGGAGACGCATTCGCACCATCGACTTTGGATATAAAAACCCATTTGTGTGCCAGTGGTGGGCGCTAGATAGCGACAACCGCATGTATCTGTACAGGGAGCTATACCGCACGCACGAGCTTGTTGAGGACATGGCTCGGCTTATCACCAAGCTCAGCCAAGGCGAGAAAATAGAGGCAACGATTACCGACCACGATGCTGAAGACCGGGCAACATTGGAGCGGTATGGAATTTACTCCATTCCTGCCTTCAAAGACGTGTCTCCTGGTATTCAGGCGGTGCAGCAGAGGCTGCGTGTGCAAGGGGATGGCAAACCCAGGATATATGTGTTTGCTGATGCACTTACAAACGCAGACACGTCTCTTGTGACAGCAAAAAAGGTATATTCTACAGAGCAGGAGTTTGGAGCGTACATCTATGCCAAGCCCAAAGAGGGCAGACCGCCAAACGAGGATCCGGTCAAAGAAAACGACCACGGCATGGACGCCATGAGGTACGCGGTAGCCTACGTTGATAAAATTGACGGCATTGGTAGAATGCCCGACAAGAAAGACATTATTAGCTTGGAGAAGACGCTTCGGGAGGCTTACTACAATCAGAAACCAGGTTATTTCTAACTTTTTTCTGTGAATTTCGTCTTTTTTTGTGCATAGCTTTGCGGTATGGCCAAAAAATCAACTTTGAAGAAAGCAGCCAGCATCAGGAACGATAAGCTGCAGCCTTTCGATTTTTTGCAAAAACAAGAGATTTTCCCGTCTGCCCCACATTCTGGTTGGACAATTGATCAGATTCTTTCAGCCATCGATTCCCATGACCAGGGCAATTTTCAGTTCAGCGAACTTTTGTACCATGCGATGACCAAGCAGGCCCGCATTGGCGCTGCGCTTGATAAGCGAGCTCATTTCATCCGCAATTTCCCATTCCATCTTGAGCTTGACAAAGATGCTCCCATCCGCATCAACAAGATGGCCAAGGAATGGGAAAAAAATTACGCATGCACATTGTCAGATGACACGCTGTCTGAGATTATTCGCCGTACGGTGATGTTTGGCTTTTGCATTGCTCGCCACTCCTACAAGGTAGAGTTCGATCAAATCGTGCCTGTGGTCGATGTGTGGTCTCAATCGAGCTGCTATTACAACCAGATGGACCGCAGGTTTTACGTCTCTTCGAAACAAGGGGAGATGCTGAAAGTAGAGGGCGACCCGTGGATCGTGTTCTCCACGGGTGGCATGCGTCCATGGTTAAACGGCGCAATCAGGAAGCTTGCTTTCCCATTCTTCATGCTTATCAACGCGCAGTACAGATGGACGGAGTTCAACGACGTTGAGGCAGAGGCATTCAAATATATCACCGGTCCTGTGCAGACAAGAATTAAGGATGAGGCAGGAAAGCTTGTAAGCAAAATGTCGCTTACTAGAGCAGGAGACACTGTATTTATGCCCGAGGGCTACGATTTCAAGTTGCTAGCATCTCAGGGCAGGGGAAGCGTACACAAGACGTTTTCTGACCTCATCGACCAGTGCAACAAAGACATCTCGATTGTTTTGCTTGGCAACAACCTGGTGCAAGAGATTTCCGGAGGCTCTCATGCAGCAGCCACGGCAGCCTTTGATGGTTTGTACGATCTTGCCAAAGCTGACGCTTCCATGCTTCATCCGCTGTACTCGGATACTTCTCGGCTATGGATAGAGAAAAATTTTACGCCAGAGCGGTATGGTGAGATTTCTCTCACACAATTTAAGCCAAGACCAGTTTGGGACGTAAGAAAGCCAGACGACCAAAAAGAGATTGCGCTTACAGCCGCAAGCTATTCTGCTTCATTCTCGCAGTTTCTGCAAAGTGCTGGACCAGAAGTCATTCAGTCTCTTCCCATAGACTGGGTGGAGCAAGCAAAACGCTGTGGAATTGCCATAAAACAAGAAAATATCTCCTCAAAGGTGACTCAAAATGAGTAGCAAACATACAGACATTTTTGGAATTGAACCATTAAAGCTGGGTGGAAATGGCTCCTCTTCCAGTGGACCTAGCAATGTGCAATTGGCGTTACTCTCGGACCCATTATCCAACAATACTGCTTGGTATCCAAGTCAGTTTATCTCTATTGATTCATCAAACAAATCATATAGCACAAATTCTTGGAACAATTTGGCTTCATATACGCCTTCCTCTGCTTCTGAGGTGCTAAGTCGCTTCACGGTAAAATTAAGCGCTCCGGTGTTTGCAGCAGCGAATATCTCTATTTGGGTAAAGCCACTTGCAGGATTCGAAGCAGATACAGGAATAGTGATTGCTCTTAATGTGGGAGATATATTCGGCCAAAATTTGACAGACACGATTACGTTGAATGCTGGTGATGAAATAAAGTTTACCACGGACTATTATATATTTGCTCAGTCGGTGGTTATTTACGCAACAAGACAATAAGGAGAAAAACATGGCTCGTATCAAAACCGCAGTAGATGGACCTCTTATCGCGAAGGCCCAGCTAGACCCAATAGAAACTGCTCCAGCCCTTGGAAAAGGGCAGCCTCTACGTGTAACAACGTGGCCAGCGGAGAAAACAAGTGATGTTTATTTGGTTAAAACTTGTCCTGATGGAGAGGTTCCTGACTTTGTCGTCGGAAATATCGCTATATCTGCCGCTAGCCCTGGAGATATTATGTACGCCTCTTATCCATCTGCGCCTGCGCTGCTGGGCGCTGCTGTGAAAAAAGGCGATTTTCTAGTGGTCAAAAGCGGGAAATTTATCAAAGCCTTGGCAAAAAATACCTGTGTGGGATGTGCCTCTGTGGATGGGGCTTCCGGTGATTTGATCTCTATCTTGCCAGCACCAGTCACAGCCTAAAAAACATTTCCCGAAAATAAATCTGCAAATTTCGTGTTTTCATGTTGTACCTCTTGATGCGTGAGCATTGAGAACCAAGCAGTAGAGATACCCATGCCTCGTATTGGAGCGGAGCTCCCTACGGAGGTACGTATTTTCTCATGGGGTCTCAATCCGACCAAGAATGGGCCTGTCTACCTCACCAAAGCGGGCGCAAGCAAAATCATCGAGGAGTACCAAAAAGACGGTCACGCCTTGGTGTTTGACAAAGAGCACTTGATGCTGAGTCCAAATGCCTCTGCTGAGGACATGGAAGCACAGGGGTGCTACAAGCTCTCACTACGCGAAGACGGTCTTTGGCTAACCGATATCAGGTGGGTGCCCGATGCGGAACAAAAAATCCGCGATGGCAAATTGCTTTATTTCAGCCCCGCCGTTTTAAAGACAAGATCTACAAACGTCGCCACAAAACTGATTAACACAGCTTTGACGAATTTGCCGGTGATGAAGGGAATCCGGCCCCTTCTTCCATCGGCGCTTTCTTATACGGGAATCGGCATGGACGAGACACTGAGAACCAAGGTTCAACCCTTAAAACAGATGTTGAGTGCAGGCGGAATTCTGATGAATGCATGCCAGATGGCGGTAGAGGGCAGTTACGACGCTCCAATGAAAGATCTGGCCCAGAAAATCAACACCATCCTTCCTGACTGGATTGAAGCAGCAGCTGAGCTTTTAGAACAGCTCGATCCGGAAGGACAGACACTACCTGAAGAAACCAAGGAGATGAAAATGAGCGTTACAGCAGTAGATGTTGCTCCAGAGGCAGCACCAGCGCCTGCCACTGTGCAGGAAGCAGTAGCCGAAGCCCCTAGTGAGTCCTCTGCGATGGACAAGCTTTATGCGCTTTGCAAAGAGCTCACTGGCAAAGAAGACGTGGATGAGATTCGCGGAATCCTGCGAGCAATGAAGCACAACCAGAAAGTGGTCGAAGAGCAGCTATCGATGGCGGGCAAAAAAATCGTCTCAGTCACCGTTGACAAAGCAGTGGCATCTGGGCTGATTCGTCCCGCCGAAAAAGAGATGTTTTTGAGTATGTCGCACAAGGAGCTCGATGCATACCTGCTCTCGGCAAAGCCCATCTTCAGCTTTGACTCGGTGGAGCAAGCAAATAGCAAAGTGGAGCACCTGCAACAAGGGAACGCTCCCATGGAAGCAGATCACCAGGAAATGATTGCAAGAATCTTTAAAAGAGCAACAGAGATTAAGTAGAGGAGATAGCAGATGAGTTTTGCAACAAATGAGATGATTTCGAAGTGGGATGGTTTTCCAGTCAGGACGACCCACGCAAAAAGCCTGGCTACTGGGCAAAGGGTGTTCAAAGGTGCGTTGGCGTTTATGGTGGGTGGCGATGTTTATCGCGCTTCCACATTTTCCACCTCGCCGTTGTCTTCCGCTATTTTGACAGTGGCGGGTGCAGATGCCAACGGCGGTGTGATGGTTTACGCAACGCAGGCCAACGTCCGTTACATTCAAATCACTGGTGGCGCCAATAAAACACTTGGTGTTTCAGTTGCCTATGCTGCAAGCACAGTGGACGTGACCGTGCAGCTTGCAACCAACGGTGGTGGTGCTTCCACCTCAACCGCCGCAGATGTTGTTGGGGCGATTACCGGGCATGCTGTTGCAGGAAAGTTTTTGAAGGCTGCTGCGACTGGAACTGGATTGGGTTTTGCTTTAACACTTCCTACGTTGACTGCTCTCAAACACGTCTGTCTTCTTGGCGTAGCAGAAGACACCTACGACAACCTCGCTGGGGTGTCAGCTTTGGCTCTCGATATGCGCTTTACCAAGGGCATTGTCGACCTCGCTGGCCTTGCAAGCGATGCGCCTACCGCAGCCATGATCGACTCGCAGGTTTCAATCGTAGATGACATCACTGTTCGTGCAACGGTCAACCCGCTGGACATGACCGTCCGACTCGCGGATGTCGAAGTCGATGGAACGCTGCGCTGTGAACTTTTTTAGTGAAAGGAATTGAAAGAAAATGTCAGGTGCTTTTACAAACGTAGGCCGTAATCCAGACGTATTGATTACCCTCATCAACAAACAGCTCAACACTGCGCCTCCACAGGTAGAGACGAAGTTTGAAAAAGTTGCATTTGTTGACTCCGTCACAATGTCGGAGAAAGCAAAATACCCCATGAAGGTTGCAACTGCCAAAGAGGTGGCCAAAGGTCCAACGGAGCGACGTGACTTCAACGAGGCAGAGATTGTTTCGTTTGAATGCACTGCCGAGCGTATTGAAGCTCCAGGAGAGCTGATTCCCCTCGGACCCATTTACGATGCGTATGGTTTACTGGAAGGGTTTGCTTCCGACCTTTTGAACCAGGCGCTCAAAATCTGGGACCGTAGGCTTGCAAGTTTGATCAATACCAATGGCACGGCTTACGATGGTCTTTCTTTCTTCAACACAGCGCATCTGGCACATCCTGCTGATAAGAAGAAAGTCACCTTCTCCAATGACCTCAATGCGGCTCCAGACGAAGCAGGGTTCCTTGCTGCTTTTAAAGCGATGCAGCAAATTCCAGGTTACGACGGAACGCTGATGAACGTGGATATGGGTCGCCCCATTGTGCTTGTTCCAAGCATGGATATAAAAATCGCCTTCGATAAGCTTCTGAACGAAGGGCTCGTTGCAAGGCAAGTGGCTGGTGCCGCTGCTTCTGAAAACACGCGCCTTGTGGATGCGGCAGAAGTGGTGATGATGCCAGAGCTAATCAATTCTGCAGATGCAGCATCTTATCGTCGTTGGTACATGATCAACCGTCAGCATAACTCGAGAAGAGCCTTCATCGTGCGTAATCCAGTTAAACCGCAGTTTATCATCACCGGTCCAAATGACTCATATGCACACAGCAACGATGCACGCGTTTTGTATTACAAAACATTTGGCGGTGCCGGATATGCGATGCCGCAGCTTGCCATTCGTTGCACGTTTTAAGGAGAAGAGGAGAGAACCATGTTAGTTCAAAAAACTCTAAATATGGCGAGTGCCACTGGGTACGTTGTCCCTTTGAGCCCAACGGGACTACCAGCTGTTGCGTTTGGTAGCGTGCAGCTCCGTGCTGGCGTTGCGTGCTATGTCAAAACCGTATCGTACAGCGCAATCGACCCTGCTCCTTCTGCTCCGGTTGCAACGCCAGCTCCTCTTTCTGGTTCTACTTCCGACTACTACCACATGGCTGCCGGTGAAACCATCCGTATTGGATATGAGGCCCCGATGGGAGCTGTGAAGTTTCAGAACATCGTGGAAACCGCATACACCGACACCATTCAGTACCTGGTTGTGTGGTCTGAAGGCGCTGGCGACCTGGTCATTAACGCCCACTAACAGGAGTGCATCATGGCATCGTATCCTGCAGAACGTATCGCATTCACGCCTTACACATCGGTGCCTGCTACTCTGGACACCTCTACGGCTATTTCTCTGGCTCTTATGTCGGCGGTGGAGGTGTTTTTTTCTATCAGCGTCGGAACAGGTGACGTTTACCTGCTCAAATGGGTCAACGAAGCAAATTCTGCTAATGGCCGCTGGTATCGGTACCGAAATCCTGTGACTGTTGATTTTGCTTCTCATCCAGACTGGCATGGTACTTGGGTAACAGACTTGAATGCACCCGGTTATTACCAGTTACTGCTTCCTGCTGGAGTTACCGCAACAGAGGCATTTATGCAAGGAATTAGGCTAGGGTAATGGGTCCAGTCTATGCAACCCCTCTTGATATGTGGCAGATGGCGCTCCCACCTGACACGCTTTTCCAGGACCAGGGCATTGAGCCTGGCACTTGGACGAGTCCAGTTAAAACTGGAACAGGTACGGGAAGCATGGCGGTCGCCTTGGAATCCAATCCAAGATCCGATTTTTCGGTTCTTGTGCGTTGTGTTTCTGGCGGTGAGCTTAATGTCTATGGCCTCATCAATTCTGGAGCTGTTCCAAGGTTTGTTATTTCGCTGGATGCTGGCGTTACTTTCTCGCCACAACTGACGCCCAAAGATGATGGGTGCCTCGCTTTTCAAAAAGGCGGGTTTACTGTCGAGTTTAAAAACGGGGTGGCTGCACCAAGCTTCAACGTGAATGACGAGTGGACTTTTTCCACCACGGCATCACCCGATGTGTTGAGGTTTCTGTCTGCAGCGTCACGCTACGTCGATGGGAAGCTCAAAAACACGTATAGCACGCCCCTAACAGAGTGGGGCGATGATTTAAAGCTGATTGTTTGCCAAATTGCGCGTTGGTTCCTAATTTTGAGACGTGGACTCGACAAAGGGCAGGATTTTGAGGTCTACAAGCCCGTCGATGCGTTTTTGTGGCTGGAGGAGACGGGCAAAGGCTACAACCAGGCTGCCGTCAAAGAGAATGGAAGCGGCTTTGTTTTCGCGGATTGGATGGTAGCGAGAGCGCCATTTAGAACAGGATGGAGGTTCTAATGGCTAAATCTTTCTTCAAGGGAAATACGAGAGCATTAAAAAAGCTAATCAGCAAGATGAAATCGCTCGAGTCTGTGGCTGAAAAAGCAGCGGAGCGCGCTGTTCCAACGATTGAAAGATTGATTGAGCGGGAATTTGAATATACGAGGTCGCCGTATGGTAGGAAATGGGCACCTCTTAAAAAGGATACCGGCCGACCTCCTCTTGCTGGGCTGAAAGACTATTTTATCGTTATCAACAATAAAAACATAGTCCATGTGGGTCACGAGAAGCCTTATGCCAAATTTCATCAGACCGGCACAAGGTTCATGAAGGCCCGTAAAATGTTGCCTGAAAACGATATCAAGAAGAGCAAGACCTGGACGAATAAAATAAACAGCACCCTTAAAAAACTCGTCAAAGATATTCTTGTGAAAGGATCTGCCTAATGCTGTTCGAGATCTTCAATCAGATGAAAAAGCACACGTCTCTGTACGGCCAGACCTCGTTTTCGTGCGTGCCTCAGTTTTTTGGCAAAGACACCATGGATAGACTGTCTTCGTATCCTCGCGTGATTTGGATGCCGAGCTCGGATGAGTACGCAGATCCTTTTCGTGCAGCAAGCCCAATCATTATTCATGGCAAGCATTTTCAGCAAGAAGATATTTTCAGCAAAATAAGCGGATGTGATTTGTATCTGTACCACAAAGACTATCCAGAGATGGAACAGCTGATCAATGACCTCATGAACGCGCTGTACGATACTTGTTACGCGCTTGGCACGTCTGCAAATATTGGTTCCTTGCAAATAGGTTCAGGTCGCTGGATCAACAAAGAAGACGTGAGCTTAGACTCCGTTGGTTACGTGCAATCCATCTATGTCTACGTCCCCATTTACCGCTTAAAACCAGCAGCAATTTTAGAAAAAACAACCGTAACGCTTACATAAAGGAATACTATGGCCCTCTTACTACCTGGAATTCAAGTTATCTTCCGAAGAAGCTCAACGCCTCCCAATCCGCAGGATTTGGCAGGCATCCCGTGTGTGATCGGGCCTTCTTCTTCTGGAACAACAAACACGCTGACCACGCTGACCACGCTGGCAGACCTGGCGCCCTTTGGGCATGGTCCTGGCGTGGAGCATGCAGCAGAGATTTTAAACGTTGCCGGGGGGCCGGTGTATTTTGTCCGGCCAAACACCACAACGCCAAGCACGCTGAGCTCGGTTACCAAGACGCTGGGAAACCCTGTTGGTGCGCCAGTCACAGCCTTTGGCTCGGTGCTGGTGCCTGGTGGAACTGCAACAGGCGATGTGCTAGTAACTGCCAAACAAGCCGGAGTAACGTTGCAGGTAATCAATCCTGGCGTAGTGACTGCATCAACCACGGTGAACGTGACGGGTACGGCGATTGTTGTGACGCTGAAACACGACGGCACAAACATCACCGAGACTGGTACGGGTCTTGCTGCGGCCATCAACGGAAGCGTGCCAGCCTTTGCCTTGGTTGGAGCTGCTGCACAAGGCGGTGGCGCTGGTACCGCGGGCGCGCTGGCAACGGCTGCACTGGACGATGGCGCAATCAACTTCACTGCGCTGCAGACCGGTGTGTCGTTTGAAATCCTGTGGTCTGGTGTCAATACAGCGTTTGCGACGGCATATAACGTAGGTCTTAAAAAAGTGACGGTCACGCTTGCCACCGATGCAAACGGTCGGCCTACGACTACGGCTACACAGGCATTGACACTGGCCGGTGGTCTTAACAACCTCGCCTCTGCCAACCCTGGCGTGTTCACTGCGACTGCGGTGGCTGCTGGTGGAAAGTTGCTGGCGGCAAAAGCGATCACCGTGCTTCCGTTTGGTTCAAATGGTACCGCTTCGGTCGCTGGTACGCCTGCAGACCAGTATAATTTCATTGTCCAGGTGGTCCGCGCGGGTACGGTTGGAAGCGCTTCCCCAGTGGGAATCCAGTGGAGTTGTGACGGCCTGGTGTACACAAGCGAGGTGCTGGTACCAAACAGCGGCATTGTGCTGCTGAAAGACCAGTTTATCGACACGGGCGTGACAATCACGCTCACAGGCACATTTGATGTGGGCGATAAATTTACCTTTACAAGCTCGCTGCCCACCACAGGAACGACGGATTACCTGACTGCAATTGATGCAGCGATTGCGGACACGAGCAAGAAATTTGGTTACATCACGCTTTCTGGAAGCGTAAACCGCTCGTTTGGAACCAGCATCGACTCTCGTCTTCAGGTTACACTGCAAGACAGGTTCTTGTATGGGCTTGTAAATACCAGAGACCAGGCAGAAGGAGTGCCGGCAGAGACTGAAGACCAGTGGATGACAGCGCTGAGTGTTGATTTTGCTGGGTACCAGTCTCAAAAAGGTCTGCTGAGCGTTTGCGCGGGGGCTGTGTCGCATTTGTCCACCTATACGGGCCGTACATTTAGGCGTCCTGCGGTGTTTGTCGCAAGCGCAAGAAACAGCAGCATCCCAGTGCACGAGGATCTCGGAAAAACCGACTCAGGAACGCTTAGAAACGTTCTTGGGATTTACCACGACGAGAGTAAGAAGTATGGTTTAGAGCCACAGCGCTTTATCACCACAAGAACATTCTCGGACCGCCCTGGAGAGTTTTACTTCACGAGCTCTCCAACCATGTCGGATCCATCCGATACTGCGTACACGCTGCTGCAATATACAAAGGTGGCACTGTCAGTAGGACGAATTGCAAAAGAAACGGCTTTCCCACTGATCAACGATTCTCTACAGCCACTTGCTTCTCCAGATAGCACGGGTGCGCCTGCAGGAGCGCTGGCGTTCTCGGAAGCAAAAAACATCGAGGATTTTATCTCGGCGGCGGTAAAGGGGTTTTTGTTTAAGATAAAAACAGATGGAAAAGTCTCGGCCTCCCTGCAAGATAAGTATGTGACTGTGCTTAGAAACTACAGCTATTCGGCAACGCGTGAGCTGCGGATGGAGATCACGGTTACACCGCTTGGCTTAACAAGAACAATCACCATTGGAATCAACTTAAACATCCCTGCATAACGGAGAGAAAAAATGCTTACACCAGTTTCTATCAACGGACTTACCAACGACCACTCGAGTGTGCGCCTGAGCTTTCTCGGCGGCAGACTCATGTTTAGTCACCTCAAAGCCATCTCGTATGATGACTCTTTGACCCCAGCCGAGGGCATGGGTACACACCCAATCCCACTACCAACGGGCCTTGGAGCGTACAAAGCAAACGGAAGCCTCACGGTTTACAAAGATGCATGGGATGAGCTCATTACCAAATTGCCCAATGGATATGGTGCTCTTGTATTTCCAATCACAGTGTCGTACATCCGGGGCAACGTGCCTACTGTACATACGCTTGTGGATTGCAGGATTGTAAACCCAAAAGACTCGTCTTCGCAGGGGCAGGGTAGTTTGGAAGTCGAGCTGGGCCTTTATGTGCGGTACATCCTGCGGAATGGAAAATGTCTTGCACCACTGGATGCGGACATTGTGCCAGTCGCTGTGACATTCTAGAAGTTTTTTGTTGGAGGAAAAAATGGAAAAGAAGACCTTTGAGCTACCAGAACCAATCACCTTTACGTCTCATGCGATACCTGGAACACCCACCCAGGTAACGTTTAAGACGCTCACAATACGCCCTTTTGAGAAAGAGGAGTTTTTTTCTCACTGGGACAAGCGCATGAAATTTGAAATTGCATCTCAAAATGATGACAACTCTATCGATTTATACGACACAGGGGACGAAGAAATCATCGGCCTTTTCGAGATAGAGACGCCTGGTTTCATTCGCGATCTCTTGGAGATAAAGCCCGCACTATGTGAGTCACTTACTAAATACCTTTACCTAGAAGCTGGATTTCTTTGCAACGTGACCCATGCAAAAGACTACGAGATCCCAGCAGAGACGATGCAGAAATACAACGGTCGTTTGCTTCCATTGGACGTGGATGGAAAGGTATTTCTGTTTCAGAAACTGGGACGCATAGCATATAAATTGCTCCAGAAAGAAAAATTAAAAAGTGGATTTATATTTTCAAAAACCTTCGCCAAATGGGTTAAATCTCAAATCATTACAGAGCAACAAGAGGATCTAGTATCGCTTTGCGATAAAAAGCCAATTCTCTACTTTATGATAGGGAAAATCCTCTTTGAGGAGACCGGAATTCAGCTAAATGAGTTTGCGGGAAAAGCATAGGCCGCTTTCAGCAGACAGCCGGGCTAGACGGCAAGCAGGCAAACCTGTATGAGGCGGCCGAGACACTTTGTGCTTTTTATCACGGCAAGGGTTGGAGAAAGAAACTGGATGAGGATGGCGTTGCGGGCGCGCTTCTGGTGGCCCGCGGGCTGTTTGAGTTGAGCGCGTGGGTGGAGGCTCATAGGAAAAAACCATGAGTGAAGATAAACCATCGGGTACAGAGCAGACATTAAAATGGTCACTGCAGTTTGATGTTGCTGGCGGGGCTGCACTCAAACAAGCAAACAAATTGCTTGAGGATTTATCTGCCAAAATATCAGAGGCAAGCACCAAAACATCGAAAGCCTCGGGAGTGATGAAAAATTCATTCTCCGGTGGAATCTCTGGTGGTGGTGGCATTCTTGGCTCAGTAGGCAACTTGAAAAATGCGCTCTCTGGGGTGCAAATAAGTGGCCTCTCGGCAGTGGGCTCGCTTGGTCGCATGGCTGGAATGGCCGGCCCTGTCGGGGTTGTTGCTGCGGCTGTGGTGGGCCTTGGTGTTGGGATCAAAAAGGCCTACGATGGAATCGATGAGATTACTGAGCGGGCCATTGAAGGCTTCTCCATGCGTACGAGCATCATGCGCTCGTATTCGACCATTTTGGGGAGTGCTCAGCAGGCCCAGGAGCGTTTTAACAAGGTCTCTGACCTGGGTCTGCGCACAGAGTTTACAAGAGAGCAGATACAGAAAATTGACACGCAAATGACAGTGGCACAGTTTCGCGGGCAAGATGCGGACAAGATACTGCTTACAATTGCTGACCTCGTATCAGTGCTGCCAGAGAATCAGCGAACTAGAAAAATCGATCAGATAGGACTTGCATTTTCTAAAATCAAAGGGAAAGGAATTATCCAAGGCGAACAGATGCGGCAGCTGTCGCATTTCATGAACATGGGCATGCTCAAAGAGGAGATTGCCAAATCTGTCGGGAAAAAACCAGCAGACGTAGATCAGCTGATACACGACAAAAAGATCAGCTCCGATGTGGCGATTGCAGCCATACAACGGACTACCCTAAGACAACTTAATACTTCAAAATTAGGCGAGTTTTCAACAGGTGCGGCAGGATCGATTGCAACAATGCTCTCGAACCGAGAAGAAGCTATACAAAACGCCTTCCTCAACATCGATCCAGAGTCACTACCAGGTTTTAAGAGGTACAAAGATGCCATCGAGGGCGTGACGCAGGCGATGAATCAGTCGACTCAGTCGGGGAAAAACGTCAAGTTTGCGCTGGAAGACATTTCTAACATCGGGATGAGCTTCCGATCGGCTGGAAACTCATTCGTCTCGGGCTTTATTGAGTCATTTGCGGATAGCTACAGAAAAGCGGTGTCTTCACTTGGAGGAGATTCGAAATCCGTTGGAAGCTCCTTTGACATGCTGACCGAGGCGATGAAAAAGGTGGGTACGGTTGTGGGGTATGTGGGGTACGCGGCTGGATTTTTGTCTAGGGCTTTTGAAAAAGCGGGCAATGTGGCTGGGTTTGTCTCAGATGTAATCTCTGTAGCGTGGGGATTTGTAAAAGACGCTGTACAGTACGCGGCAGGCCCCTTAAAAATTTTTGGCTGGGTTTTAAAAGGTATCGGATGGTATGCAACGGGAGTGTGGAAGGTAGTAAAAGGACTTTTCTCTGTGCTTGTAGATTTGTTTGAGTTTATTTTCTCTGGCCTATCGTCGCTTTTTCAGGGCATAGGTAAAATGATCGAGGGCATTGTTACTCGCAGCTGGTCCAAAATCAAAGAGGGGGGGGAACTTCTTTTTACTAAAGCCGGGAAATCTGAGAAAACCAATTTTGAGCAGGCACTCGATAACTTGAAAATAAACAGAGTAAACCGAGAGCAAAAGCTGGCAAACGAAGCTGCTGAAGAGCAACAGCAGAAAGCCCTCCAAGAAAATATTGAACAAAAGAAGATGGAGGCAATGAAAACAAGTGATGCTTCCTCTGGTGGTAGCGGTGGTGGCGGACGCGGATCGAGAGAAAAGGGGGGAATCCCTATCTCGTTTGATTACGCTGGCAGCCTGCCGGTGATAACCAGCGCACAACTTTCGCCTGTGGTGGGGCCTGTTCCTCCAGCCATCGCTTCACCGCAGGCACCTTCTCCTGTGAGAGTAGACACAATCAATATCATCGTCGATGGCGGGTCATCGTCACCAACTGAGATTGCGAATCAAATCTACACAAAACTATCGCAGCAGCTTGCGCGGCTAGGCACTTCTCCAAACGTGAGGGTAATGTAATGGCCGACTACGTCACGATGACACTTCCTTCTTGGATCACAGAGCACAAGCGTTGGGAGAAACCAACTATCGGAGGCATTCAGCTCCCAGGAATTGTGAAACTTTCGAATACAAGCATCAAGCTGCGGGTAGAAGCAAACAAGGGCTCTGGTAATGATGGTGGCGGAAGCCTGATTCGCGGGCTGGAGATACCAAAGTTTAGCTTTGAGCTGACTTTGCTTAGCAGGGAAGATGAAGACACCTGGAATAAAATAGTGCCCACGCTGCTGCCAAGAAAAGACCCCACGCAGCGTGGCACGTTTGCGGTGTACCACCCAAGCCTGGCCAGGTTTCGGATTGTGGCGTGCATTGTAGAGGAGCTAGAAGAGGTGCCACCGACAGCTGGTGGTCCCCTAATGGCGAAAATCCACTGCATTGCAGTACTGCCAGTCAAAAAGAACGCAACAAAGAAAATTGGATCTAAATCGGCGGAGAAGGCCGCACAATCTCCACCAGCCATCTCGATTGGTGGCACTGGGAATGCAGGGCCCCAGCGCTTCCCAGGTGTCACACCGCCCTCGCAGAAAGTGCCAATCAAATGAGCGATGTATTCATGCAAGACAGTGCCGGCCTAGAGTATCCAGTGATGGAGGGAGATTTGCTACTCCCTTACCGTGGAAACTGGTCCGCGTGTGTTAGTTTTTCTTCTGCCGAAGCCATCCCAAGCGGACAAGTGACGCTTTCCTGGCTTGGCACAAAGTTTTCGGGGCACGTGCTGCGGGCGGGGGAAAACGAGGGTAGGGTCTCGTGCATGATCGCAGGGGGCACAGGTGGCCTTGCTAAAACTGTCCCGGCCAAGATGTACGACTACAACCTGAAGCTGGATCTGCCTGTCAAAGAGATCCTATCTGCCGTAGGGGAGACACTTTCGGCCAGCTCGACGCAGTCAGTTTTGACGCGGGAGCTTGTAAACTGGACGAGGATGGAGAAAGAGGCGGCCATCCTGCTCAGTCATCTCACAGACCATGTGAAATCTTCATGGCGGGTGCTACAAGATGGCTCGGTGTTTTTGGGAGCGGACACGTGGCAAGACACAGAGACGTTTGACTACACGCTGCTGTTTCAAGACCCGGTGCTGCTGATGGCGCAGTTTGCAGTGAGCGAGGCTACTCTCTTCCCAGGAAAGCGGTTCCCGAAATCTAACGAGTACACCTCGCTCTCGCAGAAAAAAATAGCCTGCGTGCGCTATGCCATCGCACCATCGAGAAGCAGTGTGACAGCTTGGGTGGTGGAGGAAGACGGGCTTACCATAGACGACCCGCTGCATGCTGCCATGATTGCCATCACCAAGCAGACCATGCGGGCGGTGGATTATCACAAAAGCTACACCGCCAAGGTGATACTGCAGCGCGATAACGGCACGCTGGACGTCGTACCAGACGATGTGAGGCTGCCGCCCATGACCAGCGTCCCCATCCGTGTGCCGGTACCAGGCATGAAGGTGATCATTCCGGAAGACGTCAAGGATGCACGCTGCAGTATCGTCTTCGAAGACGGGGACCCCACGCGCTACGCCGCCCACCTCTTTGACGCGGGAGCAGGGGGCGCCAGAATCTCGCGCGTCGGAGATCGAGTGGACTAGATCGGAAGAGCGTCGTGTAG
>ERZ650308.646-NODE-646-length-18871-cov-5.420493_pt1 | contig 18871 bp, 29 predicted proteins | sample MGYA00376244_ERZ650308 | MGnify/ENA primary metagenome ERZ650308 (study PRJEB26733, sample SAMN07839295) | wastewater metagenome | biome: small river; feature: stream; material: water | place: USA: North Carolina | collected 2016-04-26 ... | reverse complement strand
AAGTGGTGCGTCATCGCCGGCGACTGCCTCGACGTGCTGCGGACGATCCCGGCGGGAAGCGTGGATGCGGTGGTGACGTCGCCCCCGTACAACACGCTCCCGTCCTCCCATAACCCGTCGGGCCTTCACGCCGACCGGAGTACGGGAGTCAACAAGTGGATTGACAAAGCCGCTAAAGGGTACTTCGACCAACGCCCGGAACCCGAATACCAGGAATGGCTCCGGTCGGTGATTGACCTGTGTGTTTCGGCCTGTCGCGGCCTCGTGTGGGTCAATCACAAGATCAGATACCGCGACGGCCACGCCATCCACCCAGCCAGGATGTTTGACCATCCGATCTACTCGGAGGTCATCTGGGACCGTGGAGGGTCGATGGCTCTGAACTGCAAGCGGTTCTCGCCTTCTCATGAGGTGCTTCTTGGGTTCGGCCGTCCCGTCATCTGGAACGATGACCTCAACAGCAAAATGTCTGTTTGGAGGATCGCTGCTGTTCGGGACGAAGGGGCGGATACGGAGCATCCCTGCCCGTTCCCGGTGGAGCTGGCGAGGCGTCCCATCGCGTCATCGTCGGACCGTGACGGGGTGATTATGGATCCGTTCACTGGGTCGGGAAGCACCGGCGTTGCGGCAATGGCCGAGGGCCGCCGCTTCATCGGCATCGAGATCGACGAGGGCTATGCCAACATCGCACGCCGCCGCATCGCCGAGGCCGCGAACCACCTGTTTGCGGAGCGCAACCCATGACCCCCACCCAAGCCGACACCGTGATCGCCGGAATCCGCGCCAGACTCACCCGGCTGGCGTGGTCGCCCGAGGTCTGGGACGACTTCCGGGAGGCCATGCTCCGGGTCAAGATCAACGACCGGCAGGGCATGGCGGCCGTCTCGAACGTGGTGATGACCGTCAAGGGCGTCCCGGCCCCCGCCCACTTCATCGAGGCGTTCAAGTCCGCGCAGGGGGAGAAGCCCCAGACGTGCTCCCCGGCCACGCCAGAAAGCGGCTACCGGGGAGAGTTCTGGCACCCTCGCGGGTGGGCGATCGTGCGCGGGTGGATGTGGATGCGTCGGGAGGAGAACTGGGACAAGCTTCCGGCGTTGATGGAGGAGTTCTCCCGCGAGAGTGGTTGGCTTCCCAACTGGGAGGCGATCATCGCTCCGAACCCTCCGGGCCCGTTCACGAACGAGGAGATTCAAGAGCTTGGCCTGTGGGTGAACGGACGGACGACGAAGAGCAACCCCCGAGGTTCGTTCGACCAGTGGGCGGAGAAGCAGCGCGAGGACCAGGCGAGGCGAGTGCGGGTCATCACGGAACTCAGGAAGAAGATCGCGCGGAAGGCGATTGGCAAGGAGTGAACATGGCAACTCTCGCGGAGATGGTGGAGCGGGTGGTGGTGAAGCGTGATGGGTACACCCTGACGTGCGAGGACGGGTACTTCGGGTGGATCGACAACAACGACGGCATCGGCAACGGGTTTGGTTGCACGGACGCCGACGCCTCCAACGCCGTGCTGGCGGAGCTGCTGCGGAGGTTGCCGAAGAGGTGGCACCTTGTTCGCGGATACGGAGGCGATTTCTACGTTGACAGTTGCGAGCACCCAAGTTTCGTCGGCGAAGGCCCCGATCCCCTCACCGCCCTGTACGCGGCGTTTGAGCGGTTCCCGGAGTTGTTCGCACAACCCGCGAAGGGCGGGGACGGAGGTGAGGGATGAGCAAGGCGAAGAAGACGGTGGGGGAGACCGAGTGGCATCCTGTTCCTGGTCTTGAGGGGCGATATTGGGCTTCCAGGTCCGGCTACATCATGGGCAAGAGGAGAACGGTTATTCGTGCGTGGAAAAGGCGAGATGGGTACCTCCAGTTTTCGGTCGTATCCCACGGGAAACAGGCCAGTCTCAAGGTTCACAACGTCATCGCTAAGACTTTTCTTGGCGATCGCCCGGCTGGGCACGAGGTGAACCACAAAGACGGGGTTCGGACCAACAACGCGGTGGAGAACCTTGAGTACACGACAAGAAAGGGGAACGCTGAGCACCGGGGAGTGCTAGGACGAACCGCCAAGGGGTCGATGAACGGACGCGCCAAGATGACCGAGGACGTTGTGCGTGAGATACGGGCATCGCCGAATACCCCGGCGTCGGAGCTGGCTCGCCGATTCGGTGTCAACAAATCAACGGTTCAGCATGTGAAGAACGGGAAGACATGGAAGCATGTGACATGAACCTGTGAAGGAGCAACCCATGACCGAGGCTGAGGCGAGGATGAGGGCGGAAGAGTTGTACGACAATCTGGACCTAGGGGAGTTTGAGGAGAGAGTGTCCGAGGCGGAGTTGCGGATGTGGGCTGTCGGCAAGATGGCGGCCGCCCTCCTCGCCGCGTCCCGGCCGGGGAAGGGGGAACGGGCCCGCGTGTGCGAGATCGTCAAGCGTGCGATCAACCGCCGCATCGGCCCGTGGGAGGCGACGGATGAGATTCTGGCCGCCCTCCTCGCCGCGTCCCGGCCGGGGGAGGACGAGGACCGCTGCCGCGAGTGCGGTCGTCGATGCCCGAACGCCATGTGCGCGAGGTGCCAAGCCGCCTCCGCCGCGAAGGGGGTGCGGTGATGGGGAGTGAACAACGGAGAGGACATGAGGACACGGGATGCTTCGCGGCCGTGTTCGGGATCGTCTTCTTTTCAATCTTGTCCGCGTCGCTGGGGTACAGCGCAGGGTTTGACACTGGTGCGATAGCCGTCCACTCAGGCGAGTACGTTGTGGTCCGGCTGCCAGACGGAACAGACAGGGTTGTGAAGGTGATGAAGAAGGAGACTCCCCATGCCCAGTAAGCCCGACACGTTCGCGGAGGTGGTGGAGTGGTTGAGCACTCAGGCCGCCGACTACATCAACCCGCAGGACCCCGACCGCAAGCGACTGGAGAAAGCCGCCCGCCTGCTCGCTGCGGCGGGGGAGGAGGTCAGGGCGGCCCGTGCCGAGAAGCTGCTCGGCGAACACCCGCACGACGACGGGAGTGAGTGGGACTGGGCGGTGCGGAACCTGGAACTGGCCCGCAAGAACCTTGACCTGCTCGCCCCCGAACTCAAGGAGAACGACCATGCCGGATGACAAGATGTGGCCGAAGGAAACCTACGTCCCACACTCCGAGTACGCCGCTCTCCGCGCCGAGCGTGACGCGATGGCGGCCGTGGTGGAGGCGGCGAAGAAGTTTGACACCGCCACCAACGGGCCGCACGGGCGCGAGATGGGTACAGACGCGGAAAGTGCCGCAAACAGCCTGTTCGCCGCCCTCTCCGCCCTCGACGCCGCTGTGGCGCGGGAGGTGGGGTGATGAGCCAGATCCTCAAGTGCGTCGTCTGCGGGTACTACACCGACCCGGGCGTGATGCACGTCTGCCGATCGTCCACGGGTGGGGAGCCCGTCCGCGCGGTGTACGCCGCAGAGAAGGCCCCATGCGTGGACTGCGCCACCTACCGCCGCTACGCCGACCAAGCACGCGAGGAACTCACCACCCTCCGCCAGCGTGCCGAGGCTGCCGAGCGGCGCGTCGCGGAGTTGGAGGGGGCGGTGAAGGTGCTGGCGTCGTACTTCGTCGCCAACATCAATGACGCTAATGCTTGGGTGGCTGGTCGGCCCGAGGCCAGACTAGGTGCTGAGCTTGAGTCCGCGTACCGCGCCGCAGTCTCAAACCCCATCGCCAAGGACGCCATCGACGCGGCGGGAGGGAACAATGCCTGACCTCGCCATGTGCCGCGACCACGGCTGCCCATCCCGCGAGCAGTGCTACCGCTACACGGCCACGCCGTCCACGCAGCAGGTTTACGCGGACTTTGAGCGGGACTACGACATGGTCGTGTGCCCGGAGTTTGTGGAGGTGCGGGTGGAGAAGGAGGAACCATGAAACTCTTGAACTGGATCGTCCAGTGGGGCGAGCCTGGGTGCTACCTGCCGAGAACTCACGGGTTCGTGTTCCACGACCGCGCCCGCCGTCGATCCTTGTGCCTCCCCGTGCCGTTCAACATCCCCGCCCGTGTGCTGTGGCTGCTGTGGTGCTGGATGAAAAATCCTTTGCGAGATGGGCTGCACGAAGGAAAAAGCGAAGAGGGCGCGTGCCGACTTTGCTGCCGTCGATGTGACCCGAGCTATGTCGCTTGGCAGGGTCGGGCCGGGCAACTCTGCGGGGACTGTGTGTGGAGCATTATCACCAACAGATCAGAAGTGGTCACTAGGGAGACCCCATGAAACGCATCCTCTGCTGGATCGGCCTTCACTCGTGGGTGCCGATCGACATCACCGCCGGGACCTCGCACGCCGTGGGACCGTTCATGCTTTGTCGGCGATGTGGGGACGTTCGCCCGCGTGGGACCCGCCGCAAGTCCACCCCCATCCTCATCACCCTCATCATCACCGCCCTGTCCGTCGCCCTCTACGCCCGCAGCGTCTACCGCGAGGCCGCAGAGGCGGACAAGCTCAGGCCAAAGACGGTGGCGGGGAGGAGTCGGCCATGAACGAAAGCGATAGTCGCTACGTCCAAGAGTTCATCACCACTATCGAAGCCCTCGTCGCCGAGGTCCGCATCCTACGCCGGTACTTTCCAAACACCGACACCACCGTCCGCATGATCCCGCCAATCCTCGCCGCCCGCGAGGCTGTGGACAAGGATTCCTGTGCGGCGCTGGCGATTAAGGAGGGGACGTGAAGAAGAAAGCGCAGCACACCCCACAAGCCATCTCGCTCATGGCTGACGTTGGCGTCGCCCTGCTCAACGCCTTGAGGGAGCACCCTGACGGGCAAAGCAAACGCGGCTTGGCTGAGGCGATGGGCTACCAGCAAACAGCGGTGTCCAAAGCCGTGAGCGGACGGATGAACTTCACGCTTTCGTGCCTGTCAAACTACGCACGCGCGCTTGGCATGCACGTCAAAATCCAACTGGTTCCTGGCCGGTCTTTGATGGTACGGAGGACGATCGACATTGCCGCGAAGCCCAAGGTTCATATGGAAGGTACTTTGGGGACCATTGCGAGGGCTGCGTTCGAGCCGGTCGGGGCCGCCAACAGGAGGTTTAGCGCCTCTATGGTCCGTCAGGTGGTGACAGCAATCGCCGCCAGCGATTATCAGTGGGCGTCCTACAGGAACATCGCGGACCTTGGGCGAGTCAGTGAGCAAACGGTCGCGTTCATAATCCCACAACTCGTCCGGCTGGGAATCGTGGAGAGAAACCGTAGACCCGCACGCGGAACGGCGAAGGGCGTTGGACTGTCGCGTTACCTCGTGCGGATTGACACCATTCGACGGAGGTACATGGATGATCCGCAAACGTGCATCGACAAAGAAGGCGAAGCAACACGCGAGGATCGACGCGATTCTCGCGGCACCGATCCCAGTGAAGAAGCGGCGTAAGCGCCGGAAGGAGTCCGCATGATTGAGGCTGAGGCGATTGATTTGGCGATGGGTATCGTGTACCGATTGTATAAAGCCGCGCAGAACGAGAACATCATGATTCCTCTGGTTGTGAGCGACGGCCTGTATCTAGACGTGAAGGCCGCCCTCCTCGCCGCGTCCAGGCCCCCGGATGGGTACATCCGCACCCGCGAGGGGGAGGATCTGCGGGTGATTCGTCGCAAGCAAGAAAAAAGGGCTGGAGGTGTCGGAGGCACCCACTGGACGGGGCGCGACACGTTCTTGGTTGAGGTGGTTCCATCTCCCGCCTCCGCCGCGAAAGGAGAATCCAAGTGACCCAGCCCCCAACCCTCCCCCGCGTGTTCTGCGTATACAACCCCAAGGGGTTCGAGTTCAACCCCGGGTGCCCCGTCATCCCTTGGCAGAACTGCGGGATGGGGAGCCTGGACCGCCGGGTGGACGAGCCGCTCAGGTTGCCCCAGCCCGTGTTCCCCGGGTCGTGGTGCATGATGGACCGGGAGGACCCCGAGCAATACCGTGCCAACCGTGCCGAGTGGTGGGGCCGGATCGCTGGCGTGGTCCACGAACAGGCCAACCTCATCGCCTATGACCCCTTCGGCTGGGACCCCGCGCAACTCCGCACCGCGTCGTGGTGGCTCAAGCTCCAGAACCGCGTAGGGTTCGGTGCCGCCGTCGCCCACATGAACTCACGGCGGAAACTGCTGCCGTACCTTAGTGCCTACCGCGCCCTCGCTACCGACGTGTACCTCCCCCGGGACTACACCTATGACCAGTACGCGGAATGGGCGTCCCTCAAGGTGAACGCTCACGTCCGCCTGTGCGTCGAGGGCGGGTTCGTCCCCGTCGTGCTGCTCGACCTTCGCCGCGACATCCGCAAGCAGACCCGGTTCGCCAACTCAGCGGACAAGCGGGTACGCTGGGGGCTGTGGCAGGACCCGACAACATGGGAGGACGCGGCGCTTCACGCGGCGATGGCGAGGGCGTTCGTGCTGGCGATGGGGGAGGAGGTGAGTCAGTGAGCAGCAAGAAGACATCGGCCACACCAGCAGGGGTTCCACGGGGACGCAGCGCGTTCACGCGGGCGAACCGTCGTAGTCTCTGGCCGCGCCGCCTTACCGACGCCCAGATACGGGAGTACCTGTGGCGGATGCGGCTGTGGGTTGCGTCACGGGCGAGGCAGGCGGTCGGACTTGACCTCAGTGACATCACAACCGGCAAGGAGAATCCGTGAAACCCCCTTGTATGGTAAAGATCCTCGGACGCGGGCACGGCCCCCACGGGAACGTGGGGATGCTCCTCGCCATCAAGGGCCAGCACGCCATCGTCAAACCACGTGGTCATGCTCGGGCCGAGCGGGTTCCTCTGTCGATGCTGCGGGAGTGGCGGTCGCGGAATCAGGCGACGCCCCGTTGAACGAGGCGACCTCGGCGGCGATCGCACGGCCGCGCCCCCTCATCCTGCGCAGGGCCCGGATCAGGCCCTCCAGGTTGTCCACGGTGATTCCCTTGTGCCCATTCACGAAGTTGGACAACCCCGTGCGGGACATACCCGACTCGCGCGCGAGGGCGGAGACGGACAGGCGGTGCTTCTTGAGTTGACGGACGATGTATTTGCGGAACATAAACCGGACGCCGCCCCTTCGGACGGCGCACGGGTGGTTAGGCCCAGTTGAGGCACTCGCGCAAGGCGGGAAACTTCGACCGATGCCGCCTCAAACGCCTTCGCCATTGCCTTCTTGTCCATCGGTTGTGCTCCATGCGTCGGGGGCTACCCGACTGAGTGATAGTACCACTATCGGCACACCCGTACCAGTCTAGGCACAAGAATCCCGACAGAATGTCGGGAAATCTGTCGGCATGAACCCGATCTAATCCCGAAACCGCTTGGAGCGCCGCACCAGCTCCGCCGCGTACACCATGCCCGGGAACCGACGCGCCGCACGTTCGCCAGCAGCGGCTAGGTCTTCCCTGGTCATGCCCTTGATCAGCTTGCGCCAACCGCGATCGGCCAGCAGCTCGAGTCCGTCACTCAGGCCGGCCGTGGGTTTCGTCGCCAGCAGGATACCGCACGCTGTGAGTACCTTTCCCAATACCGACGCATCCACCCACGCCCGCATCCTGATCTTCACCACCCGAGAGCGACGATTCCGCTTCACCGATCGACGGGGGGGGAGCCCGGTACCCTTGGACTCATACCCGCTGTTGGTTGTAGGTCCTTGTGGGGGAGGCATCCTTCTCACGGTGTTCCACGTGGAACAAACCCCCCACTGTTTCCACACTGGTGCCAAACCACGGTGCGTGCGTGGTTTACATAATCAATCTTACCGGACCTACACGCCAGTACCACCGTTCACCTCCCAGGCAGGACCCCCACGATAACCTAGTGCGGACCCGTCCTGCTGCCGTACCGCACCACACTCGCCCACCGCAACCGGGGGCCAGGGCCCGTGCCCATGCCGCACCCACCCCAGTAGCCCCCCCATCTTGAACTTTGAGATACCCACTCTCACAACTTTCAACCCATTTCCGGTTTACCGTACCGTTATGGGCACGGTGATGATAGGCGGGTTTCAGTGACGGTGACGGGGCATGGACGCAGTGTTCCCAGTGACCTGGGATTGATGTCGGCGGTGGCTTTGCGACGCATGGGGGTTCGGCCGACTGTTCAGTCACCCACGGGCTTATGGCCCGGCGGAGCGTGCTGTTACAGGGAAGCGCACACGCTGCGACTCAGGGGCGTCTGCAAGGATTGAGGTGGGCATCCACCCTGGCCGGGGTTCCCTGTCGGGGTCCGGCGTCCCTCCGGGGGCGGATCACGCGCCCGAGTCCTTGCTGGTGGGGTGTTGCCTGTGCTCCTTCGTGGGATAGTCGCCGGTCAGGCTGCCAGTTGTTCGGCGTGCTCCCCACCCCTGGGTGCCCACCTGCATGTCGGGCGAATCTTAGGCACGCTTGCGGCGTGGGATCATGTGGGCGGCGCGGCCGGAGGTCCGGGTGAGTTCGAGGAGGTGGTCGCGTTCGTCGTCGGAGAGCTTTGCGAGGTGGGCGGAGAGGTCGATAGGGGCTTTGAGGTTGATGAGCCGGGCGAGGTGGCGGACGTTCTCGGCCTTGGCTGGGGGGAGGACGGGGAGCTTCATGCACGGATTGTAGCCGAGGCTACGGTGTGCTAGTATGGGGGCATGGAACACCAGCCCAGAATCCGCGTTGTGACATGGGAAGAGGGCGATACGACGTGGGGGTTCTCTATAGGGCCGGGTGGGTATGAGCGTGCGGCGGGGGTGGTTGATCGGGACGCCGCCGATGCGATGATTGACGCATTTCGTAGGTGCGGCGGGTCTTTGATGTGGTCCGGAAGCCCGGACAATCTGCCGACTCCGCTGTGGTATCTGAGTTACGCGACCGACGACGGGTTCCGGGGCGGGGTGTTTGTCGAGGCCCCGAACAGTGAACTGGCCGCGTGGACCGCACGGCTCTACGAACTGAGCCCCGGCGGCGAGGTGATGATGATCCCGGTCCCGGACGACAAGCGGCCGGACCGGAAGTGGTGGTACAGGCTGCTGACCCGCGAGGAGATCGAGCAGGCGTCCGGGCCGACGGTGCGGTCTGGGGATATTGAGGGGTTCTGCGGATGATCGCAATGGAGTTCTTTTTCAAGTCAAAGGACGAGGCGGACGCCGCCGCCCAGAAACATGGCGGCAAGGTGTTTGACATCAGGCTCATGCCGCGACCCCAAACGTACCCCGTGGTTCACTGGGAGTACTTTGCCAGCAATACGCCATACATGGTGAGGTACACAGACCCGTGCAGTACCGTTTGTGCGTGCCACCCCGGATGCACGAAGTGGGACGATGAGTTTCGGAAGGTTGTGCATGTGGGGGCGGCCAAGTGACAATCGACCTTGGCCCATACCCGCCGGGCGAGATCGTCGCCTGCACCACGCTGGACGACCTCGGCACGCGGTGGTCGGACATGAGGCGTCGGCAGGTGTGGGAGCTGCGGATGTCGTGGAACGGGGAGACTCCGCTGGCGGACCTGCTGGTGGCGTCTCGGGACCGGGTATGGGGGTCTGAATGTCTAGGGTCCAAGTAACGCTCGGGGTGACGGGGTTCACCCGGAACGAGAACCACGGGGTGACGTACGGCGTGGACCGCGAGGATATGCTGGTGGCGGCGTACGAGGAGGCGTTCCGGCGTGACTACGGGTACTTCCCGGGCCGGTTTACGCTGAGCCAGTGGCGTGAGGGGGAGGCTGCGCGGAAGGCACGGGGGGTGGGCCATGCAGGACCGGGAGCCGGAGGACGACCTGGGCTGGAGCCCGAGCGACCGGCGTAAGCGTCGGAAGTATCTGGACTGCCAGTTGTACCAGGACGGTCGGCCGATCGACGAACTGGGCGACGAACTGGAAGATGAGGACGGGGAGGACGACGTGGAGGACGAGAAGTCTCCCGACCCGTCCGACCCGGAGAACTGGGACGACACGCTATGAGCAAGGCGTCAAAGAAGCCGACGAATCCAATCGGGACAACTGATCGCACTGCTATAATGACGACAGGGCTGGCGCGTTTTGACGGCAGGACCGAGCGGGTGGTGTTCTTTGAGGATCGGGTGTGGCGGGCGGTGCCGGGGTACAGCGTCAACGTTTCGCGCTTGACTAAACCTTAGCTTTGGGGCGGCGGTTGATCGGGTGTTGTCGGGCGCGGGGAAGGATGCTCCGGCCCGGAAGGCAAAGCAGAGGGCGAAGCGTTCTGGCCGGGGCGGTCTGTAGTCAGAAACGGCCCGCCCACATTGGATGCAAACCAGTACCGCCCCCCAAAGAGCAGCGTCTCTGTGCCCCCACATGAATACAGGGCGGCCACTACCTCACGACCCCGAGAGAACGTAAAGCGTGCGCTGTCCAATCATGCCCCCATCGCCCCAAAGGCTAAACCGCACCCTTCCAGCACCGAACTTTAGGCGATCCATCGGGAAGATGCTGTCCGCCCTGGCGTGTTCCGCCCCGACGGCGATGAAGTGGACCATGTGCGTCTCTACCCGATCCACATTGCCGGATTCAAGAAGGTGCTCCACCTTTAGCTCTAGCTCCGTGTGCTTCAGCAACCCGCTTACGGCGACATAGACCGCGCCGTCAGAAGCACCGTCGGCCGATTCAATCGCGTCAAACAAGCCACCTAACCCGACAGTCTTGGTCCGCCCGTCGTTCATTTCGACGACGCGACAGAACAGCATGGCAACTAGACTCACGCGCTGCGATTCCATCGCCGCATCCTACCTTGCCACCGTCGTCCACCAGTTCTCGGGGGTTGCGTCAAGCACATACTTCCGCTCTGTAGCCTGTGCTACGTCCTGTAATACGGCCTACGATTGGCCGTGGGTGGGGTTCCCGCCGTGCGGGCTGGAAACGGCCCCGGCGGTTTCATATCTGGGGGTGATCCATGTCGATGCTGGAGTTTTCGCTGACGGCGGCGGGCAACGACCTTACGTCGGCCACGTCGTGGAAGTCGCTGGAGCAGTGGCTCGGGAACGCGGACGGGTCCTCGGGGGCCGTCTCGAACTCGCCGTCGCTTGCTCCGCAGGCGCTGTCGATCCAGTGTACGAGCCCGACCAACGGGGCCAGCGCCACCTTCGCGGTGGCGTGGGTGAAGGAGGTTGACTCCTCCTCCGCCACGGTCATCAAGTACAACGCGACCGGCACGATTACGGCGACAACCCGCAGGACGGCGAAGGCCGGAGCCTCGGGTGACTACGTGTGCGATGTCCAGATCAACTCGGTCACGAACGGTCTGCTCGATCTCCAGCCGTACGGCGAGGACAAGCAGGTCAAGGTGTACATCGGCCTGCTGACGATCGGGTCTGGCACGTCGTTCGACTTCAAGTTGAACTCCACGAGGGCGGTGTGATGGCGAAGAAGCCGAGGGCGGTGGGCCCTCCCGTGGAAACTCGGGAGGAGGCGCGCAGGCCCGACCCCAACGACCCGAACGGGCTTCCGCGCAGGCGGTTGTCGGACGGGTCGCCCAACATCGAGTACCACCGCGAGCGGTACTACCGCACGACGCAGCTCGTGGTGAAATGCACGCTCGACGGGCAGGAGTGCCCGTTCGACGTGCGCAAGGTCAACGAACTCTACATGGCGGAGGCCAAGCTCGACGGCTTCACCGAGCGAGAGGTCGTGGACCGCCGGACGGACGCCGAGATCTACCGCGACGAGGCCCAGCGTCTGCTGGAATCACCGGACGCGGTGTTCGAGGTGTCGGACATGACCCTGGACCACCTTGAGGCCGAGATCGAGAAGGTCGTGGCCCGGTGCGAGAAGGTTATCGAGGAAAAGGATCAGGGGTTTGGCGACGAGGTTTCCAGCGTGCTGAAGGCTGGTGCCCCGATCGCGGAACAGGAGCTGATCTCCAAGGGAAAATCTTGGCTGAGCCGAATCCGCCGGGTGAGGCGGCTCAGGGAGAACGTGCGGAACCCGGTGCCCAAGTCGGTGATGGACAGGGGAACGAAGACTGATCGGTACGCATGGGAGGCGTCCCGCGTGCTGCGGTACATGCTGTACGTTGGCCGCGCCAACAACCGGATGAAGAAGGGGTCGGCCGACGCCGTGAGCCACCTCTTCGTGTTCGGCGACATGCACTGCCAGATGGCGGTGGCCGCGTGGGAGGCCGAGCACGGGGTGGTGTTCGACAGCGAGGGCATCCACAAGGACCGGCACAACTGGAAGGGCGTCATCATCATCGCCCCGCCAGGCCACGGGAAGTCCGAGTTCGCCATGAACCACGCGGCGCTGTGGATCGCGGACCGGCCGCAGACTCAAGCGGCGTACCTGCACAACGCCGAGGAGATGGCCGAGGAGTCCATGCGGTACGTCCGCATGTCCTTCGACCCTTCCACGGACCGTGGGCGGCGAGGGTTGGCGTTGTTCCCTGACGTGCGGCTGTCTCCCCGTGGGAACAACACCAGCCAGATGCAGGTCATCGTGAAGTCGAAGACCAAGAGCCCGACGATGATCGCCAGCGGCATCATGTCCGACCGCCAGGGGTCCAACACGGACTACCAGTCGCTGGACGACATCGTGCCGCAGAAGGATATGTACGAGGCGACCACGCGGGAGCGCCGCAAGAAGATCCTGCACGGCACATGGGACCGGCGGCAGCGTGGCGAAAAGACGTTCCGGATGCAGATCGGGACGATGTGGCACACGGACGACGCCCTGTGCGAGATGGTGCGGACGGCCGGGCGTGACAAGCTGTATGTGGTCTGCGTCATCAAGTGCGGCGGGCCGAAGACGGCCGAGCCGTTCCGGGCGTGCTGGCCCGAGGTCTACGACTCGCACTACCTCCGTGGCGTGTACACCCAGATGGGCGACGCCCGCCTGTGGTCGGCCGCGTACATGGCGAACCCGCAGAGCGAGGACACGGCGATTGTCGCCAAGGTCCGGCTGTACGACTCCACCTCGACGGACCACAAAGACTTTGTGTCCCGTGCGGTGACGCATGTGTCGGTGGACCCGGCGGCGACGAACCGCGAGAAGAACGACAAGGCGGCGGTGGTGTACGCGGCGGTGGGGGACATCAAGATCGAGAACCCGGGCGGCGTCACGTTCGTGACCAAGTGCCGGATTCTCGACGCCCACGAGATGCACAACACCCCGGCGGAGCTGGTCGGCTACCTCGGTCAATACTGCCAGACCCACCGCACGGACTACATGCACATTGAGACGAAGACCGGGTTTGCGGCGCTGGCGGACTGGGTGAACGACAAGTTCGGGATCGACTGCATCCGGCACGACCCGGGCGACAAGAGCAAGGAGCGTCGGCTCCGGCGGTGTGCGGGCCTGATCTGCGAGCGGATCTGCCGGGTGGGCGGGTTCGAGGCGGTGGTGGAGTTCCCGGGCACGCCAAGGATCAACAAGCACACGGGCGAGCCCTACGTCAACGCCTCGGGCCAGATCGTGCTGGACATCGTGCCGGAGTTCCAGTGGCTCTCCGACCAGATCACGATGTTCGGCGTCCACCCGGACGACCATGCCCTAGACGCCCTGACGCAGCTCATCAACTACCTATCGTCGTCGGGTGCTCTCCCGGCGTCGGGCGGTGCGGTGACGGCCAAGGTCAAGGACGCGATCGCGGCGATGGAAGCCCCGGAAACGAAGAAGATCAAGGCGATGCTGGACCAGTACGCCCCAAAGAAGCAGGGCGAGGTGGACGAGATCACCGAGTTTTGGAAGCAGCCGGAGGACCCACAGTGGAACTGATTGTCGTGTCGGCGTTCGCGGTGTCGGTGATCGTGATTCTGGCGGTGGTCCTGAACCGGGCCGCCGGGGCGAGGACGCCGACCACGGTGATCCACGAGCCCGCGACCCACACCGAGATCGTGAAGGCGATGATTGCGACGAACGCGGCGCTGAGGGAGGCGCTGGCCGAGGCCCACGACCGCCTGCTGACGACGAGCGAGCACTACCGCGAGATCCGGAGCCAAGAGATTGACGCACTGGTGGCGGAGGCTGCTGCGGCCAAGGCGGAAGCGGACGCGAAGAAACAGGTTACGAACAACGAGCATACGATTATCCCGGGGGCGGATGTCAATCCGCCGGGCGGCTGGTGATCGGCGGGGGGTGGCATGTTCTCCAACGAGCGCGAAGTGTTGCAGTTCATCACCTCGCGTGATGAAGAAACCAAGTCGCTCCGGCAGGCCCTTGCAACGCAGTACGCGGTGCTGGTGTCCTACTACGAGGGCGCGCACTGGGTCCGGAACTTCCTGTCCGTGACGGCGAACTCGCCCACGGGAAGGATGTACGCGACCAACTTCCGGCCCGACAGCGGCAAGATGCTGGTCAACGACAACGAGATCACCAAGCTCGTCATCAAGGCCGCCGCCGCGACGTACCCCGAGAAGATCTACTGCGACGTGTTCGCCCCGAACTGGGACAACAACGTCTCGACCACGCGGAAGGTGCAGGTTTTGGAGAACCTCCTGAACCTGTCGATCGACCAGTCCGGCTACTTGCAGGCCCGGCGCGACGCCAACCACATGCGGTGCATCGGCGGGACGTGGGGGATTGGGCTCAGGCTCACCACCTCGGACACCCCGGTCGTGGTGGACGGTCGGCAGATGCCCCTGAAAACCCGCAAGGTCGAGGCGTTCGACTTCGACTCCACCCGGCTGATGCTGGACCCGGCCAACCGGAGCCGCGACCTGCGGAAGCACGACACCGTGGTCTACCACGACGTGCTTTCCCAGCAGAAGATCCGCGAGATGTTCGGGTTGGACATCCCGAAAGAGGAACTGACGCCCATCGGGCAGCTCGCCGAGGTCGAAACCCGGATGAGCATGTTCACGGAGGGGCGGCTCTACTCGCGGTACCGCCAGTGGTCCCAGACCCCGGGCGCTCATTTCTACCAGATCCACGAGCGCGGGATGGACGGCCGATTCACCCGGTGCTTCTACGTCCTCGAAACCAGCCGGAAGAAGATCATCATCAACCAGGACGACCCTACCAGCCCGTTCGGGGGGGATGGCCTGCCGTTCATCCAGCTCTACGGACACCGCCGGGGCGACACCATCTGGGGGATGTCGGACGCCAGCCTGTTGAAAGAGGGTCAGGACAAGCGGAACACGTTGCTGACGCTGTTGTTCCGGCACATTCACGCTCACGGCGGATTCAAAGTCATCGCCGATCGCCGTTATTTTGGCATGGGGCACAGGGCCAACGACGAGGACATTCGCAACCACATTACCAATGCGGTTGGCGGCATCATCATTGGCGGCTCAAGCGGAGACAGGAACGTGTCCGCTCCGCAGTTTGTTCAGACGCCGCCGCCCCAGCCGTTCATCATGGACCTTGTGAACCAGCTCGGGTCCTCGATGCGGGAAAACGTGTTCCGGTCCGAGGGCATGTTCGGGGTGACGAAGAGCCACGTCCCGGATTCCTCGTTCCAGCGGGCGATCGAGGAGGCCGGGCAGGTTCTGGGTATCCGGGTCAACGAGGACATCACTCAGGGCGACGAGCGGCTCCTCCCCGTGCTGCTGGGGACGGTGGTTCAGAGCGTGCAGGGGGCGTCCCCGGGCATCCTCATTACCCTCCGCCGGGACGGGTTCGACGACAGCGACCTCGCCGAGATCGCGGACACCGACCCGTACTACCCGGCCTGCGACATCCGGGTCCGGGAGTCCACCGCCCGGTACAAGTCGGCCGATTTCAAGCGGCAGATGCTCCAGACGGCGGTGGAGGTGCAGGCGATCACCCCGGACGACTACCGCCTGTCGCTGGCGGCGGACCTGGACACCCCGACCTCGGACACGGATCGGTTCTTCCTGACGGAGATCCGCAAGTCCGTGGACGGGCTCCTCCGGGGCGGGGAGTACGTCCCGTCCTCGCTGGGTGCCTACACGTCGTGGGCGATCAGAACTCTGCAACAGGCCCAGTTCGATCCGAGGTGCAAGGCGGACCCGGGCCTTCTTCAGCGCGTGAGGCAGGCTATTATTGCCCAACAGCAGTTCGCGGTGGCCGAGCAGATGGCCTTGCAACCGCCTGCTGCCGGTGCGGGTGGGGAACCAGCATCACAACCTGAACAGCAGCCCGTCGATCCGTTTGATGGGCTCTTGAGCGTATTGCAAAGCCAGGGCGGCGGCCAGGGTGTACCCGGTCAACCCGCGTCTGGAATGATGCCCGCGATGGCGGGTTAGTGGGGCGCGAACTCCCGACAGGGACCGCGAAGTGAACATGGCTGGTGAAATCGGTGGTGCCAATGGTCAGGCGGGTGCGGCTCCTGCTATGCAGGGGGGCGCTCAACCCTCGTCCGGCGGCGGGCAGATGGCTGTTCCGCAGGGTTACCGGCTCGTCCCCGAGGACGAGTGGGGCAAGGCCCAGCGGTGGCAGCAGCAGGTCGAGGGGTCGAGGCAGGAGTTCGAGCGGTACAAGAGTCAGTTCGAGCCGTGGAAGAACGTGGTGGACACGTTCGGCAAGATGGGGATTGACCCCAAGAGCTTCACGGCTCAGCAGGCTCAGCAGGCCGCGTCGAACGGGCAGTCTCAGTCCCTTGATCCTGCGGCGATTGAGGCGGCGATCGACAAGCGGTTCTCGGCGTTCGAGCAGCGGATGCAGAAGGCCGACGCGATGCGGTCGCACGAGGCGACGATGAACGCCCAGCGCAAGGCTCTGGACAAGCTTGTGGACGATGTGGTCGGCAGCAACGCCGACGAGGCCACGAAGAAGGCGGTCCGGGGCATGGCGATGGGGATGTACAACGAGAACCTCCAGTCGAACTTCTACCCGGAGAACCACCCGCTGCACCAGGATGCGTTTGCCCCGCTGCCCGAGGACAAGTGGGCGAGTTTCGGGACCTCGATCAGCGATATGTACAAGGCGCTGCGTGGTTCCCAGTTGGGTGCCGTCGCCGATGCGGCGGCCAAGAGCGCAAAGTCCGCTCCGGCCGGGGTGTCGAACTCCGGCGGGGCTCAGAAGACCAAGCCCGCCGACCCGATGGAGGATTTCTTGCAGAAGGCGGAGGCGACGATGAACGCCAAACGCCAGCTCCGGGGGCGGTAAGGGTGATGGGGGTGTGTCATGGCTGAACCTTTTGATTCTGCAATGTTGGCGGACGATGTGTCCGCGGTCTTCCAGGAGCAGTATTTCCCTGACTTCCTGGAGCAGTGGGTTTCCTACTTCGGCAAGGTGACGAACCGGATCTTCAAGCCGACCGACCTCGACGTGGTGTCGGACGGTATCAACTTCCAGTACGAGCTTGGTCCCTCGGACACGGCTCGTTCGAGCACCAGCATCCTGGGCTCGTTCGCCTCGCCCCAGCAGTTCAACCCGGGCTCGTTCAAGATCCGGTTCTCTCAGACCGGCGCGTGCGACTTTGTTCGCGTCTCCGCGTCGGCTCAGGTGACGGACCTTGACATGGTGAACGGCGCGAAGGGCCGTGCGGTGGACATCGTGCAGCGGGTGGTCAAGCAGATCATCCCCGGCTACGACGAGCACCTCGCCATGCTCCGGAACCTTCCCAAGTCCGGCCAGATCTGTTCGATCGCCACTACACCCGGCGTGAAGAAGAACGACGCCCGCACGCTCGGTGCCGCCTCGTCCTCTCCGACCAACGCGGCCGGTCTGCGGTTCGGCATCTCCGGCGCGAGCCGTGCGTTCTTCCGCCCGAACAAGCGGATCGACTTCGTGGTTGGCGGCGTGGTGGTTGCGGGGAACATCCTCGTGACCGACGTGAACCTCGCCGATCCGCACTCCGCCGGGTACGGCTCGGTGGGCTGCTCGTTCGTGTCATCCGGCGTTGCCGGTCAGGCCAGCACGGGCGACCTTTCGCTCGTGACCTCCGCCGCGACCGTCTACCACTCCGGCGAGTACAACGCGGGCATGTACTCGATGGGCGCGTTCTTCACTTCGCCCACCGCTGGCGAGTCCTTCATCGGCGGCATCGACCGCACGACCTCCAACTACCGCTTCATGGTGCCGGTCACGACCCGCGAGTACGACTCGGCGGGCAACGCCATCACGGCCAACGCGACGATCAACCAGTCGCACTTCACCGACCTCGCCAACTCCATGAACTACACCGATGAGGAGGGTGTCGGCGGGCTGTTCGTCGGTTCTCCCGAAACCTGCCGCAAGCTCCAGAACGACATCTTCCAGGCGTCCATCATCAACGTCCCGACGGACAGCACGAAGGCCGCGCGGTTCGGGCACTTCGGCATGTCCGGCGTTCTGTTCCAGGACCCGACGTTCGGCACGACCCAGATCGTGGCCGACCCGCTCATCAACCCCAACCGCATCCGCTTCATCGTCCCGAAGACGTGGATGCAGCTCAACTGGGGCTGGAAGGGCCTGCGGTCGCTTCCGGGCGACAAGGGCGCGTGGTATCGCCTCAACGATCCCACCCCCAACATCGGCCGGTCGATCGTCTACAAGTCCGACTGGTACGCCCTGCACTGCGATATGTGCTCGCAGCCGTGGCGTAACGGCGAGATCCGCGCCATCACGGCCTGATCCCAACACCTGCCCGGGTAACTCCGGGCGGGTGCTTTATGCTTGACCGCAGGTATCCGCATCTTGCCCGGCTGGAGGACCGCCCGATGTGGCTCACGTCGGACGAGGCGGTCCGCGCCCGTGCGTTCAGCCAGCAGGTGTGCGACCGGACGCCCAGCCTTCGGGCGGCGTGGAACAACCACCAGCGGGCGATCTACTTCTACTACGGGGACGACTGCCAGAACGCGGCGTTCACCTACGAGATCGCCGCGCAGGAGGGCGGGATGTACGCCGCCCTTGGCCCGCAGGACGTGGAGGACCTTCTCTGGGTCCTGCACCACGGTCGGCTGGACAACGCGGAGAAGGACGCGATCCGCCAGAAGAACGAGAAGAACGACGCCCAGAAGTCCGAGCAGGCTCTGGGCCGGATGGTCGAAGAACTCACCCCCGCGATGGATAAGACGCTCAAGGCGCGTGACCAGGAGCGTCGCGGGGTGAA